>Ga0209395_1002287_pt1 | contig 25431 bp, 20 predicted proteins | sample GOMGulsemesocosm_3_FD_184635 | JGI IMG/M metagenome (GOLD analysis project Ga0209395, IMG submission 184635) | Methane-oxidizing microbial communities from mesocosms in the Gulf of Mexico - GOM9D Gulf of Mexico (SPAdes) (version 2) | ecosystem: Environmental > Aquatic > Marine > Cold seeps... | reverse complement strand
GATATTAGGGCAATGCTTTTTGTCCAAGGATGGACACATTAGAGCAATGCATGGAGCATATTGCCAAGGAGCACATTGCCGAGTAATAGCTAGCTATTAGGATTGAGAGCAACGCCGTTGCCTACAGGACGTAGGTAAGGGGCGCGAGCAGGACGCGGTAGCCTTATAGTTAATTTTAACCAGCACAAGTGGGCAGTTAATTACTGTAATTGGTATAATTGTCGTCTCAGACATGCTGTTCTCGTCCTAAATGTAAAAAGCCAGAGCTTTTGGGCTCTGGCTTTTTTTATTGTTTCTTACTACCAATCTACGTTGTCACTATGTACCACTACTCTGAGATTGGCGGCTCACCAAAGGGACCACGCCCTCCTGTTTCAGTGACTTCACCAAGCCCCACATCATGATTATCATCACAAATGAGAATGGCAATGCGGCAGTGATCGATGCGGTTTGCAGAGCTTTAAGCCCACCAACCATCAATAATATAGCCGCTACAGCACCTTCGCCCATGCCCCAGAAGACACGATGTGCCGTAGGCGGTTTTTCACTACCCATCGATAAGATAGTAGTAACCACTAAGGTGCCACTATCTGATGAGGTAACGAAATAGGTTGCAATCAGTAAGGTCGCTAAGAATGCTGCAACAGTACCTACATACCCTGCATCGAGTTTATCGATAGTTACATATAGTGCACGAGTCATGTCGTCTTTTACTGCATCAACAATACCTGCTTGACCAGCTGCCGAGACTAATTCACCGGCTTGGTTAGTAACCTGGTGGAATAACTCAATGTATAGCGCGGTGCTACCAAATAACGTTAACCAAATAAAACCTAGGAATGTGGGTACAAATAACACGCCAACAATAAATTCACGAATGGTGCGACCTTTAGAGATACGCGCGATAAACATCCCTACAAACGGAGCCCAGGCCATCCACCAACCCCAGTAGAACGCCGTCCACCAAGTTTGCCATTTGCTGTTGTCATTCGCATCGGTCCACGTACTTAACGCTAAAATGTGCCCTAAGTAATCACCAGTATTTTGAAGTAGACTTCCTAATAAGTAACGAGTCGGTCCGAAACAAAGAAGGAATACTAAGATACCGATCGTTAGCCACATATTAACTTCAGATAGGATTTTCACCCCGCGGCCAACACCAGAAACCACTGATATAGTTGCAATACCAGAGATAATAGCGATCAACAATATTTGGTTTCCGAGCGACACGTCCATACCAAACATCTCATTGAGTCCGGTATTCATTTGAGTAACACCCAAACCTAACGAAGTTGCTACACCAAATACGGTACCAAATACCGCTAAAATATCGACAGCATGACCGATTGGGCCATACATCTTATCGCCAATGATTGGATAAAGTGCTGAACGAATCGTTAACGGTAACTTTTTGCGGTAACTAAAGTACGATAGCGACAAACCAACAACGACATAAATCGCCCATGGGTGTAGACCCCAATGGAAGAAGGTTAAGCGCATCGCCACTTGGGCTGCTTCTGCCGTCATGCCTTCAGCAATAAATGGGTTACTTTGGAAATGATAAATAGGCTCTGCAATCGACCAGAACACTAAACCAATCCCCATGCCCGCGCTAAATAGCATCGAGAACCACGAGAAGTTACTGTACTCAGGGACCGAATCGTCATCGCCCAAACGTAAGTTACCGTAACGACTAAATGCTAGCCAGATACAGAAGAATAAAAATATAGCGACGATGCCAATGTAATACCATTTTAAATAATCGAGGATCCAACCTGATATGGCATTAAATACTGCTGCGGACTGTTCGGTGAAAAATACACCGGCGAGTACGAACAAAGATATTATTGCCATAGATATAACGGTTGTAACGGGATTCATGCCTTTTAGCAGGCCATGATTTGCCACCATGATAAACCACCTTTCTTGTTGTTATTGATTTAGTAAACAGCCCATAGAGGATATCTACCGTGAGGATGTTGTAACAATGATTGCTTAAGCCTGAACACGCTGTGCGCGACGTCACAAAGCTTACCCGCACTCTAATAAAAGATTGCACTCGTTACGTCGAGTCAAATGATCACTCATTCGTGCAAATGCGATGATCAACCTTTTATTAGAATACCATTCAACATCAAGCTTTGTTACTGCTATGTTAAAAGTAGCAGTAACCATCTTATTAAGTCAGACTTGATCTTAATCAAGCTATCTAAATACGACATGCGCATCACATGTACCGACTTAGTGCTAATTACGAATAATAGCTTAAAACGCAAAAAGCCAATGAAATCAATTCACTGGCTTTTGCTTATAATAACACAAATAGGCTAACTTAAGCTGCTTAATGTCCCGCCTTAATATTTTTTTGCATCGTATCGCTAAACCAATCGATAAAATTCACCACCCCAAATTCGAAAGTCTTAGAGTAAGGTCCAGGCTGATAAGCTATTGAGTTAATGCCCTTTTGATTATTCTCTGCCAACGTTCGATCTTGCACGTTGGTCGCGTCCCATACTCGGCGCAGATGATCAACGTCATAATCGACACCTTCAACCGCATCTTTGTGCACAATCCACTTAGTGGTAACCTGCGTTTTTTGCGCTCCCAGCGGTACTACTTGGAAGGCAATCAAGTGATCACCCATCGCATGGCTCCATGAATTAGGGAGATGTAAAATTCGCATAGAACCCAGGTCTGGATTCTCTATTCGGCCCATTAGTTTTTTACAGCCGGCGTTACCATCGATAGTCATCGACACAGTTCCTTCGAGCAGCGGCATCCGCACGATACGGTTACGCAAGCCATGTCCATGAGAAACATGCTTATAAGGAATGCCTTCAGCTTCCCACATCGCTTGCTTAGCCGCAACCTGCGCTTTGAATGCATCACTGGCACGTGGGTCTTCGGTATCATCCCATTCTTGTAGCGTATTGAGCAACTCAGGGTGTGAGCCATTACAGTGATAACACTCCCGATTGTTTTCAATCACCAATTTCCAATTAGCGTCTTCAATCAAGGTACTTTCGATCGCGACCTTACTATTATCGAGATCGTAAGGCTCAAGATAATGAGCTAAATCATCGAAGAAACCATCGATGTTAGTGGGCTCATCACTCAGCGAGATAAATATATAGCCCCCAGCAACACGACAATGTACGCCATGTAGCCCGAAATCACTCTTATCAAATTCAGCCCCCATTTCGGTGCCGGCAAATAACAAGTTGCCATCGAGTTCATAAGTCCACTGGTGATATGGACACACGAGTTTTGGCACTTTTCCCTGTTTCACTAAGCACAACTTAGAGCCTCGATGACGACACACATTATGAAATGCGCGTACTTCACCATGTTGATCTCGAATAATGGTGATCGGATTGTCACCGACGTCCAAGGTTATAAAATTACCGTTAGCAGGTATTTCACCGGTAATTCCAACAAACAGCCATTCTTTATAGAAAATTTGCTCCATTTCCACCTTAAAGACATCTTCGGCGCAATAGAATTGCTGCGGCAGTGAAAAGGTGATGGGATGTTTTGCTAATACATCAGCAACAGCCTGCGTGCTCGACGCCCCTTGGCCGGTGTTTGTATGTTGTTGATTGGCGCAACTCATGAGCAGTTCCTTATTATTATCGATAGTGCATGATTAAATGTCGTGATTGAAACATTGCATAACGTATGTTCCTCACATTGCTTGTGTAGGATTCTGAGCGCCATAGCCCTAGGCAATTTATCTGTAAACGACCAAAAAACAGCTAGAAACCGACTAATAAAAGGCAATCGCCTACAAAATTTGATCTAGCGCAGTTTTTGCGCGATTGACGCCATTGGCAAAAACGACTAAATCAATGTCGTTTTCAGCTAAGCGGCAACTTGCAGAGTCAAGGATATTGTGGGGATAATAATATCAAGGACACTATCAATGGCTAACAATACCTCCCAACCCGTTAACACAGTTAACACGCAAGCTTGGACCAACGGGCGTCATGATGTCGAATGTGTCAAGGTGATCGATGAGACCTTAGATGTTCGTACCTTCTGCTTTGCCAGCACCAGTCCGGTAATGCACTTTTTTAAGCCCGGACAGTTTGTCACTCTCGAATTAGAAATAGAAGGTGTTCAGGTATTACGTAGCTACACTATTTCGTCGTCACCGTCGGTTCCTTATAGCTTTTCAGTCACCGTTAAACGCGTACCCGGCGGGCAGGTATCAAACTGGTTACACGACAATCTCAAACAAGGTGACCAAATTGCCGTTCACGGCCCTGTTGGTGTATTTAACTGTATCGATATCACCGATGATAAGGTGCTATTGCTGTCGGGCGGTGTTGGTATTACACCAGTTATGTCAATGGCTCGGTGGTGGTTTGATACCAACGGCAAAGTGGATATGATATTCGCCCATAGTGCACGCACCCCAAGCGACATCATCTACCGCCGCGAACTCGAATACATGGACTCGCGCATCAAGAACTTCAATCTCAATTTAATCTGTGAAAAGTACGAAATCGGGTCGAGCTGGAGTGGTTACACTGGGTTTTTCGATCAAAAGAAATTGGAAATTATCGCGCCCGACTTCATGGATCGTACCGTGTACTGTTGTGGCCCAACCCCATACATGACCGCCGTTAAAAAAATGCTGCAAGATTTAGGCTTTAACATGGATAATTACCATGAAGAAAGCTTTGGCGCTCCACCGGAAGAAGCTAAGCTAGACGCTGAGCAGCAGGCTGATGATGCCGCAGGCATCGAAATTGATGACAGCTCATTACTCAAAGTAGAATTTAGCAAAACAGGAAAATCAGTCAAAATAAAGCCCGGTGAGACGGTTCATTCCGCCGCTTCTAAAGTTGGTTTACATATCCCTAAAGCCTGTGGCATGGGTATCTGTGGCACCTGTAAGGTGATGAAGACCTCGGGTGACGTCGTGATGTCACATAATGGCGGCATCACCGACGAAGACGTGGCAGATGGTTATATTTTAAGTTGTTGTAGTGTCCCACAAGGCGACGTGGCGGTAGCGTTTTAGGATAAAGAAGGTGCGGAGCTCGAATCGAGCCCCGCTCTTTCTAGCACTCGATGATATTAACCGCAAGACCACCGCGAGCCGTTTCTTTGTACTTACTCTTCATATCACTACCGGTTTCCCACATCGTTTTTATTACCTTATCTAACGACACCTTTTGATTGCCGTCGCCACGCAGCGCCAATCTCGACGCATTAATGGCTTTAACGGCTCCCATGGCATTACGCTCGATACACGGTACCTGAACTAGTCCACCAACAGGATCGCACGTGAGGCCAAGATTGTGCTCCATGCCAATCTCTGCCGCATTTTCGACATGGTCGACCGTGCCTCCCATAATGTCTGTTAACGCTGCGGCCGCCATCGAGCAAGCAACACCTACTTCCCCCTGACAGCCAACTTCCGCCCCAGAGATAGAGGCATTCTTCTTATACAAAATACCAATAGCGGCGGCGGTTAGCAGATACCGCACCGCAATAGCATCACTGACTGGCTCGACAAACTTATCGTAGTAACATAAAACAGCAGGAATAATGCCTGCCGCACCGTTGGTCGGTGCGGTCACCACCTGTCCACCAGCCGCATTCTCTTCATTAACAGCGATAGCAAACAAATTGACCCAATCAATTGCAACTAAGGGATCTGAGCAATTGTTATCCGCGGCATTGAGACGCCGATGTAGAGATGGCGCCCGGCGACGTAACTTTAAGCCTCCGGGTAACAAGCCCTCGCGTCGACAACCGCGCTCGACGCTGCGTTTCATTGCATGCCAAATGTTAGCCAGCTGACTGGATATTTGCTGCTCCGATCGTAACTGCTTTTCATTTTCCATCATCAGCGCCGAAATACTAAAGCCATTGGCTTTACATAGTCGAAGTAGTTCGCCTCCGCTCGAAAATGGATACGTCGAATTATCCTCAATAGATGCCGCTAGCGATCCCATTTCGTGCTCATCAACGATGAAACCACCACCAATCGAATAGTAAATTTTGCTCAGTAAGAGTTCATCGCCGCAATAGGCTGTTAGCTCCATCGCATTGGCATGAGCAGACAGTGTTTTTCGACGATGAAAGGTGATCGCATTTCGTTTCGCAAAACGACTCTCTTGTGTTCCAAGCAAAGACAAACATTCAGTTTCCTCGACGCTTGCCAAAAACGAATCAATCATCTCAGGATCAATCGTTTCCGGTTCGAAGCCTGCTAGGCCAAGAATAACCGCCTTACCACTGCCGTGTCCGATCCCAGTTTGCCCTAATGACCCATACAATTGGGTATCAACATGACTCACCTGTTGCAAAATACCTTGCTGCTCTAACTGCTTACAAAAACGGAAAGCGGCGCGCATCGGTCCAACTGTATGAGAGCTAGATGGTCCGATACCGATACTAAACATGTCAAAAACACTAATCATAATTAAAACTTATAGTCGAAGTTATAGCGCATGCCGACCATCAGCTGATCACTATCTTTTTGGTGTTGATGTGAGTAGTTATTATTTTGATATTCAACAAACAAACGGAAATCTTTACTGCCCTGCCATTCCAACGTGCTATTAATACGAGTGACATCATTTGAGATATTAGCAGTTAACCCGTCGTCGAGTTTTGACGCCCCGAATAACAATTTATACTGCTCATTTAGGGCATAGGTCGCCACGACATCCAATGTGCTAACATCGCCATCAGCAATATCTCGCGTAAGATCGAGGTATGCCGCACCAAAGTACCAATCCCCGACATTTTTACTGGCAGAAAGTCCGAATGTGTTTTCGTCGGCGCCCTCAAAGTCGCGGGTCAAATAAGCAATTGCCACGCTAAAATCATCCCCTCGATAGTTAATCCCCGCATTGACTAAATCACTGCCCTCATTGGGCGAAGCATCCCCCTTAAACTGTGCTTCGGCTCTAAACTCAAGCTTACCGAATGACTTGCGGTACGAGATCATTTCTTGCTGGCGAAACAAGCTAACATCATCGTATGCGAGCGGCGTATTAGCGCGATTAAAGATGTCCACTGGCCCAGCAATGGTCGCAAAGTGCGTGGTATCTTGCTTACCGATGGCGACACGACCAAAGTCCCCTTTAATACCAACATAGGCCTTACGCGTATCACCAAAATGTGCGTCTCCTTGAATTTGTACCTTAAACTCGCCTTTAACAAATCCAGTCATGCCATTACTCAGTTTGTGCTGTGCAGCCACACCAATCCGAGACAATGCATCGCCGACGTCCCAACTGTCTACCGCATCAGTACTAGTGACACCGAACGTCGGCCGTAACGAGCCGTAAAAGTTAATCGTGGTAGCTGAGGTTGCAGCCTTACCTTGTTCCAATTGGGCCAAACGCATCTGCACATCATTGAGCTGACCTTGCAATGCAGCTCGTGAAACATCGTCACCAGCTTGTGCGGCGAACATAGGCAAAGAGAGTGTTAAGGGAAGTAATACCGATTTTAATCTTAGATTGTTCATGCTATTTCCTCATCTATACTTTTCAATTGTTGTTTTTATTCTCGGTAGCTATCGTTAAGCGGCTTAGTAAACACTTGGCTAGCCATTAATTCACGTGGTGATTTTTTACCGACCGCAAAACAGTAACCACTCGATGTAAACCCAGGATTAATAGCTTGTAATAAGTTGTAAACACAGCACCACAATTCATTTACAACTAGGTTGTAGGTTGACGCAAGTGAATAGTTAGTTAGTATGGGCAAGATTGCAGCAGCAAAAAAATGAGGGGACACTTATAATGCTGACAGAGGCCAAAATTTTAGTGGTAGATGATGACGAGCTCACGCGTCAGGTCTTAAGTAGCTATTTTGAAAATGAAGGCTACACCGTTTTATGCGCGACGACTGCTGAAGAAGCAGAGGATATATTAGCGCATGACACCATCGATGTTATTTTGCTCGATATCAGGATGCCCGGAAAAGACGGCCTAACCTTAACCCGAGAGCTGCGGGTTAATAACGAAATTGGCATCATCTTAGTCACCGGTAGTCAAGATGACGTTGATCGCCTGATCGGACTCGAATGCGGCGCCGATGAATATGTCACCAAACCCTTTAACCCACGCGAAATTCTCGCGCGCGTCAAAAACCTTATCCGCCGAGTGCAGTTGTGCCAGCAAGCAAAGTCCGCTGACAGCGATGATAATGTGCTAAAAGCCTTTGACCGCTGGAAGCTAAACCCCGTTCGACGTCAACTTATCGATGAGGCACAAGATACCGTCAAGCTCACCGAGGGTGAGTATCAATTACTCAAATGTTTAATGGATCATGCGGGGCATATCATGAGTCGGGATCAGATCCTTGACCAAATTCGTAATCGCGAATGGGTGCCAACCGACCGCACTGTTGATGTGTTAATTGGCAGACTGCGTCGTAAGTTAGGTGATGATTCTGCCGATCCGCGTTTAATATTAACCGTTCACGGTGCAGGCTATTTATTTACACCAAAGCTTGTTGATGCCGTATGAGCGTATTAGGCTTGGCACGCTTTTTGTTGAACATCAGCTGCTGGGCAAGCGCGCTTCACGCTTCCTCAAGCCAAGCGCGTGAATTAATCGCTTGCGGCCATCCTTATTATCCGCCCGTTTCCTGGGTCCAAGAGCAGCAACTGATTGGTATTGCGCCAACGGTTGTTAAGCAGATATTTGGGGAATTAGGCTATCTGGTCAGATTTGATCCCGTGGGTAATTGGAAACGATGTTTACGAGAAGTCAAAGATGGTCATGCGGATATCGTCGTTGCGGCGTATAGAATCGCTAGCCGCGAGCCTGATTTTAGCTTTAGTGAACAACACATCGTCGCCGATCCTATCGGCCTTTTTGTCAATCCGAATCAGCAATCAAACTACCACTCGCTTAATGATCTCAAAGGAAAAACCGTCGGGCTTTTATTCGGTGATAGTTTCGGTGATCGTTTAGATAGTTATCTGGCCGCTCATACCAACATTCAATATGTATCCCAAGGGCAGCAGAATTTAGCCAAGCTGGCCGACCAAAGAATTGATTTTATGCCGTTGGGTATCGTGAGCGGGCAATTACAAACGAAAAAATTTGGTTATAGTGCACAAATCATCGTCGCTCCGCTAAAACTAGCAACCGAGTATTATTATTTAGCGCTAGGGCGCCATAGCAAACTCGCCGCGCATATGCCCTATATTAACCGACGTTTAAGCGAGTTAAATAGCGGCGGAGAAATTCAAAAATTACAAACCAAGTATAGCAAGATTTACCTCGAGTCCTCGAACAAGGTGGATATCGATAATGAATCTCCCTAATTTTCTAGGCTGGCGCCATCTCATCGACTACGCGAAAAAACACCCGTTAAGTTACCGGACCATGGTCTATATCACATTGTGTAGCTTAGTGTTTATTGCACTGTCCACCACACTGCAGATTTCATTTGATTACGCGCGAGAAATGCGCAACATCGAACAGCGGATCCAACTCATTCGTACGAGCTATATTGCGAGCCTTGCTCGCAGCATATGGGATTTCGATCAGGCGCAGATCGAACTACAGCTTAAAGGCATCAAGGCATTGCCAGATATCGCCTACCTCGAGCTGAACGATCATAACGCTAACACACTACTCCACCTACCCGCTCAAGTGACGAGCATCGAGAAAAGTGTTTTAAAATCAAGCTTTGAACTGAGCATCCCTAATAATCGCATCGCCAATCAGAAAATCACTAAACGTCATCTTGGCACGCTAATTATTGCCACCGATATGGCCGCGGTGCATGCTCGATTATGGCGAACTGGTTTTAGTATTTTACTCAACCAAACATTACTGGTCGCGTTAATCATGTTAGTGATTATGTTCATCTTACAACGGCTAATCACCCGCCATTTAGAGAGTATGGCGCACTACAGTCAAGCGATCGGTGATGGTGAGCTCGAAGCGCCACTGACATTAAGCCGCCGCCAGCCGCGTTCTCCTGACGAGCTCAACCAATTGGCCACTGCGCTAAACGATATGCGCCTGGCGATACGCCAAGATATAAATCGACGTGACGAAGAACAACAAGCGCTGCGCTATAATCGCGATCAGCTACAAGAAATGGTCGAGCGTCGCACACGGAGTTTACAGCAAGCCAAAGAAGCGGCTGAGCAAGCGAACAACGCAAAATCACAGTTTTTAGCCACCATGAGTCATGAAATTCGTACCCCGATGAACGGCATGCTCGGCATGATCCAGCTATTACAAAACAATGAACTTTGTGACCAACAACGCCACCGCACTAAGGTACTGCACGATTCAACCGAGGCGCTGCTCGAAACCTTTGACCATGTCCTCCAATACGCTCAACTAGAAGCGGGAGCCTATGTTGGTGCAGAGTCATTTTTCGCGCTCGACGAATTGCTCGATAGCATTGTCAGCCTGATGCAACCCAAAGCACTCGAGAAAAAACTACGATTACGGCTCGAGCTCCCTGTCAGCGGTTATTGCTATCATGGCGCGGCGGGTAGCCTGCGCCAAATCTTAACCAACTTACTCGCCAACGCGATAAAATTTACCGATAGCGGTGACATCACGCTGCGCGTTACTCATCTTCAGCAATTAGATAAACAACACCGTCTCCGTTTGTCGATTCAAGACAACGGCATCGGCATTGAACCGGCGCTGCAACAACATATCTTTGAGCGCTTTGCCCAAGCCGATGAATCGATCACCCGTCGTTTTGGTGGTACCGGTCTTGGACTCTCAATTTGTCGCCAATTAAGCCAAGAAATGGGCGGACAGATCGGGGTCGACAGCACACTGGGTCACGGGAGTACGTTCTGGGTTGATGTGCCGCTAACCCCAGCCGATGCCAAGCAATGTAGCGTTGTAGAAGAAATGCTCAGCCTACCCCCATTGCAGATATTATTAGTTGAAGATGTTGAGATTAACCAACAGGTGGTATTAGGCTTATTAGAGCAACACCAAGTGACACTCGCTGAAGATGGTCACATCGCCATCGAAATAGCGAACCGTCAGCCGTTCGATATCATCTTAATGGATATGCATTTACCGGAGTTAAGCGGCTTAGATATTAGTGCGCAGATCAAACAAAATCCAGACTGCTGTAACCAAAAAACACCAATAATTGCCTTAACCGCGAGCGTACGCCCCGATGATATTCATGAGTACTTGGCGGCAGGCTTACAAGATGTGGTGGCTAAACCCGTCAAGCAACATCTGTTATTCGACGCGATAGCCAATGCAATAGATCCACGCCATACCTCGCCGTCAATAACGATACCAACCACCAGCAATGCAATTAAGCCATTAATGGATCAATCCATTATCGACACGCACCTGCAAATTTTGGGAGCTGATAAATTAGCAAAATTAATGCACAGTTTCTGTATCAATCAGCAACAACTGTGGACGGACTTGCAACAAAGCCTTGTCAGTAACGATCATTACGAAGTCGCGCACCAAGCACACAAACTCGCTGGCACCTGCGACATGATGGGGTTCGCCCAAGCGAGCGCGCTATTGCGTCAGCTCGAAACAGATGCCAATGCCGGAGCCGTTCCGCAACCAATACAACGCATTGATCAGCTAGCGCCAGTGATGAAACAGACGTTAGAAAAAGCTAAAACCTACTGTAGCGATGATGATCAACCTGCCAAAGGTTAGCGACCAAATAAAAGAAATAAATTACTGAAACAAATTCCACCTGGCTACCAATTTTAGGCTATATTTGTATATACCCGTGACCAATGATAATGCGTGATTTCAGCAAGTCGAGAAGCGTGCCAAATGCTAGGCATAATATGTGTCGTTTAGTCATTCTAAATAAAGATATTATAACGACGCAGTTGGTCGCTTATCGCCTTGCCCTACGGGAGATTGGGGAGCAAACGATTACTGCGTTATGATTCATAATCAGGGAGTGACCATTAATTAAGAATCATGCCTTGTACTCGTCTCCTACCCAAGCTCTGAAACAAGCATTTCCAATGGTCACGGGTATAAGACTATCCTCTATAGGAAAAATAATGATCAAAACGTTTATATTTTTATTATTAACTTTAAAGAGCTTTGTTATCGAAGCTAAAGTATTTGATTGTCAGCCAGATGAATTTAAAAACTCAATATCTCATGTTGTAAATCAGTTAATACCATATGATGACTGCAAAGAAGCACGAGACGATAACGGCGTCCTAATAGGTATAAGAATAAGTAAACTTAATAGCACTGTATCGATTGGTTACGGATATAAAAAGGACTTGTCTCAATCTGACCTGGTAACCAAAAATAAAAAACTGACTATCCATCAATTATTTGATGCTATCTACTCTAATACTGAGACTTTAACGAATAGCTATATTTCGTCGCAAAAAGTTAAGTTATGCGACGCAGAATCCTACGGAGTGGTCAATCAAAAGTCACATACTAGTTATTTTGAGCTGAATTCGGAGCTTGGAGCATATCGGAATTTAATTTATCGAGTACCAAAGGATAGCACCGATCAATATTTGGTTATTGGCTCCGGTAACAAATCAATAATCACCCACATTTTGTTCAAAAAAGGAGATTAAAATGGCACCATTAATTAAGTATAAAGAAGTCAGCCCTCAATATATAAAGTCAATATTGGCCTCTTTTTTCAACCCTGCTTATGCCGCATCGATACGTATTAATGACAATGTAGTTGAAGTGGTTTGGGAGATGGTTTCTAAATCAAAAGAGTGCACAAAGGCATTGAATTTGGTACCACGCCCTGCGGGATTTATTCCAGGAGCTTCTTTTGTTGCGATGCAGCTGGCAAAACTAGGCCAACGGTTATTAGCTCATCAAGACGAGGATATCGCGAACACCTGTAAATCAGCTGCCTCATCAGCGTATTCTACTAGAATTAGGATGGCTTCTCACGGGTTATAGCACATCATTCACCAAGCAGGATGCCAGTACCAGGTCTCTAGGGATGGATTGGTGGCGTTCTCACTTTTTTGTGCTGCGTAGCGCCCCCTATCCTCACCACCCTTGTAAAACAATTGTTATATCTGTTTACATCTTTTTACATAATATTCATTCTGAGTTTACATCTACCCTTTAGGGTTATCGCCGTGGTGGGAAAGGCATGAAACATCGATGTCTTTTCGATACCTGATAACTCAACAGGAGTAAGAAATGACTGACAATAACAAATTAAAACCCAGTTTAACCATGGCCATGCTACCGATCGTATTGACGCTCGCGATACTGGCCATCCAACTATTTTACTTTGGCGACTTTACGCCCCACATTCCACTAGCGATTGGCATCGCGATCACCGGCACATTTGCCTGGTTTCGTGGCTACCGCTGGGATGATATCGAAAGTGGCGTGATGCATGTGGTACGCGTCGGCCTTCCTTCAATCGCAATCCTAATGACCGTTGGCATGATTGTCGGCGTATGGATTGCCAGTGGTACGGTTCCCGTACTGATATTCTACGGACTCAAGGTGTTAACCCCTGAGGTGTTTTTAGCCGCAGGGATGTTGTTATGTGCCGTGGTCTCGGTGTCTTTAGGGACATCATGGGGAACGACAGGCACAGTCGGCCTTGCGCTGATGGGCATTGGGTCTGGTTTTGACATACCAATGTACTGGACCGCGGGCGCGGTGGTTTCTGGCGCGTTCTTTGGCGATAAAATATCGCCGCTGTCGGATACAACCAATTTAGCACCGGCGGTAACAGGCGTGAATCTATTTGATCACATTCGCAATATGATGCCAACTACGGTGCCAGCGATGCTTATCGCATTGGTTATCTATTTATTTGTTGGTTTCAACCTTATTGATTCAACCGCAGTCGACTTTACCAAGATAGAGGCAATTACCAGCGGCCTAGAAAGCAATTTCAACCTCTCCTTGTTAATGCTACTTCCGCCGATGCTGGTTATTGTTTTCGCCCTTAAGAAAATGCCGGCGCTACCGTCATTATTTGCAGGCGTATTCTTTGGCGCAGTGCTAGCGATATTCGTGCAAGGCGCATCATTGCAGGAAGTATTCGGTTTCATGCAGTCAGGATACAAAATTGACACCGGTGTTGCTGAAATCGACGGCTTATTAAATCGCGGTGGTATTCAATCAATGACCTGGGTTATTACGCTAGTTATTATTGCCCTTGGCTTTGGCGGCGCACTCGAACGCACCCACTGTCTAGATACCATTGTCGAAGCATTATTACGCCGTGTCCGTTCGTTCTTTGGTTTACAAGTAGCTGCCACCAGCACCGCTATCGCAACGAATCTTGTCGCGGGCGACCCTTACCTTTCTATCGCGTTACCGGGTCGGATGTTTGCCCCAGCTTATGTAAAACAAGGCTACTCCAAGCTTAACCTGTCTCGCTCTATTGAAGAAGGTGGCACGCTAATCTCACCATTAGTGCCATGGAACGCCGGCGGTGCTTTCGTTATTACTGCACTAGGACTTGGCATCAGCGATGGTAACTTTGAGAATCTGCTTTACATTCCCTTAGCGTTCGCTTGTTGGTTGTCACCAGTGATCGGCTTGTGCTATTCCGCACTAGGTCGCTTCGCGCCAAAAATGGGCGCACAGGAACTCGCCCAATACCAACGTGAAAATGAGGATCTAACGTCAGAAGAACATGTGGTACAACAGGCTGAACCTAGCTTACGCCCCAACCAAACTTAACCGCTAGATTAAGTGTGCCACTCCAGTCATTTACGACATTTCGAGTAAAAACCTATGTCGTAATTCAGAGCAAGAGTGGCGTTAACGGAACTATTACTAGGCTAGCCTCAAGCTAGTATCGAAAACAATCCTAAATAACATTACGACGGCGTGTATCGCCGCGGAGAAACAACCATGTTTTACAAGAATGACAAAATCGAAGGCTTTGATGACAGCATTTGGCAGGCGATTGCAGCAGAAGACAAACGCCAGCAAGATCACGTTGAACTGATCGCCTCTGAAAACTATGCCAGCATGCGCGTCATGCAAGCTCAGGGGACTCAGCTAACCAATAAGTATGCGGAAGGTTATCCTGGCAAACGTTACTACGGTGGTTGTGAGCATGTTGATGTTATCGAGCAGTTAGCCATCGACCGTGCTAAAGAATTATTCGGCGCAGATTATGCCAATGTGCAGCCACATTCTGGCTCACAAGCCAATGCAGCTGTCTTTATGGCCCTGTTAAAGCCCGGCGAAACCGTGCTAGGCATGAGCCTTGCTCATGGTGGTCACCTGACTCATGGTTCAAAAGTAAGCTTCTCTGGCAAGATTTATAACGCCGTACAATACGGCCTTAACGAAACGACTGGCGAAATCGATTACGATCAAGTGGATCGTCTGGCGCAAGAGCACAAGCCTAAGATGATTATCGCGGGTTTCTCTGCTTACTCTCGCATCGTCGATTGGCAGCGTTTTCGTGACATCGCCGATAGCATTGGCGCATGGTTATTCGTCGATATGGCGCATGTTGCGGGTCTTGTTGCCGCGGGACTATATCCAAACCCAGTTCCGATTGCCGATGTCGTCACCACCACGACTCACAAAACATTACGTGGCCCTCGCGGCGGCCTCATCCTAGCTAAAGAAAATGCAGATCTAGCGAAGAAACTCAATTCAGCAGTATTCCCTGCTGGCCAAGGCGGCCCGTTAATGCATGTGATTGCAGCCAAAGCAATTTCATTCAAGGAAGCGATGAGTGATGACTATGTTAGTTACCAAAAACAGGTGATCGTTAACGCACAAACCATGGCATCAGTATTTCAGGAGCGCGGCTATAACGTTGTTTCAGGCGGCACCGACAATCATCTATTCCTACTCGATTTAATCGATAAAGGCATCACTGGTAAAGACGCTGATGCGGCACTAGGTCGTGCGAATATCACGGTCAATAAAAACTCGGTACCTAACGATCCACAATCTCCATTTGTGACCAGTGGACTGCGCATCGGTACCCCAGCGATCACCAGTCGCGGCTTTAACAGCGATGACGTGGCAACACTAACCGGTTGGATTTGTGATGTGCTCGATGACATTAACAACGAACAAGTCATTGAAGATGTGAAAAATAAAGTCTTGGGTCTGTGTGACGCAAACCCTGTTTATCGCTAATTGATGATGGATTAGTTTGGCGCTTTTAAGCGCCAACTTTAATAATAAGAACATAAAAAAGGTAAGACCATGCAACAATATTCTGGCTTTGGTTTGTTAAAACATTCGTTAACCTACCACGAAAACTGGCAACGTGTTTGGAGTAATCCAACACCTAAAAAACACTACGATGTGGTCATCATCGGTGGTGGCGGACATGGTCTAGCAACTGCCTACTATCTCGCGAAAGAGCACGGTTTAAAAAACATCGCGGTGATCGAAAAAGGGTATCTCGGTGGCGGTAATACCGCACGTAATACCACCATTGTGCGTTCAAACTACCTATGGGACGAAGCGTCTCATCTGTATGAACACTCATTAAAACTATGGGAAGGGCTTGCCCAAGAACTAAACTACAACCTAATGTTTAGTCAGCGCGGCGTGCTTAACCTTGGTCATACATTACAAGACATGCGCGACATCGAACGCCGTGTTAACGCCAACCGCCTTAACGGTATCGATGGCGAAGTATTAACCACCGCTCAAGTACAAGAGAAGGTGCCAATTCTCGATTGCTCTAAGGGCGCACGTTATCCAGTGCTTGGCGCTTCTTGGCAGGCTCGTGCAGGTACAGCGCGTCATGATGCTGTGGCTTGGGGTTATGCCCGTGCCGCCGATTCAATGGGCGTTGATTTACTACAGCAAACGGAAGTGACTGGTATTCGTCGTAAAGACGGCGCGGTTGTCGGTGTCGAAACGACTCGTGGCTTTATTTCTGCGGGCAAGGTTGCTTGTGTTGCCGCCGGTAATTCGAGTGTCATTGCCAAGATGGTTGGCATGGAGCTTCCGCTTGAATCACATCCACTACAAGCGATGGTATCGGAGCCACTAAAACCGATTCTCGATACCGTGGTGATGTCTAATCACGTTCATGGCTATGTTAGCCAATCAGACAAAGGTGATTTGGTTATCGGCGCGGGTATCGATGGCTACGTTGGTTATGGTCAGCGTGGTTCGTTCAACGTGGTTGAGCACACTATTGCTGCCATCGTTGAAATGTTCCCAATTTTCTCACGCGTGCGCCTAAACCGCGCTTGGGGCGGTATCGTCGATACTTGTCCAGATGCCTGCCCAATTATCTCTAAGACTCATATCAAGGGACTTTACTTTAACTGTGGTTGGGGAACAGGTGGCTTTAAAGCAACACCGGGCGCGGGACATGTTTTTGCCCACACTATCGCCCACGATGAGCCACACGAGTTAGCTAAACCATTTAGCATCGACCGCTTTACATCCGGCGAACTGATCGACGAGCACGGCGCAGCCGGCGTAGCTCACTAGAGGAATTTATTATGTTACTTATCCACTGTCCTTATTGTGACGAGTCGCGCGAAGAAGAAGAGTTTAGCCCGGCGGGTCAAGCACACATTGTGCGTCCGCTTAATCCAGAAGAATTAAGCGATGAACAATGGGCACACTATTTATTTTTCCGTAAGAATCCACGTGGTCTGCACCACGAACTGTGGCTACACGCCACCGGTTGTCGCAAATATTTTAATATGACCCGTAATACCGCGACGTATCAGATCATGGAAACCTACAAGATGGGGCAACAGCCCAGCGTTACAGCGAAAGAAGAGGGCTAGTCATGAAACAAGTTAATCGAATCGCTGCCAGCAGCAAACATCTTAATCGTGGGCGCGTACTGACCTTTACTTTTAATAACAAAGAGTATCAAGGGTTTGAGGGTGATACTGTTGCCTCTGCGCTACTCGCCAATGGCGTTGACGTTGTCGGTCGTAGTTTTAAATATTCTCGACCGCGCGGCATCATTACCAGTGACTCACAAGAGCCCAATGCGATTTTTCAAGTCGGATCGAGCCAAGCTACGTCGATTCCAAATCCACGAGCGACTCAAACAGACCTTTACCAAGGCTTAGTTGCTAGTTCAACCAATGGCTGGCCAAACGTCGATTTCGATTTGATGTCAACGGTCGGAAAAATTGGCGGCTGTGCAATGCCACCGGGTTTTTATTACAAGACCTTTATGTTTCCACAATCGTTATGGATGTCATACGAGCACCTCATTCGCAAAGGCGCAGGCCTAGGCAAGAGCCCGAGTGAAAACGATCCAGATACCTACGATAAACTTCATCATCACTGTGATGTGATGATTGTTGGTGCGGGTGCTGCTGGCCTGTCTGCCGCATTAGCGGCGGCACAAACTGGCGCGCGCGTCATCATTAGTGATGAGCAAAATGAATTTGGTGGTCACCTGTTATGTAGCACTCAGCTCATTGACGGCCAGCTGCCTTCAAAGTGGGTTACCGATGTGGTGGCGCAATTAAGCGCGATGGACAACGTCTTATTACTGCCGCGCAGCACCGTGTTTGGTTATTACGATCATAACCTTGTTGGTATCAACGAGCGTCGTACCGATCACTTAGGTGAGCACCAGACACAATGTTCTCGTCAGCGCGTTCACAAGGTACGTGCCAAGCAAGTTATTTTGGCGACCGGTGCCCACGAACGTCCATTAGTCTACGGCAACAATGATGTTCCGGGCTGTATGCTCGCTAATGCGGTATCGACCTATATCAACCGTTACGATGTCGTTCCAGGTAATGCACTCGTCTTAATGACCACCAATGATAACGCCTATAAAGCGGCGATCGATTGGCATAATGCAGGTCGTGAAGTGGTGGCAATTATTGACACCCGTAGCGACTCCGATGGCGATTTAGTCAAGCAGGCACAACAGCTCGGTATTAAAGTGACCTTCGGTAACGCGGTTATTGAAGTGAAAGGCTCCAAGCGTGTTAAAGGCGTGGATATTGCGCCTATTAATGCACAAAACCATAGTGTGACTGGCTCTATTACCCATTTGGCTTGTGATACGGTAGCCAGTTCTGGCGGCTGGAGCCCGGTTATTCATTTATCTTCTCATACTGGCTCTCGCCCTGTGTGGAATGATGATGTTGCTGGATTTGTCCCCGGTGATACAGTGCAACAGCAACACAGCTGTGGCGGTTTAGAGGGTGTTTATGCGTTGTCTAAAGTGCTTAGCAATGGTTTCAATACTGGCGCACTAGCCGCGCAAGCCGCAGGTAAAGGCGATGGTAGCTTCTCTGGCGCACAACCACAGACTAGCGATCCGAGTGAAGCGCCATCAATGGCCCTGTTTCATATTCCACATAGCAAGAAAACCAGTCGTGCGCCTAAGCAATTTGTCGATTATCAAAATGATGTTACGGCAGCAGGTATTGAGCTGGCTAACCGTGAAGGGTTTGAATCAATTGAGCACGTTAAGCGCTATACCGCGCTTGGTTTTGGTACCGATCAGGGTAAATTAGGTAATATCAACGGCATGGCCATTACCGCCAAGTCATTGGGTAAAACCATTCCTGAGACTGGCACCACCATTTTCCGTCCAATGTATACGCCAACCACCTTTGGTGCGTTGGCGGGTGCTGACACGAAACACCTATTTGATCCAGCGCGTTTTAGTGCGATGCACAAATGGCATGTTGAAAACGGCGCAGAGTTTGAGGATGTTGGTCAATGGAAGCGTCCTTGGTATTTCCCACAAGCGGGCGAAACCATGCAACAATCACTTGAGCGCGAATGTTTAGCGACCCGTAATAGTGTTGGTATATTGGATGCCTCGACGCTGGGTAAAATTGATATTCAGGGTAAAGATGCACGTGAATTTTTAAACCGTGTTTATACGAACCCGTGGAGCAAACTAGCGGTTGGTAAATGTCGCTATGGCGTGATGTGTAAAGAAGACGGTATGGTCTTTGATGATGGTGTTACCGCGTGTCTCGATGACAATCGTTTCATCATGACCACCACCACTGGCGGCGCTGCTGGCGTATTGCAATGGCTAGAATTGTGGCATCAAACCGAATGGCCAGAGTTGGAAGTTTACTTCTCTACCGTGACCGATCATTGGTCAACAATGACTATCTCGGGACCTAATAGCCGTAAAGTCTTACAAAAAATCTGTGATGTTGATGTCAGCAATGACAACTTCAAATACATGGATTGGATCGAAGCGACTGTCGCCGGCGTTAAGGCGCGGATCTTCCGTATTTCATTTACCGGTGAGTTGTCCTTTGAAATTAACGTTCAGGCCAACTACGGCATGCACGCTTGGAAAGCGGTGATGGAAGCGGGTGCGGAGTTTAATATTACCCCGTATGGCACCGAAACAATGCATATTCTGCGCGCGGAAAAGGGCTTTATTATCGTCGGTCAAGACACCGATGGCTCGGTAACCCCGCAAGATCTCGACATGGATTGGGTTGTTGGTAAGAAGAAGGAGTTTAGCTTCATCGGTAAACGCTCTTGGACTCGCCATGACAACGTCCGTGATGACCGCAAACAAATGGTTGGCCTTAAGCCTAAAGATCCTAATTTTGTGCTACCGGAAGGCGCACAAATAGTGCTTGAGAAGGATCAGCCTATCCCAATGACGATGGTGGGACATGTGACATCGAGTTATTACAGCGCTTGTCTAGGTTACTCATTCGCACTCGCCGTGGTTAAAGGCGGTATTTCGCGCAAGGGACAAAGTGTATTCTTGCCGCTAAGCGATGGCACCACCGTCGAAGCTGAAATTTGCAGTCCAGTATTTTATGATCCTAAGGGAGACCGTCAAAATGTCTAGTTCAATCAATATCGAATCACCACTGCACCACGCTCAACTAGACGAATTAGTTGGCATATCTCAGGTGGGCGGCATTAATCTGCACGAGGAGAAGTTACTCGGGCACCTTAACTTGCGTGGCAACGCACAAGACACTGAGTTTTTGGCAGGGATCAAAGAAGTGTTAGGGGTTGATTTGCCGTTAGCACCTTGTAGTAGCGTTAAAGGCGAAAGTGCCAGCATCTGGTGGCTTGCGCCGGATGAATGGTTAGTTATCGTCGGTTCGGGCCAAGAGCATGATACTGAACAGCAACTGCGTAGCGTGTTGAAAGGCCATTTTGCGGTCAGCGACGTCAGTGGTGCACAGACCTTGCTTGAGCTTAGCGGCGCTAATGTCCTCGAGTTGATGATGAAATCAACCGGCTACGATATGCACCTCGACAGCTTTCCAATAGGCAAAGTTATTGGTACCACGTTCGCCCAAGCAGGCGCACATATCTTGCGCATTAGCGATGATAAGTTCGAACTAGTTGTTCGCCGCAGCTTTTCAGACTATATTTGGCTATGGATCCAAGACAGCAGCAAAGAGTATGGGTTAAATATCGTTTAATCTATCTCTCTTGAGCTAGAGTCATAATCATTAAAACCGCCAAGTCTCAGGATCAGACTCGGCGGTTTTCAAATTAAGGGGCGCATATGTCCGAGCAACCTACACCTCAAACCCATATTATTACGGCATCATGCCCAAGCCAGCCCGGCACTGTCGATGTGGTGACCCGTTTCCTGTTTGAACAGGAATTTTACATTAATGAAATTCATTCCTTTGACGATACTGATAAGAAACAATTTTTTATCCGCATCGAATTTCGTCCAGAGACCAATAAAGACTTCGATCGCCAAGCCTTTGTCGATGAATTTGAACAACGCGCCAGCAAGTTTGATATGCAATGGCAGCTCGCGTCGAGTCCCTACAAATCAAAAGTAGTGATCATGGTATCCAAGCACGATCATTGTTTAAACGACCTGCTCTATCGCTACCGCATTGGCGATCTGGACATCGAAATTCCAGCGATTATTTCTAATCATCCTGACTTAGAAGAGTTGGCCAAATGGCATGGTATTCCTTACTATCATCTCCCTATCACCAAAGAAACCAAGCCGCAGCAAGAAGCTAAAGTATGGCAGATCATCCAAGACAGTGAGGCCGATTTAGTCGTACTCGCTCGTTATATGCAGGTACTCTCGAGTGATATGTGTAAGAAACTTTCCGGTAAGGCGATTAATATTCACCATTCCTTATTACCAGGTTTTAAAGGCGCAAGACCTTATTACCAAGCTTATGATCGAGGGATTAAACTCGTCGGCGCAACCGCACATTACGTCAGTGACGATCTGGATGAAGGGCCGATCATTAGCCAAGGGGTCGAAACCGTTGATCACTGCTACTACCCACAAGATTTAGCCGCCAAGGGACGCGACATCGAATGTCAGACCCTGTCGCGTGCTGTGCGTTGTCACATCGAACATCGCATCTTCTTGCACGGTCAAAAAACCGTGGTCTTTGCTAAGTAGGTTCACCAAAAAAGTCAACGGCGTATACCAGCAATGCCGTTGACTCTTCTTTTTGTACCCCTTCAAACATTCAAACAACCGTATGGTTATATCAGGCATGCAGATGTCTTTTTTGGAACTGCCCTAACAAGCCACTAAACGCTAATCTCAATATGTATTTACATCAAGCCAAAGCCTCACACAACTACAAATAGGAACTTGGCTTTTTAGCAACTGTTAATGGTTGTCCAACGGATCACCATTGACCTAACAAGAGAGCTTTATATGTGTTCAAATCATGGAAATCGCGGCGTAGTGTACACTGGTCCTGGCAGCGTTGAGATTCAAAATATCGCCTACCCAAAACTTGCCATCGGCAATCGCAAGTGTGAACACGGCGTTATTCTAAAAGTGGTTACCACCAATATTTGTGGTAGTGACCAGCATATGGTGCGTGGCCGCACCACCGCAGAACCGGGTTTGGTATTGGGTCACGAAATTACCGGTATGGTTATCGAAAAAGGACGTGATGTCGAATTCTTAGAACTGGGCGATATTGTGTCGGTGCCCTTTAATATTGCGTGCGGCCGTTGTCGTAACTGTAAAGAAGGTCACACTGGTATCTGTCTAAATGTCAACCCTGGTCGCGCTGGCGCGGCATACGGTTATGTCGATATGGGCGGTTGGGTTGGTGGACAATCGGAATATGTAATGGTGCCTTATGCCGACTTTAATCTGCTTAAATTCCCAGATAAAGATCAGGCATTAGAAAAGATCAAAGATCTCACCATGCTCTCAGACATATTCCCAACGGGCTATCACGGCGCAGTAACCGCTGGCGTTAAGCCTGGCTCGACAGTTTATATTGCTGGCGCGGGTCCTGTTGGTCTTGCATCGGCAGCATCGGCCAAGTTACTAGGCGCCGCTTGTGTCATCGTCGGCGACATGAATCCAGATCGCCTTGCCCAAGCACGTAGCTTTGGCTGTGAAACCATCGATTTACGCCAAGATACGCCAGTGCACGAGATGATTGAACAAATTCTTGGTACACCGGAAGTCGATTGCGGCGTTGACTGTGTTGGTTTTGAAGCCCATAGCCACGGTTGTAGCCACCACAAAGAGCAGCCAGCAATCGTGCTAAACACCATGATGGAAGTAACCCGTGCTGGTGGCGGTATCGGCATCCCTGGTCTTTATGTTACGGGCGATCCAGGGGCACAAACCGAAGCGGCCAAAACAGGCCAGCTAAGCATGAACTTTGGTTTGGGCTGGGCTAAGTCACATTACATGGTCACTGGCCAGTGTCCGGTAATGAAATATCATCGTAACCTAATGCAAGCAATCTTGTGGGATAAGATCGACATCGCCAAAGCGGTTAATGTTCAAGTTATCTCTCTCGATGGCGCGCCAGATGGCTATGATGCATTTGACCATGGCGCCGCGAAGAAATTTGTTATCGATCCACACGGCATGGTTGCGTAACTGGCAATAGGTAACAAATAAACGGCGCTATCTAGCGCCGTTTTTTCGTTTTGAAATGTAAAACATTGCGAGTCAGCTGCTATACTCTGGCCTAATACCCTATTTGATGGAGTTGAGTCATGATAGATAACAACATGGCTATTAATGGCAGCAGCCTTAGTCATTGTGCCATTGGCCACCATGGAAGGAAGTTTTTTCCGACATGAGCAGCGCGCTCGAGGCGAAAAATCCAGAATTGCTCGATATGTGGACCAACGTTTCAGGAGAACCCATGGGGGCCATCGCGATTATATCGCTAGTAGCATGGGGCTTAGGTTATTTCGGTCAGCCCCATATCCTGGCACGTTTTAATGCCTGTCGTTCAAATAATGATCTTACCACCGCACGTCGCAACGCAGTAACATGGACCACGTTATCGTTGTTTGGCGCAATTTTAGTTAGCTTAGTCGGTCTGTTGTATGTTGATGGCGCGCTCGGCGGGAAGATTGCCGACAGCGACACGATTTTTATGTTATTGGTTAATGCCCTATTCCACCCCATTGTTGCCAGGATATTGCTGGCGGTAATTCTTGCGGCTGTCATGAGCACCGCCGATTCGCAGTTAATAGTCTAATCATCTGCCCTTGGCGTGATTGGTTTGTCCATTATTGCGCTAATCTTAGCCTTTAATCCAGATAGCACCGTGCTCGGACTCGTCTCATACGCGTGGGCTGGGTTGGCGCGGCATTTGGCCCGGCGTCAATTCTTTCGCTCTATTGGCCACGCATGAACCGCAATGGCGCGTTAGCCGGTATTTTAGTTGGCGGGATCACGGTGGTAATTTGGAAACAATTAAGTGGCGGCCTATTTGATATTTTCGAAATTGTCCCTGGCTTTATCTTTGCCTCTGTCGCTATCGTTGTGGTGAGTGTCGCGACTAAACGTCCGGGTGATAACGTACTCAGTCTATTCGGGCGTGTTGAGAAAAAGCTTTCGAAAAAATAGCCTATAGACTAGAATCAGAAAAATTTGGGGCCACTAAGGCCCTTTTTTCACGCCGTTTGTTGCCAGTTTAGCGTCGTAAATAGCTTAGTTGCACCACTAGCTAACGTTCTACACTTAAACGGTTATAAATCATTCGCTACAAAAACCCAATAAGAGTGATAGCGAATCATCCACTGGAGAATAACAAATGAAAGTAACTACACCATTGCTTGGTTTATTATTAGCAAGCTCAACAACTGCATGGGCTAGCCCAAGCGAGTCTGAAATTAAACGACTGGAGCAACTAGAACAGCAAATCCAAACGCTTAAGAAGCAGATCACCGAAAACAAAAAAGCCAGTAGCTCGCTAACGCCAAAGATCAAAATCGGTGGTGCGGTGCGTTTTCAATACAGCTATGAAGATTACAATGATAATAATACCGATCGCGGCGGCGATTTCGACTTCGACACCTTCCGTCTTGATGTTAATGGCAGTATTGGCGATGTTAAACTCTCGGCGCAATACCGTTGGTATCAATACATGAACGTGGTTCATCACGCCTACGTTGCTTATGACTTCACCAAAAACTGGGAAGGCCAAGTGGGTATCACCCAAGTGCCATTCGGTATCCTAAACTACAACTCTAACAGTTTTTTCTTTAGCTCTGGTTATTATGCGGGATTGGAGGATGACTACGACACTGGGCTGTC
>Ga0209395_1002285_pt1 | contig 25436 bp, 19 predicted proteins | sample GOMGulsemesocosm_3_FD_184635 | JGI IMG/M metagenome (GOLD analysis project Ga0209395, IMG submission 184635) | Methane-oxidizing microbial communities from mesocosms in the Gulf of Mexico - GOM9D Gulf of Mexico (SPAdes) (version 2) | ecosystem: Environmental > Aquatic > Marine > Cold seeps... | reverse complement strand
ACGACGAGCGGCAAATGGGTAAAGCACGCCGTTTTCCACCAATGGTGCACGAGGATTTGCATTGACGGTACCTTTACGATCCCAATAAACATAATTATACGCACCAGTTTGACGGGTAAAGCCTGATTTATAATTACGGTATTGTAACTGCTGATTCAAAAATAAATTGTCGTTAATCGCAATGTCATGGCTTAGCTTAAATCTCAGCTCTTTGCCTTCGTTATCATCGGCTATCGGTGAGATAATACCGGCATTACCAAAGGCGAAAGGCGTTAATCCATCACCGGCAGCTAATGAATCAGCTAACTGTTGACGCTGGGCATCGGTAAGTACAATGCCTTTACCATCAGGATCGTTGATCAAGTCTTGCCAACCTGCTTGCCCTGCCGTTTTACCAGCCACTGATGCTGCATTGTATATGCGAATAGGGTGACCTATAGAATCAACTGCGATGGCGTCTTTAATGTACGCCGCTGACAGTGTTAGGTTTTGTCTGTCATCAAGTGCATATTTTAGTGATGTATAAATTTCATCGCGGTCGGTGCCAATATCACGATAACCATCGCTACGCGCCGATTTTGCCACCACACGATACGCTAATTTTTCGGTTAGAGCGCCAGTGCTATCAACGCTCAGCGCTCGACTGTCCCACTGACCAAGTTCAAGACCAAGATCATGACGACTCTCAAATTGTGGCTTCTTCTCAATCAGGTTAATTACACCACCAGCACTGCCCATTCCATACAGACCTGTTGCTGGGCCCTTAAGTACTTCCATCGACTCGACATTGGTTAACGAGCGGGTCGGATTAAAGCTATTGCCCAGCCCTGCCCCGCCATACATGCCATCAGAGGTATAGTTAGCACCCAAGCCACGAATAACTAGGTTATCGCCAATGCCATAGTTATTACCCGATTGCGTCACACCACTGATGTTACGGATCAAACCTTGAAGATCATTAACACCCTGAGCTTGTATCAGTGCTTCATCAACAATAACGACCGCCGCCGGTGTTTCCATTAGCGACATATCAGATTTTGTTGCTAAGCCTGAATTCATCACCACTTGGTTTTGCCTGCCGTAGACAGTGATACGATCTTCGGTGTTATTTTCTAGCGAAGAGGCTGTTTTTTTTCCCGAGGGGGCCTGCAGTTCAGTTGCCGACAAACTCATTGGTAGAAGTACTGAAGCACAGGCGACAGCTAGTAGTGAAAGACGAAATTTTTTCATCGATATTATCCCATAAATACGAACCTAGGAATGATAATGATTATCAATCAGTAATCAACAGCCACCCAAGCTACCGACATATAATTGTGATCTTGATCACGAATTATTCGCTGCATAAAATGCGCTTGTAGCTAACGGTTACCTCCGTTACAACAATTAATATAACGGCACCAGACTTACTAATACTAAAGCGCTAGATTTGTATGATTTTCGAGATACAAAAATCTCATTTTATGTAAATTTCAGTGCTCAGCTTGAACAGCAAGCAAGGTTGCCCTAAGGTAATATCTCTGCTGCTCAATTAGTCTTCTACTAAGTCGAATAATGAGTGGATTTATTAGTATATAAAAAGGAAGAGAAATGGGACTTAAAGAGAAGAAAATTATCAAGCAATTGCAAGACGAAACCATGCCACAAAGCTCTGCCCACCTTAAATCACGTCACGATATCGATATTAGCTACGATGCCGATTGGGAAACATTTGCGACCGCGAATCAACTGTCAGACTTAACCTACCAAGGTGTCGAACGTGTGCAGCGTGCCTTAGATGATGTTTGTGCCGACGATATGGGTAAAGAAGCGATTGCCGAAGCGGTAAAAATCGTCATCTTTAAAAATGTCGCAGGCTCAGACAAAGCGCTTGAGTTAACTGACGGCACGTTAACCGTTGCTGCTGGTTGGTGTGAAGGACTTGAGGATATCTTCACTGATAGTGCAATTAGAAAGTATTTAGAAAACACCCTATAACAGTATGTCATAGGATGTAAGCACGGAAGCTCATGATTAGGTTACTTTCAATAGTTGTTTTAAGTCATTCTTTTACACTATCGCTTCTAAACTCCACTACCCATATCTTAAATAGCAGTAAGAACTGTTTTTTAGATAGTAATAAGGATGTAATTATGAAAAAACAATTAGTTATCGGACTCGTTTTTACCTTAGCAGCCACCAGTGCTGTTGCCGGTGTTAAAGAAAAAAAGGCGATGCGTCATGCCGATCAAATAGTCACCGCGCAATTAGCCAAAACAATGATCGCCTGTGAAAGCCCAACATTAACCGTTGATATGGGATGGGACGCTTTTAAAACATTGATCAAAACCAATAAAGCAGCATTAAAAAAGAAAGGTTACAAAACCAAAGATTTATTAATTGATGTCGGCAATCGTACCGAGTCTGTGCTGCAAGCGTTAGAACAAATCTGCGTTAGCGATGCCGACTACAAAGAAGAAATTGCGTCGCTGACTGCGATTAAAGTATCACCACAACCGACCATTGATGATTATCGCTCTGCATTTACCCTAGACGATACGGTCGTTAATGTGGCTACTGGTTACTATATGACACGTAAAGCTGACGATTATATCAAACCATTAAAGTCGTTATTTTAGCTCCTAATTAGTAACGCTAATACCGCTACATAATTAAACCGCATAACACGCTAATTAATAAGTGTTATGCGGTTATTGGATAATTTATTGTTTATCTCTCGCTAATCTAAAACCAACAAACCTCGTTCGTTTAGTATCCCTAATCGCATTGATTGCGCCACTAGGGTCAAGTTCATTACTGGCCCAGTGCCAAGCCCCTCCTCGATAGATATACTTCATGCATTCCTGGCTGTCTTTTTTTCGAATAGGAAAGCAACTTGAGGTCCATTCACTGACATTGCCTAACATGTCATACAAGCCAAATTGATTCTTCGCAAACCTTGCCACTTCCAAGGTCCCACTACCGCTCCATGGTGAGCCACAATTGGCGCAATTGGTGCGGCCACTTTGCATCTCATTACCCCAAGGGTAAGTGGTATCTAGCCCTCCCCTAGCAGCATACTCCCACTCTTGAGAGGTAGGCAGCCGATAGTTATTGCCCGATTCTTTATTAATCCACTTGATGTACATTTGCACATCTAACCAACTAACATTGATGGCAGGGCGTAAACCTCGGCCCCAGTTTTCATCAAAAGGATGTTGGCAAGGCTCGCCCTCAATACAAGGCGGCTGAACTTTTCTATTTTTATAGCTCCATGAAGACACCTCGCTTTGACAGCCACCGTATTTTATACATTCATCATACATTGAGAGCGTGATTTCAATTTGCCCCATCTCAAAACTCTTTACCGTCACTTCACGCACGGCATAATCATGTGCCGGACAAACATTGATGCCCTCGGGACAAGTACTCATGACAATGGTGCCGCCCTTAATAGGGAGCGTTTTGGGCAAGTGAATGGTTTTCTTGGCGGCAACTGCATTAAGGCTCAAGAAGAGGCTAAATAGCATTAGTACAAATAATTGTTTTTTCATAATTCTTCCATAAATTAATTGAATAAGTCTTAGGTATACTTATTTCACTATCTTTGTTTTAAGGATTTTTGTAAGGACTAAACTTTATCAATCCAGTTTTGACAGCTCAGAGTTGTTAACAAGCACAAACAACGAACGTATAAATTGTATACCAAAGATGAAAAATGACAAATTAACCAAGAGGTCTCATTCTCTAAGGCTCAATCATTAAAACTGCCACCCTTTTCGGGGTTCCAAAGTTTTTATAGCTTACTGAAGAACGTGTTATTTTTTGAACTCTGGCGAAGTAAATTCAAAAATTTCACTAGCAAAAAGCATTAACAAATGGAGCTCTGAAATAACCGATTTGTTGACCATCGATGTATAAAGACGACACAATAGAAAAACAGCTTAGCCGTCTAAAAATTATGAGGGTCCAACTTTTCACCAAAGTTCTACTTATTGGTGTCCCAAAGTGTGATTTTTTTATAATAGCTATGAGTGTCGTTTTTGGAGGTATTTATTTTCTTATCTTCTACAGTAACATCAAGGCCCATTAATTCACTGAGCTTATGCGCTGCTGCTAAACTCTTATTTTTTATCAGATAACTTTTTATCTTAATATTAGATTTAGGCTCAACGTTTAACTGCTCTATGCTTTTAAATCGTAAAGAAACTTCATAACGCCCCCTACGTCCTTTGGATCTACGAGTGACAAGGTGCTTGATTTCAATCGTCTCAAACTCGTCAAATTGATATGTTTTGCTTTTTAAAGGGATAACAAACCCAGACCAATCGGTGAGGATTTTTGATGGGCGGCTAAATTTGATCCCTCCAACATAGGTTAGCGCTGAAAAGCTCAAAGCTCCAAGAAGTAGCCCCATCAGAAGAACACACAGCCCTAAACCAAAAGGCATGCCTCCAGGGCTGCCAGAGCCGCTAAAAGATAAAGGAATAATAAATAATGACGCACAAAAAAAAGGTAATCCAAACAAAGCGGTGCCCCAGTCTTTCTTTGAAAAGTTAATATAATTAAGATCCCTTTGGCTAGCTTTATGATTTCTTTGGGCAGCTATTTCACATAAACACAGACGATTAGTGCAGTGCCAACACTTTTCTTTATTTTTGTTAACAGGCTCGTCACTAGCGTCCGACTCAGCTGCCCAAGAATAAGTGTATCGGTATATCGCAATGAATTTCGGAACCTCTAGAATCAATAAGATAAAAAATACCTTGATCAGTTCGCTAGCTTTCTCTTGCTCGAATGCGCCACTGAGCAATATCCAGCCAATGCAGACAGATAACCACAAAAGGCATACAGGAAAGAATTGCTTCCAAAGTTTTACTGAGAAATGTTTAACATCAAATATATAGCCATGTAATCCAAATATGGCGACGGCTGATATTCCAAAATAAGCAACAGTCAAGATATTAAAATCTGTAAATACGACCTTGAAACTTGCCATTAAAAATATGACACAAACCCCGAAATATACTTTCCACAAAACGTAACCCTCAAATTAACCCAATGATTCACCATAACGTGAAGCGATAACCTCCAACGCTTATGTTTATTAAAGAGCATAAGTGTTGGAGGCTAATAAACATTAGCACAGGCTTTATTGACTTGAGTCTATAACATTCAGGAAAAGTATAAATTATGAGCTTACAACATGCCCTCTTCAAGCAATAAATCGAAAATCGCTTGCGCTGATTCCTCAGTTCCATGCACCACTTTACCACCTCCGCCAGCGGCTTTGGCTGTCGCTGCTTTAAAACGGTCGGCAGCTGTTTTAGCTTTAACTATTTTAAGTCGTTTCGGACGCTTTTTAGCTTGCGCCGTTTGCCACGTTGAACGTTCGACATCATCTTCACTATGTCCTTGTTCGGCATTAAGCTCGCCGCGATTTGCTGGGCCAAACGCACTTTGACGTGGCTCAGGCGCTGCCATGTCGACGCTTGCAACAAAGGGGAGACTCACCTTAACCTTACGGCGCTGACCGCGTGGCAAAGCTTGCAGCACTTCGGCTTGTTTCGCCTCTGGGTCAATCGACAATATATCGGCAATCGAACTAACAACCGTCATGCCTAATTGCTCGGCGAGCATATAAGGCATCATGCCTGATGATTCGCCACTTTCGGCTCGCACACCAGTCAAAATAATATCAGGACAGTGGTTATCGAAATGGCCCTTGAAATATTCGACCAAGCCGAGCATTGCATCTGCCTGCTCGGGCAAGTCCAGCACCTTAATTTGACTTAACCCCATGCCTAGGTAGCTGCGTAATGCTCCGGTTGCTTGCTCATTATCAGCGGCACCAGCATAAAGCGTTTGCAAGTCATCACCCGCTAATTTCATGCCTAGCTCAACTGCCCGGGCATCTTGTTCAGCGCGACGTGGCCGACCAGATGCTGGGTGTTCGCCAACTGAAACCAGCGAAACCATGGTTAAATTATTATGCGACATCTTTGCTTGCTCCCGCTTTATGTTGCTCAACCAAGCCAATCAAATTAGCTAATATTTCACTGCTATCGCCAATGGCGCTCAAATCAGCACGTTTGACCATGTCACAACCTTCATCGGTATTAATCGCAACCACTTTGTCACATTGACCAATGCCCTGCATGTGCTGGATAGCACCGGAGATCCCAACTGCAATATAGACCTGTGCGGTGACCCAAGTACCCGTTGCGCCAACCTGACGAGTACGTGGCATAAAGCCATCATCAACCGCTACTCGGCTTGCGCCTTCGGTTGCACCCAAGACTGTTGCAGCGTTATGGAAGCCAGACCAATCTGCAATACCATTACCGCCAGACAGAATAAATCCGGCCTCGCCAAGTGGGATCGCATTAGGATCAACCTTGACATTACCATGATCAACGATCTTAGAAACCGCGCGGTCCGACTCTACTGTTAGCGCCAGTTGTTCATGGCGCGTTTCGCTAACGGGTTCACTACATTCTTCCATCACCAACAGCAAGCGTGATAGCGGCCGGGTAATATCGCTCTTTCCGGCACTACCACGACAGACAATTGAGTCGTTATCGACTTTCCAGACACCACAAGCAGGTCGCAAGCTCAGCTTCGCCGCCAAGCGTCGACCGAGATCGCCGCCACCGTTAATACTGTCTGGCAACAAAACATATTGTGGATTAAAGTGTTCGACAATCGCGCTTAAATCACTGCAACGTTGCTCAGGATCATAATCGTTATATTGATCATCGCTTAAGTGGATCAAACGATCAACGCCCGCTTCGCCGAGCGTATCGTCTTTTAACTCACCAAAGGCCAGTGCTATAACCGCGCCGTTAGCGCCATCTCGATTCGCCAATTGCTGAGCCAAGCCCAAGGTATCTTTGTCATGACCATTAAGGCGACCCGATACGAGATCCAGCGCCACCACAATAGTAAAGTCTGGCTCGCTAACCTGATGCAACGGCAACACAACCGCAGCTTGTGCTTGACCACCACCGCGACGCCCAGACATTTCACCGCTAGAGTCACCTGAACGATCAATACGTTTAAGGCCATTAGGACCGATAAAACCAATGCCGTGCAGATTTTTACGTAACAGACCACTAGGCCCGTAAACAGGTCCTTGCTGTATGGCTTGGTACAGCGGGTGAAGTCGGTTACGGGCAATCCACTCTGCTCTTGGGTCCCGTCTAAAAATATCACTCATTAGATAATCTCCTTGGCCAAGTCATTAGATTTTTCATCTAGCGGTGTCTCGATTAAGGCATCTAATAATAGCTCAGCAATGTCTTTAACCTGTGGTCGCGGCTCAACCACGCCCTCTAACATCAGGCTACATTGTGGACAAGCGACCGCGACAATTTCTGCGCTAGTTTCTTTGGCGTCTTCCATTCGCATGTCTGGGATCCGTTGCTTGCCCGGAATATCGGTCACTGGTGCGCCGCCACCGCCGCCACAACAACGTGCGGTTGACTGGCTACGTTCCATTTCCTTAATCTTAATGCCCATTTGCTCAAGCAGATAACGGGGTGCGTCATACTCGCCGTTATAACGACCAAGGTAACAAGGATCATGATAAGTCAGTGACAGATCTTTGCTTGGATCAAGTTGCAGTTTGCCTTGCTTAACCAGCTGTGCAAAGTAGCCAGTATGGTGGAATACTTCGTAATCGCTACCAAATTCCTGATATTCATTTTTAAGACAATGAAAGGCATGAGGATCCGCCGTAATAATTGAATTAAAATTAAACGCAGCCATGGTCGCAATATTAGTTTTAGCTAAACGCTGGAAGGTTGCTTCGTCACCTAAACGGCGGGCTAAATCACCACTGTCACATTCGCTATCACCCAGTACGGCAAAATCGACATTAGCAGCGCGCAACAATTTAATCATCGCTCGCAACGTTCGCTGATTGCGCATATCAAAGGCGGCATCACCAATCCATAACAAGACGTCTGCTTGAGTCACACCTTCTTGACCAAATACCCGTAAGTTTTGATCCGCTGCCCAGTTCATTCGGCTTGATGGTGCAAAACCATTAGGATTGTCAGTGGCACTAAAGTTTTCTAATATCTCACTGCCCTTGCCCGGCGTTTGGCCTTTTTCAAGGGTCTCGAACCGGCGCATATCTACAATAGCATCGACATGTTCGATCATCATCGGACATTCCTGCACACAAGCACGACACGTCGTACAAGACCACAGTGTATCTTCTTCTACTAGGCTGTTAACAATAGGTATAATCGCGCCACCTTTGTGGGTGCCCACTTCAATACCAGGATAAGGGCTGCCAGCAAAGTTGGCATCTGTGCCACCCGCCAAACCAACAACCATGTCTTGAATTAGCTTTTTGGGATTAAGCGGCTGACCAGCGGCAAAAGCCGGACATGCTTTTTCACAACGGCCACATTCAACACAAGCATCGAAGCCTAGCAACTGATTCCATTTGAAATCTTCTGGTTTTTCTACCCCTAATTTGTCTGCTGACAAATCAATCGCTTTTAAACCCGTTGAACGACCACCGCCAAAACGTTCTTGACGACGGTGAAGTCCAAGGTGCAACGCCCCAGCAAAGGCGTGCTTCATCGGACCACCCCAAGTCATGCCGAAAAACATTTCGCCAATGCCCCAGATAATGCCAGCAACTAATACTAGGGTTAATAACCAACCGCCAGTGTCGCTCGGTAAAATACCGGTCGCTGGCAAGGTCAGCACAAAAAAGGTTGCTGAAAATGCCATGATGCTTTTTGGTAAACGCTGCCATTTACCCAGCGACAGATTAGGCGGCGGATTACGACGGCGGATCATCACAAAGATACTGCCAACAAACATCAGCAATGACGACAACAATAACGCCCAACTCAGCAGTTGCAATTGAACTTTAAATAAATAAATACAGATGATTAGTATTGACGACAACACGAAACCACCAGCGGTCGCAACGTGGGTATTTGACATATATTTATCACGCGCAACCACATGATGCAGATCATTGAGGTAACGACGTGGAATGGCCAACAAACCAGCCCAATGGACAGGTGATGGTTGCCCCTGACGCCACAGTGCTACCCGGCGCAACGCACCAACTATCGTTAGTAATAACGCAAGTGCAACGAGAACGGGGATAAACTGGGCAAGAAATTCGGAAGAGGACATAGCGAATCCTAATTATTAAAAATAGAGCTGGTGTTCGCTACAAGTTATAGCGAACACCAGAAGTCGGCACCTGAAAACGGCACCTGAAGACTAGAAGTTAAAAGTCCTTACACAAGCGTAACGCATCATAAATTGCCGCATGCGTATTACGTTGTGATACGCAATCACCAATTCGATACAACAAATAACCATCGCCCGCTTCACTCAGCGCAGGTTGTGGCTGTGCCGCATACAACGCTTCGATATCGATCTGGCCTTTGTTACGTGAATCTTGCTTTAGCTGTAGGTATATTTGCTCGTCTGGACGCACACCATTTTCGATCACAACCTGATCAACCACTCGCTCTTCTTGCTGGCCTGTGTATTCGTTCTCAAGCACAGCAACCATCTTGTCACCTTCACGGTAGACTTTTTCGAGGATCATGTCAGATGTCATGATCACATCTTTTTCGTACAGGCTGCGATAGTAAGTCGGGAAAGTAGTACCACCAACGGCAGCGCCCGGCTTTATATCATCGGTAACCATTTCAACCAGTGAGCCATTCTGCGCTAAGAAATCAGCTGCTGACAAGCCACTAAATTCACAGATAGTGTCATAAACCAGTACGTTTTTGCCAGGTGCAACCTTGCCACTCAAAATGTCCCACGTGCTAACGACTAGCCCTTCTTCAACGCCCCAATGCGGGTTTTGCGCTAAGAATGGTTGGCCACCAACGGCTAAAATAACAACATCGGCCTTCAGGTCACGGATCATTGCTTCATCAGCCGCGGTATTAAGACGTAAATCAACACCTAAACGATCTAATTCCATCGCAAACCAACGGGTTATACCAGCAATTTGGTCACGCTGTGGCGCTTTAGATGCAATGGTGATTTGACCACCAAGCTCTGGATTCTTTTCAATAAGAATAACTTCATGGCCACGTTCAGCACAAACTCGAGCCGATTCCATGCCCGCAGGGCCACCACCGACGATCACAACTTTACGAACTGGACCCGTAGTTTTTTCAATGATGTGTGGCATTGTTGATTCACGCGACGTTGCCGCATTTTGAATACATAACACATCTAAACCCTGATACTGGCGATCGATACAATAGTTGGCACCAACACATTGCTTAATTTGATCAACCTGATTGAGTTTAATTTTGGTAATTAGGTGAGGATCGGCGATATGCGCACGCGTCATCCCAACAAAATCAACATAACCACTTTCTAAAATACGCTGTGCCTGCGTTGGATCTTTAATATTTTGCGCATGCATAACTGGCACATTAACTACTTCTTTGATCCCTGCTGCTAAGTGCAAGAAAGGTTCAGGTGGGTAGCTCATGTTAGGAATAACGTTGGCCAACGTATTATGAGTATCACAACCCGAGCCAATAACACTGAAGAAATCAATCAAACCAGTGTCATCGTAATACGCTGCAATTTTTTTCATGTCGTCATGGTTAAGACCATCAGGATGGAACTCATCACCACAAATACGTAAACCAACTACAAAATCACGACCAACTTCTTCACGAACAGCTTTTAGCACTTCCATGCCAAAACGCATGCGGTTTTCGAAGCTACCGCCGTATTCGTCATCACGCTGGTTTACTCGTGGGCTCCAGAACTGATCGATCAAATGCTGGTGTACTGCAGATAATTCAACACCGTCAAGACCACCGGCTTTAGCACGACCTGCCGCTTTAGCGTAGTCGCCAATAATCCGGCGCATTTCTTCAACTTCAATGGTTTTACACGTCGCGCGGTGAACCGGTTCGCGAATACCACTTGGGCTAACTAAAGTACTCCAGTTGCCGCCATCCCAACGAGAGCGACGTCCCATGTGGGTAATTTGGATCATAATTTTGCCGCCGTGCTTGTGCACTGCATCGGCTAAATTTTGAAAATGTGGAATAATACGGTCGGTTGATAAGTTAACCGATTTCCACCAACCTTGAGGGCTGTCGATAGAGACCACACTCGAGCCACCACAAATCGAAAGGCCAACACCACCTTTGGCTTTTTCTTCGTAGTATTTAACGTAACGTTCTGTCGTCATGCCGCCTTCGGTAGCATAAACTTCGGCGTGCGCCGTACTAACCACTCGGTTACGAATAGTTAGTTTATTGATTTTTAATGGCTGAAATAATGCGTCAAACTGCGCCATGACGAGCTCCTGATGTACTTATTATTATTTGTATTGGTGATGGACAGTTAAAACCCACCACCAATTAACACATTGCTATTTATTCTTTTTATTACTTTATTTAACTTCTGAGAATTAACTACAGAGGCTTAACTTCGAAGATGCCAACATCACAACCTTCTTCTGCTGCACACTGAGTTTGCTCTGCCACAGTTTTAACGTCATAACCCAGGCTGTCAGCAATTTGATCCATCGCACCAGCAAACCAACCGGTAAACATGTAATCGACTTTACGATTAACTTGTCCGTATTGATAAACAAACGCAGAGTTTTCTAAACGAACACGCGCCGTGCCTTTTTCTAAATCAAGTTCTTCGGTAATAAAGAAACCCCAACCACGTTGTGACAAGCGCTTCATGTAATGTTCAAAGACGTCAGAACCACTAAGGCCATGTTCTTGTGCTTCTTTTTCACACCAGTAATAAGCTGATTTGTAGCCTGCTTTATACAAAACTGCGGCATAACGTTCGGCCCCAAGTTCTTCTTCAATACCCATGTGGTTGTTAACAAAGAAATGGCGCGGTACATAAAGCATTGGCAATGCGTCTGTGGTCCAAACACCTGTTTCGCTGTTTACTTCAATTGGCATTTCAGGGCTGTGTGATGTTGTTGCTACTGTCATTGTCTATTCTCCCCAGACGTCTTTAAGGACACGAACCCAGTTCTCGCCCATGATTTTTTTAACTTTAGATTCTGACCAGCCCGCTTCTAGCATCGCATAAGTCAGATTAGGAAATTCACCCAAGGTACGAATACCTTCAGGGTTAATAATGGTACCGAAATCGGTTAAACGACGGGCGTAGCCCTTATCGTGTGTCAACATATCGAAAAATGACTGGTCGTGGCCCTGAGTAAAATCAGTACCAATACCAACACAATCTTCACCGGCAATGTTTATGACGTAATCAATCGCTTCCACATAATCGTGAACCGTTGAATTAATGCCATTTTTTAGGAAAGGTGCAAACATCGTTACGCCAATAAAACCACCGTGTTCAGCGATAAAACGTAACTCTTGATCTTTCTTATTACGTGGGTGCTCTTTTAAGCCGTAAGGTAAGCAGTGTGAATAACAAACTGGCTTGGTCGATCCTAAAATAACTTCAGTTGAAGTTGTTGGACCAACGTGTGAAAGGTCACACATTACGCCTACGGCATTCATTTCGGCGACAATTTCGCGACCAAAACCAGACAAACCACCGTCACGCTCATAACAGCCGGTACCGACTAAGTTTTGAGTGTTGTAGGCCATTTGCACCACGCCAACGCCAAGCTTCTTAAAGATTTCGACGTAACCAATTTGATCTTCAAATGCGTTAGCATTCTGAAAGCCTAAAATGATCCCTGTTTTGCCCAATTCTTTAGCACGAGCGATATCAGCCGTGGTATGAACCGGCATAATTAAATCGCTGTTATCACGATAAAAACGGTTAAACTCGGTAATATTGTTGATAGTGCCCTGAAAACCTTCCCATACCGATACGGTACAGTTGGCAGCAGTAAGACCACCGCGTGCCATGTCTTCAAAAAGATCACGGTTCCACTTAGCAATCACCAAACCATCGATAACTGTTGAACTGTTGTGCAACGCTTTGGCGTTTTCCATTAGTTGGCTATTCATTTAACTGACCTCATTAATCTTGCCCTTGATTGACGACTAAATTCATTAGTGACCAACCTGATGGCAACGGGAATATTGAAACTGAAATCAGTCTAGCACCGCTAATTTAGGCAATTTGGGTGAATGCGACATAGATATCGCCAAAAGCGTCGTAGGTGTCGCAAATGTAGTAAGAGCGAGGTAATAGACTACAAAATCACTCACAAAATAACTGGTAATAGCCTTTTGTTACGCGGTGTTCCGTTAATAAATACAAAGAAAAAATTTAGAAAACAAAAGAAGATGAAGAGGTAGCAATGGTTGATTTTTTAATCGTCGCTCTTTGTCACTCGACAATTGCTGCATTGCTCTAAGGTGCACATTTCGGCTTTGTCCGCAAAACATGACCGTTCGTCCTGAACATAAAAAAGGCCTGCATTAAACAGACCTTCATTTTATCCGAAACTGAGATTAATTTAGTGACGTACTAGTGCCGCAGAACCAAAGCTTGATTCTTCCATCGCCACCGGTGGTAAATTGTCACCATAGGCGTTATTGCGCTCATCACGCGGCGGAATTTTAAAAGAGTTGCGGTAACACTTACTAAAGTGTGGTGTCGACACAAAACCACAGGCAATAGCCACCTCAATAATCGACATGCTGGTTTGCTTAAGCAATTGACGTGCTCGTGTTAAACGCAATTGCAGGTAATAGCGATACGGCGAACAGTGCAAATATTTTTGAAATAAGCGTTCAAGTTGACGGCGTGACAAATTGACATACTGGGCCAATTCATCAAGGCATAATACCTCTTCAATGTTCGCTTCCATCAACCCGACCACATCTTGTAATTTTGACTGGGTCGCACCCACGACATGTTGTAAAGGTACTCGCTGGGGATCTGATTCGTCTCTGATGTGTTCGTGGGTGAACATATCAGAGATAGCCGCTGATAACTGCTTGCCATGCGCTTTGCGGATCACTTGCAACATCATATCCATTGGCGCGGTGCCACCAGAACACGTCATGCGATCACGATCAGTAATAAATAATTGATTGCTGCTGCGAATATAAGGAAACTCTTCCTGCCAGCCCGCTAGCTGTTCCCAGTGGATAGTACAGTTGTAGCCGTCTAATAAACCTGCTTTAGCCAACAGGTAACTACCAGTACAAATGCCACCTAGTGGAATATGACAACGTGACAAATGACTAAGCCAGCTCAAAGTGGTGCGAGTCACAGTATTTTTAATACCAACACCGCCACAGACAATCACGGTATTAAAATGAACATAATTACCAATGCTAGTGTCTACCGAAAGATTCAAGCCATCGCTGGCCGTTACATTACGCCCGTCTTCACTTATCGTGGTCCAACTGTACAGAGTTTTGCCAGACAACTGATTGGCCATTCTTAGGGGTTCAATCGCAGACGAAAGAGCCAGCATGGTGAAATTTGGCTGTAACAAAAAACCAATGTGATAACAGGGTTGTTCGCTACTATTATTTTGAAATTGCTGCGTAGACATAAGACTACCTCGGGCATTGCTATGATCGGGTTATATGACCGCAAAGTCGGGTCACTCCTGATTCTTTAAATTTTAAAAGACCACCCAATATATTTTGGGTTAATCGTATGTTTACGCCTATTAATATGAGTCGTTTATCTCCCAAACAATACCCACAATTAACGTGTGACAACAATAAGAGTTAACCGTTTTTGATGTGAGCAATTAACGACAAATACATGTCAATAAGCGTCACTTTATAACAAAAAATTAACTTTATATATACAATAGCACCTCATCTGATGTCTTAATTAGCTATGACCATGTCTTTATTGACTATGCGAGCAGCAATTAAATTGCTGATCATTGCAGACTAGGAAAAAACACCTGAGTTAGTCCAATTGTATTAATGAAGTGATTGACTTTATGTAGCGAGAATAAGCAGCCGACATTGGTGTCGCGCATAAGAATTTCTTATACATCTATAAATAGATTTTAAGGCGACTTCTCGATTGAGCAGTAAAAAAACATTCACTTTGTTTGTATAATTGCTATTAAACCAACCAGCACGAGGAATACTATGAGTATTAGCAACGAGGATCGACAACAGATCGTCGCCATAATAGAACAACACCAGACATTGCCAGGAGCAATGCTGCCAATACTCCATGCAATTCAGGATAAACTCAGTTATATCCCCGAAGATGCCATTAGTAAGATTGCCACGGCGCTGAATTTGTCGCGTGCAGAAGTGCATGGTGTCATTAGTTTTTATCATCATTTTAGAACCAGCAAGCCTGGAGTTCACACAATTGAAGTGTGCCGCGCGGAATCTTGCCAGGCAATGGGATCTCGAGAACTCGAGCAACAGGCCAAGCAAAAGCTTGGCATCGACTATCATCAAACCACCAAAGATCAACGCTACAGCCTCGAGCCTGTTTATTGCCTAGGCAATTGTGCATGTTCACCAGCGATTAGAATTGGCGACGATATTCATGGCGAAGTTGATGGCGAGAAGTTTTCGACCATTATTGATTCATTATCTACTTACTCGTTGGAGCTATCATGAGTCCTAGTCAAACCACCAGCTCAACTAACTCAAGTAAGCACGTACAAAGTCAACGAGTGTATGTTTCACTCGATACCACGGCCCGTTCTAAAGGCAGCGATTCAGTCGCCGACCAAGTGAGCCGCCAACTAAGCCAACAACCTGAGTTAGCAGCAACCTTAGTGCGTAATGGTTCGCGCGGTATGTTCTGGCTTGAGCCATTGTTAGAAGTTGAAACACCGCAAGGCCGAGTCGCTTACGGCCCGGTAAAACCAAATGACGTTAGCGACATTCTTAGCGCCCAAGCTTTTGATGATGTAACAGATCATCCGTTATGCCTTGGCCTGACCGAACAAATTCCATGGCTTAAAGAACAGCAACGCTTAACGTTCGCCCGTGTTGGCGTTATCGATCCTATCGATGTCGCCGATTATCAGGCCAATGGTGGTTTTGTTGGCCTAAGCAATGCCCTCAACAAAACCGCGCAACAAATCGTTGATCAAGTAAAAGAGTCAGGACTGCGTGGTCGTGGCGGCGCTGCTTTCCCGACGGGGATCAAATGGCAAACCGTCTTAGATGAAGCACCTCAACAAAAATACATAGTATGTAATGCCGATGAAGGTGATTCGGGTACCTTTGCCGATCGAATGTTAATGGAAGGCGATCCACTGGTGTTAATTGAAGGCATGATCATTGCCGGTCTCGCGGTCGGTGCAAATCAAGGTTACATTTATTTGCGCAGTGAATACCCGCAAGCCCATAAGATCCTTAATCAAGCCATCGCTAATGCTCAAACAGCTGGTTTTCTTGGCGACAACATTTGTGGCAGCGATTTTACTTTCAACATGGAAGTGCGCCTCGGTGCTGGCGCTTACATTTGTGGCGAAGAAACCTCGTTGCTTGAAAGCCTTGAAGGCAAACGCGGCTTAGTACGTGCAAAACCACCCTTGCCAGCAATTGAGGGACTATTTGGTCAACCAACCATAGTTAATAACGTTATTTCATTAGCCTCGGTGCCATTTATCTTAAGTAATGGTGGCGAAAAATATCGCGATTACGGCATGGGCCGTTCACGTGGTACCTTGCCAATTCAGTTGGCAGGCAATGTCGCTCAAGGCGGCTTAATTGAACTGGCTTTTGGTATTAGTTTAAAAGATTTAATCGAGCGTTATGGCAAGGGCACCAAAACCAAGCGCCCAATGCGCAGCATTCAGGTTGGTGGCCCACTAGGCGCTTACTTACCACAACATCAGTGGGACACCCCACTTGATTATGAAGCATTTTCAGCGATGGGCGCAGTGTTAGGTCACGGCGGCATTGTAATTTTTGACGACAGTGTAGACATGGCCGCGCAAGCGCGTTTTGCGATGGAATTTTGTGTTGCAGAGTCTTGTGGCAAATGTACACCTTGTCGTATCGGCTCAGTTCGCGGGGTCGAAGTTATCGACAAACTGCTCGACGCTGATGACGAGCAACGCCCAGTTCACCTCGAACTATTGAATGATTTATGTGACACCATGGAATTTGGTTCTTTATGTGCCATGGGTGGCATGACACCATTTCCGGTGCGCAGCGCGCTTAAATTTTTCCCGAGCGATTTTAGCCTAGCCAAATCTGTGCCAGCACAGTCACCAACATCAAGCACAGGGGCGCAGTAAAATGATTCAATATTTTGATCCTAAAAAAGATAAAACACGCGATCTTGGCACCCCCGAAAAAAAATCCGAGGTCCAAGTTAGTATCCAAATCGATGGCGTTAAAGTAACAGTCGCGCAAGGCACCTCGGTGATGCGCGCCGCGGCATTGGTCGACATTAATATTCCTAAACTGTGTGCCAGTGACAACTTAGAGCCTTTTGGCTCGTGTCGCTTGTGTGCTGTTAGCATTGAAGGCATGCGTGGCATGCCTGCCTCATGTACCACTCCGGTGCGAGAGGGCATGAAGGTTGAAACCCAAAATAATGATCTGGCAAAATTGCGCCGTAATATCATGGAACTTTATATTTCAGATCACCCGCTTGACTGTCTAACCTGTCCAGCAAATGGTGATTGTGAATTGCAAGACATGGCGGGTACTGTTGGGTTGCGTGAAGTTCGTTATGGTTTCGATGGCGAAAATCACCTCGATGCTCCAACCGATGATTCCAACCCTTATTTCAGCTTCGACGCGTCTAAGTGTATTGTTTGTTCGCGCTGTGTCAGAGCTTGTGAAGAAGTTCAGGGCACATTCGCCCTTACTGTTGATGGCCGTGGTTTTGATTCTAAAATCTCTGCCGGTCAAGCTGAAAAATTCATTGATTCTGATTGTGTTTCTTGTGGTGCCTGTGTTCAAGCTTGCCCAACATCGACCCTGATGGAAAAATCAGTAATAGATCAAGGTCAACCCGATCATAGCATTGTCACTACTTGTGCTTACTGTGGTGTTGGCTGTTCATTTAGAGCCGACATGAAAGGCGACAAGGTTCTAAGAATGGTGCCTGACAAAAATGGTCAAGCAAACCAAGGCCACTCATGTGTTAAAGGTCGATTCGCCTTTGGTTATGCAACTCACCAAGATCGTATTACCAGCCCGATGATCCGCGACAGCATTGACCAGCCATGGCAAAAAGTGAGTTGGGAAGAAGCACTAGCTTTTGCTGCCAACCGCCTTAAAAGCATTCAGCTGCATCATGGCCGCGACAGTGTCGGCGCAATTACTTCTTCGCGTTGTACCAATGAAGAGACGTACTTAGTGCAAAAACTGGTTCGCGCTGCCTTTGGTAATAACAATGTTGATACCTGTGCCCGTGTTTGTCATTCACCGACCGGTTACGGTTTAAAAGCTACGTTGAACGAATCGGCTGGCACGCAAACCTTCGACTCGGTTATGGCTGCTGATGTCATTTTCGTTATCGGTGCGAACCCGACTGATGCTCACCCGGTATTTGGTTCATTGCTCAAGAAGCGTTTGCGTCAAGGTGCCAAGTTAATTGTGGCAGATCCTCGCTCGATAGATCTGGTTGATGGTCCCCATGTTAAGGCGCAACATCACCTTAAACTGCGCCCAGGTACTAATGTCGCGCTGCTTAACGCATTGGCCCATGTCATTGTTAGTGAAGGACTCGAAGATAAGGACTTTATCGCCTCCCGTTGTGACGATAAAGCTTTCCAGCAGTGGCATACCCATATTAGCGATACACGCCATGCGCCAGAAAATACCGCGGACATTACTGGCGTTGATGCGCAAGAATTACGTTTGGCGGCTCGCCTTTACGCAACCTCTGGTAATGGCGCTATCTATTATGGATTAGGTGTTACTGAACACTCGCAAGGATCATCATCGGTGATGGCGATTGCCAACTTAGCAATGGTTACCGGTAATATTGGTCGTGAAGGTGTGGGTGTTAACCCATTGCGCGGTCAAAACAACGTGCAAGGTTCTTGTGACATGGGTTCATTCCCGCATGAGCTGCCAGGTTATCGTCATGTTAGCGATAACGAAACTCGCTCGTTGTTCGAACAAGAATGGCAAGTAACCTTAGATCATGAGCCTGGTTTGCGTATTCCGAACATGTTTGAAAGTGCGATTCATGGCAACTTTAAAGGTCTGTACTGTCAGGGCGAAGATATTGCTCAGTCAGATCCTAATACTCAGCATGTTCAAAAAGCCCTAACCTCGATGGAATGTATTATCGTGCAGGATATTTTCCTTAACGAAACCGCGAAATACGCCCATGTATTTTTACCAGGTTCATCGTTTATGGAAAAAAATGGTACCTTTACCAATGCCGAACGCCGTATTTCGCGGGTTAGAAAACTGATGCCAGCATTGGCTGACAAAGAAGATTGGCAAGTCACTATTTCGCTTGCGAAAGCGCTTGGTTATGAAATGAATTATGAGCATCCAAGTGAGATTATGGATGAAATAGCCCGCTTAACGCCAAGTTTCCATGGTGTTAGTTACGATCGACTTGAAGAGCTTGGCAGTATTCAGTGGCCGTGTAATGAGAAAACACCGCTTGGCACGCCAATTATGCATACCGAAGATTTTGTTGGTAAGGCTGGCACGTTCGCGATTACCGAATACATTGCCACCCCAGAGAAAGTTAACAAACGCTTCCCACTGTTATTAACAACCGGCCGAATTTTAAGCCAGTATAACGTTGGCGCTCAAACTCGTCGGACCGACAACCAAGTGTGGCATGGTGAAGACAAGTTTGAAATTCATCCGACCGATGCTCAAGATCGTGGTATTAACGACGGTGACTGGGTTGGCATTGCTAGCCGCGCTGGCACTACTGCCCTGCGTGCAAAAATTAGCGAACGGATGCAACCGGGTGTGGTTTACACCACTTTCCACCACCCGATGAGTGGCGCTAATGTGGTTACCACTGACAATTCGGATTGGGCGACTAACTGTCCTGAATACAAGGTCACCGCGGTTGAAGCAACTAAGGTTAGCGAGCCGTCACAATGGCAAGCTGATTACCAACACTTCTCCAACCGTCAGCAACGCTTCCTTGAACAAGCGTCCAAATCATGACCTTAGGCTGTTAAGATGGTAACTAATACGGCGCTAGCCAATCCATGTGAAGCAAAAGCGAATTGCACAATGGCAACAGATTTTACAGAATCAACAATCAGCCCTGTTGCCACTAGTCTTAGTGTCAAGCAGTGGTCGGGCGGTGAAACTGCGCCACATCTTAATGATGTGGCGCAGGAGACTGCAGTCGCTTTAGTCTACAACGGCATTTCTCATGTTGTGATGATGGCAACGCCTGCTGATTTGGCTGAGCTAGCGCTCGGCTTTAGCCTGAGCGAGGGCATTATTAGCAGCGCGCAAGAAATCACACATATTGAGATTTGCCCGCAACCACTAGGCATCGAAGTAAAAATAAGCATTTCGTCACGGGCAATGTGGGGGCTTAAGCAACAACGCCGCAACATCACAGGCCGCACAGGTTGTGGCCTGTGTGGTGCCGAGTCGTTACAGCAAGCAATGCGTGCCCGCACGCCAATTGCCGCCAGACCTGATACTAAAGCTGACACTGAGGCTGATGTTAAGTCTGATACTAAACCTGCCATCAAGGTAAGCGATGCTGCCATTCAACAAGCCGTGGCACAGCTACACCAATTCCAACCCTTGCAACAATTAACAGGGGCTGTTCATGGTGCTGCTTGGTGCGATAGCACCGGCAATATCGTGGTAACCAAGGAAGATATTGGTCGCCATAATGCGCTCGACAAGTTGATCGGCACCTTGCACAACAGGCGTGAGCAAAGCGGTACTAAATCTACTGTCGACCTCAATAGCGGATTTGTCTTGATCTCAAGCCGTGCCAGTTATGAAATGGTCACCAAGGCAAGTTCAGCGGGATTCTCAATGTTAGTGGCGGTATCTGCGCCCACCAGCATGGCGATATCGTTAGCGCAGCAACATGGCCTGACCTTAGTCGGTTTTGCCCGTAACGGTCGCCACACGTTTTATACCTAATAACCAATATTGGATAAGCATAATCTGATAAGAAAGAGCGAGAATAAGCAATGTCCGACAGCGCATTACAACCAATTGTTTTTATGGCTAATCAAATAGCTATCAACCTCGCCCACGGCAAGGAACAAGAGCAATGCATAATTGAGATCACTAGCCATATCCAACGCTTTTGGGCACCAAGCATGCGCAAACAGTTGCAAGAAGCGATTGAGCTAGGTGACTTTGAAATTGAGCCACTGGTAAAAGTTGCGGCGAAGCAACTGGTCGCTCCTAAAAAATAACCAGACAGCATGTCTATGAAACGATGCGGTCACAAAACTATTATCCAAAATTCTGATCCAAATCTCTGGTTAAGTAACCTGAGGTTTGGATCAGTAGTGATAAGCCATTAACGGTTTATCACTACTCAGCTCGGCTACGGCCACTATAACTGCCCTTCCCCTTTTAGCGCCAATGCAGTATTTTAACCAACAAACCCCATCACCCATTAGACAAAATGAACAATATATTCGCTGCCATACCCGCTGATTTAACCAGTGAGGTATTTGAAATACTAGCGCAAAGTGACCAAGTTAAAATTGAACGGATAATCTCTAAAGGTCATAGCTCGACAGAAACTGGTTGGTATGATCAAGCACAACATGAATGGGTAATAGTGCTTGAGGGACAAGCGATTATCGAATTTGATGATCAAACGACGATCACCTTATCAGCCGGCGACTACCTCATCATCAAACCCCATCAAAAACATAAAGTTGCTTGGACTGCACCCGATATTGAAACCGTGTGGTTGGCGGTTCATTATTAATATAAGAATCCTCGGTAACTGAACATTAAAAAACGCCAGTGCTATTTAAGCCACTGGCGTTTTTATTAAACGAGTTCATAACACTCGTTGATTAGGTCATAAAAACCTAACTTTTAGTCGCCGCAGGAATGCGTGAGACATCTGGCCCAAGATCTTCCTGACGCAATGACTTAACCAAGCCCCACATCATGATGATCATCACGAACGAGAATGGTAAAGCCGCCGTAATCGAGGCAGTTTGCAATGCTTTAAGACCGCCAACCATTAGTAGGATAGCTGCAACAGCACCTTCACCCATGCCCCACATCACACGATGCGCGGTTGGTGGGTTTTCATTGCCCATCGATAAGATCGTGGTTACCACTAGGGTGCCAGAATCCGACGATGTTACAAAGTAAGTAGCAATCAGTAAGGTCGCCAAAAACGCTGCAGCGGTGCCAGCAAAACCAGCATCAAGCTTATCTAACGTGACATAAAGCGCTGACGTTACATCGGCCTTAACCGCGTCAACAATGCCAGCTTGACCTGCAGCTGAAACCAACTCACCTGCTTCATTGGTGATTTGATGGAACAACTCAATGTAAATTGCGGTGCTACCAAACAAGGTTAACCAAATAAAACCAAGGAAGGTTGGTACTAACAATACGCCAACGATGAATTCACGAATGGTACGGCCTTTTGAAATGCGCGCAATGAACATGCCAACAAAAGGTGCCCAAGCCATCCACCAACCCCAGTAGAACGCAGTCCACCAAGTTTGCCATTTACCATTTTCGTTAGCATCAGTCCAAGTACTTAGAGCAAGTACATTACCTAGGTAATCACCGGTATTTTGCAGCAAGCTGCCTAATAAATAACGGGTTGGGCCAAAGCATAATAAGAATACTAAAATACCAATGGTTAGCCACATGTTAACTTCAGATAAGATTTTAACCCCTTTGCCAACACCAGAAACTACCGAAATAGTCGCAATCGCAGAGATGACAAAGATCAGCATCATTTGGTTGCCCAGCGATACATCCATGCCAAACATCGTATTAAGACCAGTGTTCATCTGAGTAACACCAAGACCTAGCGACGTTGCAACACCAAACACAGTACCAAACACGGCTAAAATGTCGACAGCGTGGCCAATAGGACCATACATTTTATCGCCAATTAGTGGGTACAATGCAGAACGAATCGTTAACGGCAGTTTTTTGCGGTAGCAAAAATATGACAGTGACAGACCTACAACAACATAGATCGCCCAAGGATGAAGACCCCAATGGAAGAACGTTAAACGCATCGCCACTTGTGCAGCTTCTGCCGTTAACCCTTCCGCAATGAATGGATTACTTTGAAAGTGGTAAATAGGCTCAGCAATAGACCAAAATACCAGTCCAATGCCCATACCCGCACTAAATAACATCGAAAACCACGAGAAGTTACTATATTCAGGACGAGAATCGTCGTCACCTAAACGCAAGTTGCCATAACGGCTAAACGCTAGCCAAATACAAAAAAACAAAAATACTGCTACAATACCAATGTAATACCACTTTAGATAATCCAGTATCCAACCCGAAATAGCACTAAATACAGCAGCCGATTGTTCGGTGTAAAAAACACCTGCCAATACGAATAATGTAATTATTGCCATTGAAAATAAGGTTGTTACGGGGTTCATATCTTTTAACCAACCATGATTTGCTGTCATGATAAAACCACCTTTCTCTTTGTTATTATCGAACAAAGCACCTAGTTAGTAGCTTTACTAAAGTAAAATTACTAACCTGATCCTTTCGTTTCTTACAAATACCAATTGCATTTAATAATTGACCTGTTGTGCTAGATTAAATCAACAATTAGGCTGCCGCGTCCTGCTAACGCCCCTTATCTACATCCTATAGGCAACTACGTTGCTCTAGTTTATTTTCCCTTGGCGCAATAAAATCACATCTTTAATACAATTGGTAGGATCCCGATTTGACTTCAAAATAATTCAGTTAAATCAGGGGGATATTGAGTTCTCTAGAAAAACACAATACGGGTACTATTTAGACAGAGTTGATCCACATCAAGCTATCTATATACGACATGGGTAGGACTTCAACCGACTTACTGCGTGGTGAAGTTGGGAGCCAAATTAGTGAAAGACGAACAACTAATTAGTCCAATGGGTTATTAGTGCCAACCTCAACTTATATCTAGCACCAAACCCAGTCTATATTGTGACATAAAAAAAGCGCCATCAGGCGCTTTTTATGATTTTATCTTTTTGAAACTAAACAGATTGAGCAGCAATATTCTTTTGCATTGTGTCGCTGAACCAATCGATGAAGTTTACCACACCAAATTCGAACGTTTCAGAATAAGGCCCTGGCTGATAAGCCATCGAATTAATACCTTTTTGGCTATTTTCGGCTAATGTTCTGTCTTGAACATTGGTTGCATCCCAAACACGACGCATATGTTCAACATCGTAATCAACACCTTCAACAGCATCTTTATGAACTAACCACTTGGTAGTTACTTGGGTTTTTTGCGGCCCCAGTGGTACCACTTGGAAGGCAATTAGGTGGTCACCCATTGCATGGCTCCATGAGTTTGGCAGGTGCAAAATACGCATCGAACCCATGTCAGGGTTCTTAATCCGACCCATTAGTTTTTTACAGGCGGCTTTGCCATCGATAGTCATCGACACTGTGCCTTCCAGTAACGGCATCCGCACAATGCGATTACGTAAGCCATGCCCGTGAGACACATGCTTATATGGAATACCTTCGGCTTCCCAAGCGGCTTGCTTAGCAGCAACCTGTGCCTTAAATTGGTCACTGGCACGTGGATCTTCGGTATCATCCCATTCTAACAAGGTATTTAGTAACTCAGGATGCGAGCCATTACAGTGGTAACATTCACGGTTATTTTCAATCACTAATTTCCAGTTAGCGTCTTCAACCAAAGTACTTTCAACAGCAACTTTTGCGTTGTCTAAATCATAAGGTTCAAGGTAATGTGCTAAGTCATCGAAGAAGCCATCGATGTTAGTTGGGTTATCACTTAACGAGATAAAGATATAACCACCAGCAGTGCGGCAATTAACACTGTGTAAGCCGTAGTCGGCCTTGTCAAATTGCTCGCCCATTTCTGAGCCGGCGTATAACAAATTACCGTCTAACTCGTAAGTCCACTGGTGATAAGGACAAACTAACTTAGGCACCTTACCTTGTTTAACCAAACACAATTTAGAGCCGCGGTGACGACACACATTATGAAAGGCTCTAACTTCACCCGTTTGATCACGGATAATAGTAATAGGGTTATCACCAACCTGTAGTGTAATAAAGCTGCCTTTGTCTGGGATTTCACAAGTAATGCCGGCTAATAGCCATTCCTTGTAAAAAATTTGCTCCATTTCGACATCGAAAAATGCTTTATCAGTGTAAAATGGTTGTGGCAACGAATAAGAAATAGGGTGTGTTTTTAACATATCAGCTACGGCCTGCGATGCTGGGGCTGCTGCGCTTACATTAAAATTTTGTTGTTCACTAATACATGCCATTACTTATGCCTCTTTTTATAGCCTAGTTAACCCTAGGTGTCGTTTTATGATAAGCACTAATCAGCCGATTTTAAGCATCGAAATTACTGACCTCGCCAATGGTTATGATTCTGAG
>Ga0209395_1002278_pt1 | contig 25494 bp, 12 predicted proteins | sample GOMGulsemesocosm_3_FD_184635 | JGI IMG/M metagenome (GOLD analysis project Ga0209395, IMG submission 184635) | Methane-oxidizing microbial communities from mesocosms in the Gulf of Mexico - GOM9D Gulf of Mexico (SPAdes) (version 2) | ecosystem: Environmental > Aquatic > Marine > Cold seeps... | reverse complement strand
ATGGGTTGGTTACACTCAAATATACATCACGGTAGATACCGCCACTAAATACATGTTCGCCAGCGCGTGGGGCGAGTTGAGCGTCCCAGATGTTGTTTACCCGAACGGCTAATAGATTTTCGCCAGCCTTAGCTGCTTCACTAATATCCACTGTAAAACCGGTGTAACCACCACGGTGTGAGCCAACTTTTTTTCCATTTAAGTAGATTTCCGCTACTTGAAAAACACCATCAAACTCAAGCGTTAAGGTTTGGTTTAACAAGCTTTCATCAATTTTAAGCGACTTCTTATACCAGCCATAGCCAACATAAAAACTTTCAGAGCGGAAATAGGGCAAGCTAAAAGAGTGAGGCAATCCTATGTTTTGCCACTGTGCATTTTTGGCTTGTTTGTCGGCTGATAGTTCACCTGAAAAATCGTCAGCTTCAGAACTAAAGGTGAACTGCCAATCTCGGTTAATATTTTCTTTTATTCGACCATTGTGGTTGTTGCCACTATTTTCGTCTGATGAACATCCCGAGATGAACATAGCGATCATCGCTAAAATTACGATCAAATATTGTTGTAAATTTTTCATACTTAATAAATTCACTCTTTAGTGTTTAAATATAGTAGAAGAGCTATGTAAGGGATGGCTATCCCTTGCGTTTTTTTATATAGCTTCTTCATTGTTCAATGTGCGGCAACAGCGAAACTGTTTTTTTGTATTAAGGAGAACGTTACCATCATGTCTTATTATATGCAATAGTACGCATGAATTAACATGCCTATTCCATCTTCAAGCATTTACTCAGCAAGCGTTAATTTTAGTACTTCATGTAAATCATCGGGCCCTGCAGCTGGATTTTCGATAACAAGCTCACCCTTGTTATAATGAAATTCAATGGTTTCACCAGTACGTAATAGCGTGACTGTTTTAATTGCCGGTACATCTTGAACTTTAATGGGTTGGCCAGGTTCAGTATGAGTGTAATAGGGCTTTTTCCAACGTCCCCAAGACTTGTGATCTTCTTGAACACCAGGTCTGGCATGTAAATACCAAGTTTTACCATCAACTGACGTGGTAATTGGCACATTAGATTGCTCAGGAAAATGCGTACCTTTAGTATCAAACATTGAAACATCGCCCCAAGCCATCCAGCGGCTCATGGTTTCCATGGCTTTGTAATTGGCCTCTGGCAAGGTGCCATCTTCACGGGGTGACATATTCAATAACATATTTCCTTGCCACGAACGTATTCTGGCCAAAGCATAAAGTGTGTCGGTTAAATTACCCGTTTGTTCACCTAAGTTATTATTGGCATGATAGAACCAACCTGAACGGTTGAAGGTCATGCACACTTCCCATGGCGTGCCTTGTTCTATCAGTTTTTTGACATGCTCCCACTCTAACGAATGAAATCCTTCTGGGGTGACATAACTCGAGCCCGGAAATTTACCTTGGTTTTTACCATCGTGATACCAGTTACCACGGTTATTAAATAGCATGTCTGGGTTATACCTCCCAGCTGTTTCTTCAAGGCTTACTGGTAGCCCAGTGTCCCACCACCAAATGTCTGGAGCGTACTTTTCCATGACTTCGAAAGCCATTTGACGTTCTCTTTCAACAATTTCAAGTGGTAGTCTTTTGACTGAATTTGGATCTAAAGGCTTACCATAGTAATCCCAACCCATACCATTATTGCCCCACTTGTAATTCATGTAGCTTTTATCTTGATGCCAATCAACCGCAGAGAAATAAAAACCAAACTTCATATCGTTTTCTTTTGCTGCGTCAACATAAGGTTGTAATAAATCTCGCCCTTGCAAATAGGTTTGAACCCCAAGGTCAGTGTGTTTACTTGGCCATAATGTGTAACCATCATGATGTTTTGAGGTCAGTACGGTATATTTAAATCCAGCTTCTTTAGCGGCGTCTAGCCATTTTTTTGGGTCATAATTTGCGGCAGTAAAACCTTTTGGTGCGCGATTGTAATAATCTTCAGGCGTTATTTTTGGTTGTGAAGGCTCTCCCTTCTTTGCTTGTCTCATTCGCCATACGTCTTCAATATCAGGTACTGATGCAGGTCCCCAATGTAAAAATAGACCTAACCCTGCAGTTCTAAACCATTGAGCTTTCTCTGTAAGTGATAATGGTTTTTGTAATTGATAACGGTGAGGTAAGCCTTTATCTTGTTTGGCTGTACCTGACATATTCGCTGCCATATTCGCAACGGCATTGAGCTCTGCTAGTGAATCATCTTCGGGGTTAGACGATACTTCCTTTTGATTACCACAAGCTGCCAAAATCCCTATTGAAATACTTAATAAAGTGTATTTGAAAATGGTAAGTTTATTTTTATTCATAAGTTTTTAAGTTTGTTAATGATTAAATCTAAAACGCTATGTGTATTGTTATTAAAATAAGCGTTATTTCAATGGCAAGTAATACCAGTTATGAAGTACTCGTTATATAAAAAATCCGCTTCCTTATAGAAAGAAAGCGGATTTTAAGAACCTATGGGTTAAATAAACAACCGTTGAGGTTTTTTAGAAGCGGTATGAAGCACCAAGGTAATAACTAATGCCTTGATATTGTACTTCATGATACATATCAAGCTGTGGTGTATCATTAAACTTCGAGTGAATTTGTCCATCTTTTGTGTACTCGTCAGTTATATTATTCACTGAAGCATGGATAACTAAATCATCCCAACGACCCCAGCGTATTGACGCACTGTGCATTTTGCTTGGTAAACGAACACGGTATTCACGGTAATCACCAATAACCATTTCACTTTGTTGGTTTATGTTATATCTGAAAGATAAATCTTTAGTTATATCCCAAGTTAACGTTGCATTCCAAGTTTCATCAATCCAACCTGCTGGTCTATATAGTGTTTCTTGGTATCTATCGTCATTAGCATCCCACGGGTTTGCACCTGCTGTATTGTAATCCTGTGTAGCATTTTCATTAAACTTCATCCAGTTACCTGAAATAGATAAGCCACTAAGATACTCTGGTGCTATGAAGCCTAAATTTGTTCTGAATGAAAATTCAGTTCCTGATACCGAGCCACCTTCAAGTTTTGCTTCTTGGTCTAACGGCAATGAAACAGGGTTACCATCTTGATCTGCAGCCCCTTCTACGGCGATGTGCTTGGGTTGATTATTATAAAGGCCATCTAGGTCTTTATAGAAAAATGCTAGCGCGTAAAAGTCGGTATTGTTTGGGTAGTATTCAAACGAGACATCTGCCTGTTTAGACGTTATTGGCATGAGTTCAGAGTTACCAATATTACCTAAACTTGAATCGCCATCTTCAGCATCCCATGCACCACCAAAGGTTTTGTTACCTGATGCTAATTGTCGTTTGATGCTTACAGCATTGTTAAGTTTGTTGATACTAGGGCGTATCATTGCTTTACCAAGGCCAAGACGAATAACCGTATCTTCAACAAATCTAAAGTTGACATTTAAGGTAGGTAATATGTCATCGTATTCATTAGCTGAGCTTACCGGTGTGACTGTTTCGCCATCTGCTAAATACATTTTATAGACATCTTTGTCTTGGTTTTGCCAACCTAATTTTTTGATTCTCAGATCTACCGAACTACCAGTAGAATCAAGTTCTGTTTTGTAATATCTAACACCAAAGGTGCCGTCCATCCAGTCGTTGGCAAAACTTGTTTGCACATAAAGGGCAGTAGTATCTTCAACTAAATCATAGCTTCCGGCATGGTCAAATGCACCTTGTTCCGCTGCTGGAATTTGGTCTTTATAATCAGCGAACATCTTTTTAATATTGAAAAAGTATTGTTCAACGCCGTTTACACCAGAAAAAGTTGAAAAAGGATTATCCGTTAAATTCTGTTGGTAATCGGTATGATCGACACCCGGCATCATATCAAGGGTTACACCTTGCCAATTATCGATTTGTTCTTTTTCATTTCGAGAAAATCTACCGCCGACTTTAATTTGATGGAACATGCCAAAATCAACATCGTATGTTAGATCCGCTTTAATAGCAGTGTTCTCACTAATGGTATTGCCATAAGTGGTACCCACTTCGGTAAAGTTATGGTATTGACCATCATTTAGAATATTAACCAGATTGCCATCACCATTTACATCTGTTCCGTGGTAAGTAAAATCAGGAGTATCCCCGGTATTATCCCATGAAATGTGACTTCTCATACCGTGACCAAAATTATCCCATGCGCCACTCCAAGCATAGACACGGTCTGACTTAGAAGCTGAAATATCAACATCTAATTGAATCTCGTCAGCAATAGCATACGCAAAATTAAGCCCAAAGACTTGTGTTTCATCATCACCGTTCGCACGCACTGGCGCATTGGTTAAACCGCTTATAGAACCTGATGCTGCAACAACATTAGGTTCGTTGTCCCTATTGCCACTATCCTCATAGACGACACTTCCTGGTACAGCTTCAAAATCATTCCATAATAGAAAGTTGGTATTACTTTGGAACTGCTCGTACGAGTAATCAGAGGCTAAAAAATCAGCGGTTATTAGTAAGTCTTCAGATACTTCCCACTGGGCTGTAGCAAATATTGATTTGCGCGTGATGTCATCATGTCTGGTTCTAAATTGAAAACTGCCAGGCCCTAACTCATCTGGATGATTTTCTTTATCGAAATTAATCCATGGTTGAAAGCCATTTTGTTTATAAGACTCTAGCAGAACAGGCTCTTCTGAATAAGCGGCACCAACTGCTATTGCGAAATTTTCTGTTAAATGGTCAGTGAACAAGCCACTAAATCTTTTACCGGAATCCATACCAACATTGATTTCATCAAAATTTGAATTGCCACTAACCTGTGCAGAGATAGAGCGAATTTCCTCACTTAGACCTAATGGTCTGATGGTTTCCATATTAATGGTACCACCGATACCACCTTCTAAAGAGTCAGACATTGCTGTTTTAAATACTTGAGCTCTACGGATTACTTCTCCAGGGAATAAGCTCAAATTAACCGAACGTGAACCAAATGAGCTGGCAATTTCTCTGCCATTTAATGTCGTTAAGGTATAACCACCACCTAAGCCACGTACATTAACACTTTCAGTACGACCGCTCTCTGAGTTACCGGTAACACCTGTTAATCGAGATAGAGATTCTGCAATACTGCGGTCTGGTAATACGCCGAGATCATCAGCTGATAAGTTAGCAGAAATAGTCTCTGCAAACTTTTTCATGTTAATTGCTTCTGCTTCACTTGCAGAGTAACCACTGACAATTTCTAACACTTCTATTTCATCATCTGCAATTTTTTTGGCTTGTACCATTTCTTTTGCGGTAAGTTTTTTATCTGACTCAGTTTCTGCTGCGAAAGAATATGTAGGCACTTGAATAGCTACAGCAGCTACTAATGCCAAATATAGTTTTGATTTTTTCATGTTATTTTCCCGTTAACTGTCTAATTTTATAATTTTACAATTTTATAGTTTTATAGTTTTATATTTTTTAGTTATTCAAGGTGCGTTAGTACTTTAACTATAAATGCCTACAGGGTAAACGTTACCACTGAAGTTTAGTGTGCGCAATGGTTATTCCGAATTACTAATTGTTTCGTAAAATGGTTACTTGTAATTATTTAATGTTTACAGTGGCTTGCGCAAGTGGTTACTAAGAAAATAATTAGGATAACGTTGTCACCTTTGTTGTGTTTCCCTTCTTTTTACTTTGTTTTACTTTTCTTTGTTGGGTGTTTAGTTATATTTAGTTATATTTAGTTGTATTTGATTGTAGCTTGCTGTGACTGTGAGTATGGAATTCTATATGTATGATAAACAATCAGTTACTGATTGAATTTAGTACCTGTTTTAAAGTAATTAAAGAATATCACTAGAAAAGACTAACAATTTTACTGACTTGATGTTGTTACTAAATTGTCACATTGGCTTGTTGATAATTTCAGCCATTTGATTGAATAAATCCATTTTAATTTTCAGGTATTTGTCTTTTAACGCTAAGTTATGCCACTCATACGGATCAAGGCTATGATCATAGAGTTCTTCTTGGCCATTTTTATAACGGATATAACGCCAGTTTTCAGTACGATATGAATAGGTTTGCTGCCAAATATATTCATCAGGTAAATCATTTAATACTTTTACATGCCATAGAGCGTGTGGATTAGTACCAACGGCTAATCCTTCTATTGGCCTATCAATGCCAACCCCCATAACGGTTAATGCGCCTTTAGGCCCTTGCCATTGCTTAGTTGTTGTATTGTTAAGCATAGGTACTATGGAGTGCCCACCTATAGAAGCTGAACCTTTTGATTTACTGGTACTGCCTTGTAAATTAGCCAATTCAATAAAAGTAGGATAGAGGTCGAGTAGTGATACAGGTTGTTCTACTTTTAAACCTGCGATACTTTTCCCCGGAACTTTCCATAACATTGGGATTTTTGCACTTTCTTCCCAAGGGGAGTTTTTATAAAGGTAATCTTTTTCACCAAACTGCCAGCCATGATCGCTGGTAAAAACAACAATGGTATTATCTTTTAGACTTGAATTGTTTAAGGTATTTAAAACTATACCAACTTGTTCATCCATAAATGCAATACAGGCAAGGTATGCTTGAATAACTTTCTTCAACCCTTCGTCATCATCTTCATAGGAGTCTTGTAGTGCTTTAAAGTAAGACAAACCCATTTGCGTCATGGGGTAGTTATCATTAAAGAATGAATCATTAAGGTCATTTTCTTTAATGGTAGGCAGTTGAATACTTTCTAGTGGGAACATATCGAAGAAGCGTTTTGGCGCATACAACGGGGTATGAGGACGAACAAAACCAATGCCCATGAAAAACGGCTCTCTAGTTTTGCTCTTTGATAATGTTGTTAACTTTTTACTTGCCCAAATAGCATGTTGTTCATCGGGTAAGCGATCTCGATTTTCTTCATCTACATATTTAAAAGGTGCGAAAGGGTATCCCCAACCCGGTGCATGTTTAACTTTATCTGGGCTGTTTAACTTTGACTTTTTAAACTTAGGTACATCGGTTAATGGTGCAAATGAGCCATCGACAATATTAATACTTCTAAAAGGCTCTGGAACTGAAGGGTGGCCTACTATTTTGTGACCATTGAATGCATGGGGACCATAATTTATCCGTTCAGGTACTCCCCATTCATGCCATAATTTTTTTTGATTTTTATGTAGTAATTTACCTGTGCCATACATTTGATAACCATTTTCGCGAAATAATTGTAAAAACGTTTTATTATGCTTTAACACGTGGTGTTTGGTTAATGGAGTCCAGCCAAAATCTTTAGATACATGGGGATAAACACCGGTAAAAAGACTATTTCGAGAGGATTGGCATACCGGTGCATTGGTTTGTGCATTAATAAATTGTACTGACTGAGCGGCGAGCTGATCAATATTTGGTGTTTTACTTTGCGGGTGACCACCAAAAGCACCTAAATAATCGTTAAGATCATCAACAATAATAAAGAGAACATTGGGCTGCTTTATATTTCTATGATGTTTTTTATCACCAGCATTCACCGGTGAAGTTATGCTTACTAGGCAACCAACAACCAAACAGCTTTTTAATAAATGACTGATACGCATTTTGTTTCCTAAAATTTATGACCAATAATAGAACTAACTTCATTTTTAAGCGTAATTCTCACTGCTTGGCTTTGCTTATCTGTCGCTAGGTTATTCCACTCATGCGGATCCTTGTTATGGTTATACAGTTCTTCTTGACCGTTTGAATAACGAATGTATCGCCAACCTTTTGTTCGATATGAATAATTTTGCTTAGCAACAGATTTTTCTTTACCACTGTTGGCATAATTACCTATCACAGTCAGTGCTCCATTTGGTCCTTGCCAATTTTGCGTTTTTGGATTTTCAATGAATGGGCGTAAACTAAAACCACCTAATTTTCCGCCTTTATCGTTTTTAAGGTGCGCACCTTTTAAGTTAGCGTAATCAACTAGGGTTGGAAATATGTCGATAAGAGAAACAGGGTGCTCCACTTCAATATTACTCGTTTTAATATTAACGGGACTAATAACTGGGCGGATAATCAGGGGAATACGTGTACTTTCTTCCCAAGGTGAGTTTTTAAATAGATAGTTTTTCTCACCCATTTGCCAACCATGATCACTGGTGAAAACAATCATGGTGTTGTTATTTAATGACGGATGAGACGCTAAAGCATCAATGACTTTACCCACTTGTTCATCCATAAAAGTGATACAGGCTAGGTAGGCTTGCAAAAATATTCTCATCGCTTTTTCTCGGTCACCATCATATGAGGCAACAAGTTCACGGTAATATTTTAATCCCTTACCATTTTCTGGAAAGTTTTCATTGAAATGTGTGTCATCAGCATCGTTTTTCATCCAAGGCGCTAAGGCGATTGATTCAAGCGGGTACATGTCGAAGAAGCGATCTGGGGCGTAAAGAGGTGTATGGGGTCTAACAAAACCAACGCCCATAAAAAATGGTTGTTTGGTATTTTTATTCGCTAGTTCGGCAAATTTTTCACGGGCCCATTTAGCATGTGCCTCATCGGGAAGTAAATCACGATCGTTTTCATTAAGGTAACGAAAGGGCGCTTTTGTCCACCCCATAACCCAACCCGCTTGACCTTTTTTACCAAGTGAAACTCCACCTTCTGAAAGTCGACCAAATGAGCCGTCAATAGCACCTATATCTCTAAAAGGGGCTGGAACATTTTGAGTTGCTGTTAAGTTTTTACCATCGAATATGGTCGGGCCATAATTATGCCTTACTTCGTTACCCCATTCTTGCCATTCTGGTGTTTTGTTGCCGTGCATTAACTTGCCAGTACCTAGCGTGAAATAACCATTCTCATTAAATAGTTCCATTATGGTTTTGTTATGTTTTAACACCGGATGTTTATATTTAGCTGTCCAGCCAAAATCGCCAGAGTCGTGTGGATAAACACCGGTAAATAAACTGTTACGTGATGGCTGACAAACAGGGGTATTGGTTTGCATATTAGTAAACCGAATGCTTTGGCTCGCTAACTTATCTATATTAGGGGTTTTAACTTGTGGGTGACCACCAAAAACGCCTTGATAATCATTTAAATCATCAACCATGATAAGTAGAACATTCTTCGGCTTCTCTGAATCCTTTATTAAATCACTGTCGTTGGCATTTGCCTGTAGGCTGGCCAAAAGGATTAAACTAAGGCTTACTAATAACTTTTTACTCATAACGTTTATAAATCCTAATCTCTACTTATAGTGCTTTGCTAATCTCAATAGCGCCCATATCAGGTTTATCAATAATAGGGTTGCCTAAAATGTCATGTTTGACTTTAAGGCCTTTGAATAAGCCCTTTTTATCATGCGTGATCAATGGGATCTCAATACCTTTGTTTTCAACAAGTGTTTTATTTGACGGAATATAATCGGTTAACTTGTCTCCACCGGCGTTAGCAAATTGAACGTTGCCAAAAATGGGCGCACTATCTTGAATTAAGATTGACTCAGGCCAGTTGCTTGCATTTAAGAATATGTTGTTGGTGAAGTTAACGTCAGTGATATGATTATCGCCCTTAGTTTCTGGACTATATTGGTCACCTTTAACTGCTTTGCTATCGCCAACTATATGGAAAATGTTATTGGCAATTAATGCGCCTTTTGACACTCTAGTGACAGCTATTTTGCTGAGGATTTCTTTTTTGACATAGATAGTATTGTTATAGATATAACTATTATAAGGACCATGACGCTCTTTACCTTTACCAACAAAACCACTGAACCAAAATGTTTTTCCTTCTTGAGCTGCGACCCCTTTCTTCTTAATGCGGTAGCCATCATTGATACTGACATTGTAACGATAAGCATTGTTGAAATTGTTACCTAGAATTTCAATAAAACCACCGGCGTTGTTAGCACTGATATTGTATTGAATGATAATGTTGTCGCAGTTAAAATCGATATGAAAACCCGCCGAATCAGCAGGGCCATTAGCATTTAGAAACTTATTGTATTCGACTAGTACATGAGAGCTTCCCCATGTCCACATACCGCTACCCCGGCCCCAATTACGACTGTCTTTAGTACTACCTGGGTTTTTTACTATATTGCCAACTACATGAACATTTAAAGCGCCGCTCATTTGCATGCCAGGGCCACCTATATCAAAGACTTTATTGTGGCTTAAACTGGCATTGTTAATGCTGCCTTTTTTACCGTTAAGTTTTATACCGGTATGCGAAACATTAGAAACGCTCGAGTTTTGGATAACTAAATTATCAAATTTACCGCCTTTTTTTGCAAAAGCACGAATTCCCCAGCTATAGCTTTCAGTACCGTTTGCTGTATGTGTTTCCTTTATAGAACGCTTTAAGCCAACTTTGTTAAAATAAACATTATTAACAACAATATTATTTAACTCAATGCCAGAAAAAGTACCTTTTCTACTAGCCTCTAATTTAACGCCAATGCGCATTTCTTTATTTTTTTTGTTTCTTTGTTTTCTAACCCAATCGTAGATAACTCCTTCAGGTGCGGTGATATTAAAATTGCTTACATGTAGGTGTTTTGAATTGACAATGCTAATGCCATTGTAAAATCCTTTGGCATTGATTGTTGCATGCGAAGATTTTACTTTATCACTGGCCTTATCACTGGCCTTATCACTTACTTGATAGGAGCTGACAATAATTGGTTGTTTTTCAGTACCAGCAAGGTTGTGTAATTTAAGCTCACCCCAGTGGTTAATTCCTGCGGCTAACAGTAACCTATCTCCAGGTTCGAGTTTTATTTTTTGTACTTGGCTTAACGACTTATAGGCAGCATTAGGGCTTTTACCATTATTGGTGTCTTTGCCTAATTGAGGGTTTATATAATAGCTTTGGGCGAATATAGAGCTTGAAACAGCTGATAATAAAAAAATACAAAGTAAACGTTTCATTATTTTCCGACTTTTGAATAATTTGGTAAGTTTATTTTACCAGGGTGTTATATAACTCCCTGGTAATGTTTTTTAATTCATTGTTAAATAAGATTATTTACTAATGAATCCCCAACGGTTTTTAAGCCAGACTTTGACCATTTTGGCTAACTTGCCGTTTTCTGTTATAGGTGTAGTTGCATTATTCGTCTGATTAAAGATAAAACCTCTTTGCTCTTTTAACAACGTAGCGATATTAAGTAGTTCCACTCTTTCTAGGTCATGTTCAGCACTTTGATACAAGCGGCTAAATGTTTTGGTGGGATCAAAACCATCAACCATGGTTAAAAACTCAAGCGCACGAGATTGAACCTGAATACTTTTAGAATCGTCTAATAATGCTTTTATTTGTGGGGCAAACTTCTTAGCTTGTTGTTTAAAGCTGGTTGCTACAATTAATGCGCGATAAACTATATCGTCATCTTTATTGTTTAGTGCAAGGCTTAGTTGATTTTCCACTTGGCTAAACGGCTGTAATTGTAGATCTGCAACCTTTATTAACGCTTGAATACGGTCTTGTTGTTGATAACCTAAATCATAAAAACTTTTATCTGTAGAGGTTTGCACTAACCTTGATTCAGCCATAAAGCCAAGATCAGGGATTTGTGCTTGATGCTGCAGAACTAACTTTCTAAGTTGAAGTAACTTTGCATGAAATGCCGGATTATTTGCTAAATTAGTCATTTCCCAAGGATCATTGGCTAAATCATATAAACCTTCAGCTGATTTTGGTTCGAAAAAAGCAGCTTGCTGTGGTGTTAACTTGCCTTGGAGAAATAAACTACGCCATTCTTGAAATGCTACTTGCTTATATCGATAGAAATTCTCTAAACCGTCAGGGTAATAAGGTTGATAGTTACGGATGTATTTGAAGTTACCCTTTCTTAAACTACGAACTAAATCTGATTTTTCGTCAAAGCGATCTGCTTGTGCATAAACTTCATCTCGCTTATTAAGCTTTTCTAAACTTGTGTTAGCTGATAAGAATGATTGCCCGTGATATTCTGCTGGGCTAGTCACCCCAGCAAGTTCTAGTACTGTTGGCGCGAAATCAATAAAACTTACTAGTCCTGAAACTCGCGTATTAGCTGTTTTAAGTCCATCTCCTACTAAATGCTTAAAGTTTTCTGGAACTCGGATAACTAAAGGCACACTTAGACCGCGCTCAAACAAATAACCTTTACTGCCGGGTAATACACCACCATGGTCACCAAAATAGAATATAAAGGTATTTTCTAATTCGCCTTCCTGTTCAAGTTGTTTGATAACATTAGCCATCTGACTGTCAGCTTTTTGATGGTTATCTAATGTGCGTGCATGGGTATATCTAAAAGTTGGCGTATCAGGATATATAGGTGCTAATTTAACTTTTTTAGGATCATGTTTAGTTGCAACGTTTTGTATTTGCCCTTTTTTGAAATGCAACTTACCTTCATGAGTAATAGCAAATGTTTGCATATGGAAGAATGGCTGGCCATCTTGCCTATTTTTCCAATTTGCTTTATTCGATGATTCGCTCCAAACCTCAGGGATGGGGGCAAAATTATAATCTGTTTTTACGTTATTCGTGGTGTAGTAACCGGCTTGTTTTAACAATTGGCTAAAGGGTTTCACTCTATCAGGTAACGTTACTTTGTGATAACTACGGTGGTTCATTGTTCCGATACTTGTACCGTACAAACCAGTTGCTAGGGTCGTTCTAGCGGTAGAACACACGGGAGTGTTTGAAAATGCATTGTCGAATATTAAGCCATTTTTAGCCATTTCTTCAATGGTAGGCATAGCCGTACCACCTTCATCATATAACTTTAAATAGTGTTTCGAATTATCTTCTGTTATTAGCCAAACAATGTTGGGTTTTAATGGTTCATTTTCTACGTTTAATATTTGTTCTTTTGCATAAGAGTATGTGTTTGCAAATAAACTTAACGAGATCAGTAGGATTTTTGATAGTTTCATTTTTATTTTCTTTCTCTTGCTCATATAAAGTTATTATTACGCTAGCTTTACGATATATAAAAATATACAGACTGAGCTGCCAACCTGATTTAGGTAGATAAAATAACACACAATGTAAACGTTATCCTAAACGGAATGACTCTATTAAGATAACATTTTTTAAGGTTAATTACATGTTTTAAGCTTAACCGTTTGAATTAATTTCGTTTAATATTATTTTGATGTGGTTGGCAACCAATTAAAGCCACACAAAACAACAAAAATAAATTTTGTTGTTGATTACATATTATCTGGGTGGTAACGTTATCCCTCGAGGTGACCCTTGTCTTTCCCTTTTTGTAGGTTTTGAACTAACCACTAGGTATCGATTTTTTGAAAGGCTAACTTTGACGTTAATACAGCAACTAGGTCGCGTTAGTCTTTAGTGATTTCTATGCCTTTGTCGAAAAGCAAAGGGCGGTTTATCTTCTCGCGATAATTAATTTATTGATATAAACGGTTTGTAAAAGCTTGTTTAGTACAGTTACACATAAAGGAAACAGATTCATGTACGTGTTAAAACAAAAATGGCAAGGGTTCAATAAGTTAGTGCTTTTACTATCACTGGCATTAATGTCCACCTTATCAGCATGTAGTGACAAGGATACTATTCAAAGTGAGGTGGCAAGAACACGTACAAGCCTTGACTTTAACTGGCAATTTTATCTAGGTGATGAGCCTCAAGCTAAGCAACAATTCTTTAAAGATAATCAGTGGCGGACACTTAACCTACCCCATGATTGGAGTATTGAGGGGGAGTATGATCAAAATAACCCTGCGGGTATTGCTGGTGGTTTTTTGCCTACTGGAACCGGTTGGTACAGAAAACATCTAACATGGGACAAAAGCTGGGAAAACAAGCAAGTAATGCTTGAGTTTGATGGCGTTTACATGAACAGCGAAGTTTGGGTAAATGGTCAGTTGTTAGGTAAACGTCCTTACGGATATATTAGTTTTAGTTATGATATTACTGATTATTTAAATACAGACAATAACGTCATTGCCGTTCGCGTTGATAATAGTAAATCTCCTAGTGGTCGTTGGTATACTGGCTCTGGTATTTACCGTCATGTCTGGTTAACTACCGTCAACAAACAGCATATCCCATATAGCGGTGTCTTTGTTCGCAGCGAGAACGTTAGTGATAAACAAGCGAATATACAAATAACAACTGAAATTAAAAATAGTGATAACAGTGATAAACAGCTAACACTCGTTAGTCAAATAGTTGATGTGTCAGGTGAAACTGTTGGTGAAATCATTAGTCAATTCACCGTTAATGCCAAGCAAATAGTTTCAGTCGAACAAGCATTGAATATCAGTAATCCGAGTTTATGGTCCCCCGATGAACCTAATTTATATCGTTTGAAAAGTACTATTTTAAACGGTGACAAGATTGTTGATGTGAACACAATTTCAACAGGTTTTCGTTCTATTGAGTTTACCGCAGACAAAGGTTTTTTGTTGAATGGTAAACATACAATTTTACAAGGTGTCAGTATGCATCACGATGCCGGTCCTGTCGGGGCTGCAGTACCTGATGACGTATTGCGTAAACGATTAGAAACTTTGAAAGACATGGGCGTGAATGCTATACGCACTACACATAATCCGTTTGCCCCTGAATTTTATCAAATGGCGGATGAAATGGGCTTTATGCTCATGAATGAAGCTTTTGATGGTTGGTGGGATGCTAAAGCGGATTTTGATTATGGTTTATATTTTGATAAATGGTGGCAACAAGATTTAAACGATTTTATGCGTCGCGATCGTAATCACCCCAGCGTTATTATGTGGAGTGTGGGTAATGAAGTACCAGGTTATACGCCAGAGCAACAAAAAACCTTAGTTAAGTTTGCACAAAGTATTGATGATACCAGACCTATTACGCAAGGACATGGCTTTGAGGGTGGCCATTTAACTATTGCGGGCTTTAATGGTTATGGTGAATTTAAAGGCTCAATAGAAAAATTCCATGAAGAAAATCCTGATGTGCCAACAATCGGTACTGAAATGACACATACCATTCATACGCGTGGTATTTATCGTACTAAAACGAGTTACCGAGTTCGTGACTTTCCTGCTCCATGGGAGAAGCATAAGCCAATGGAAAAATGGCAAAGAATTAAAGATAAAGTTTATGATATTCCTGATTTAACTGAAAAAGAGGTCTTTCCGGGGATTAACGGTGCTTACGGCTCTTCATTTGATAACTCAGTTGTACGTATGCCAATTCGTGATGAAATAAAGCTCGCTAAAGAGTTACCTTACTTATTAGGAACATTTCGTTGGACTGCATTTGACTATATAGGTGAGTCATTTGGCTGGCCAGCAAGAACAGCAAACTTTGGTGTACTGGATTTGGCTGGTTTTGCTAAAGGCCCCTATTATTTGTATCAGAGTCAATGGACGAGTAAACCTATGGTTTATCTTGATCCTCATTGGACTCACACCGGTAAAGAAGGTGTTGAAATACCCGTGGTAGTTTACACCAACCAAGATTCGGCCGAATTATTCCTAAATGGCGAGTCTTTAGGAGAGAAAAACTTTGTTGATAAAGACACAGTAACGGGTAGCGATGATATGCAGCTTGTTTGGTTAGTGCCGTATCAAGCGGGTGAGTTATCAGTGATTGCTAAAAATAAAGGCAAAGCCGTTGTAAGTAAAACAATCTACAGTGCTGATATTCCACACTCAATTGCTATAAGTGCCGACAAACTTTCAGTAAATGCTAATCAAACCGATGTTGTTCATCTAACGTTAGATATTATTGATAAAAATGGCCATACCGTTCCAGAAGCAAATAATCGATTAAACATAATTATTGATGGACCAGCGAGGCTTATTGGTGTCGAAAATGGCGATATCCTTGACCTTGAACCCCATAAAGTACCAACACGTAAAGCTTTTATGGGTAAAGCATTGGCGTTAATTCAAACGACTGATGTGGCGGGTGACATTACTATTACCGTGCATAGTGAAGGTTTAGTTTCAAAGCAATTGATTGTTAAATCACTTTAACTTGAAAATAATAAAAAGAATGGGTAAGAAATATGAATAACTTTTATAAAACTAAATTAGCTTCATTAATGTCAGTTGTGACAATGTCTATGTTGTTCATTGGTTGTGGTGAATCGAGTTCTGAAATATCTAAAGTAACAAAGACAGATGTTAATCAAGAAAATACACCATTAACTCGTACTGATAAACGTCCTAATATTATTTATATTTTGGCAGATGATTTAGGTTATGGAGATATTGGTGCTTTTGGTCAAAAACATATCGATACGCCTAACTTAGATAAAATGGCTCAACAAGGCATGCGTTTAACTCAACATTATGCCGGTAGTACTGTTTGTGCCCCGTCCAGAGCGTCCTTAGTCACGGGTAAGCAACCTGGAACCGTGCAAATAAGAGGTAACTTTGAACTAGGAACCTTTTTAGACGAAGAAGAGTGGGGGCAAATGCCATTACGTCCAGGTACTGAAACAATTGGTACTGTCATGCAAAATGCTGGCTATGAAACTGCTTTAATTGGTAAATGGGGATTAGGAGGTCCTGGATCTTATGGAACACCCAATAAACAAGGCTTTGATTATTTCTTTGGCTATCTAGATCAAAAACAGGCTCATAATCATTATCCAACCCATTTGTGGAAAAATGAAGAAAGGTTTCCACTAAATAATGAGTACCTAGATGTACATCAGGCATTGCCAGAAGGTGTAGATCCAAATGATGCCAAAAGTTACTTACCTTATAAACGCGAAGACTTTGCTCAACAACGCATAGCTGATGATGCATTACGTTATGTAGAAGAAAACAAAAATAATCCGTTTTTCTTATATCTATCTTTTGCCGCGCCACATGCCGCATTACAGGCACCCGAAGCCGAAGTTGAAGCTTATAACCATAAAGAGTTTAAAGAAACGCCTACCGCAGGTGGATACTTACCGGTGCAAAAGCCTAAAGCGACTCGCGCTGCGATGATATCGCATATCGACAAAAGTATTGGCAAACTTTTAACTAAGCTTAAAAAGTTAGGTTTAGATGAGAAAACCCTTGTTATGTTTAGTAGTGATAACGGGCCTTCTTGGGAGGGAGGGGCAGATCTAGACTTTTTTGACAGTAATGGTCAGAACCGTGGCTTTAAAAGAGATTTATACGAAGGCGGCATAAGAATGCCAACGATAGCGCGGTGGCCTGGCAAAATAAAAGAAAATTCTAACTCTGATCACGTATCTGCTTTTTGGGATATTATGCCAACATTGGCTGATGTAGCTGAAGTCAAAGCACCATCAGACACTGACGGTATTTCATTGTTGCCTACCTTGTTATCAAGCGGAAATCAGCAAAAGCATAACCATCTGTATTGGGAATTTCATAATAATAACGGCGAACATTCACAAGCAATACGTTTCGATGACGACAAAGGTCATTGGAAAGCCGTTCGTTTATATAATAAAGATAATCGTACTAATCCACCTATTGAGCTTTATAACTTAGTTTCAGATCAAGAAGAACAAGTTAATATTGCTGGTCAATACCCCGAATTGATTGCCCAGATGCAAGAACTGATGAAAAGCTCAAGAACACAAGCCGATATGGATGCTTGGAACTTTGATTATTGGCCGAAATAACCTAAACAAACAAAAATAAACTGAGGTTAAACAAGATGATGTTATTTAAAATGAAAAAATTAGTAGAAATGACTCTAATTACGTTATTAGTCGCGGGAACTTCATTCGTTCAAGCTGCTGATTTGGAAATAGTAGAATGGGAGAAAAGTCGCTTTAATGAGCTTGATACTAATAAAAATGGTGGATTAGATAATGTTGAGCTTCGCGGGACAACCAGAGACTGGATGACAAAAAGCGGTATCAGTGAAAAAAACCAGATCAAACAGACCAATAATAAATTTAGGCAATATGATGCTAATAAAGACAATAAGGTTAGCATAGAAGAATTCGTTACTGTTCTTAGAGCGAATAATGCTGCAACCAAAGCCGAGAAGGCTGCTAAAACCAAACAAACTTCAATGCAGCAAGCAAAAAGGGATCCTAATTCATTATTACAAATTGGTGGTATTGCGCCCAATTATTTAGGCACAGATAAGGATGGTAATAAGGTTTATCTTGATGAGCTGAAAGGAAAAATTGTTATTGCTTCTTTTTGGATATCATGGTGTAAGCAATGCAAAGATGGCTTAGGGATTTTAGACAACCTGCAGAATAAAGTAGGCAAAGACTTATTAAAGGTAGTAGCAATTGCCCATCGTAATGAAAGCAAAAGATCATTCAAAAAGTACAAAAAACAATTATCGTCAATGAATTTGACCTTAACCCATGACAAGAAGGGTAGTATCGGCAGAAAGTATGGTGTAGATAAAGCCCCGCATTTATTTATTATTGGCAAGGATGGCAAAATAATATTTATGGATAGTAATTATAATCAAACACCAGTAACTGGGATTATAGAAGCCTTAAAAAAAGAGCTTTCAACATAACAAAATCTCGTAATTTTTCGTACAACTTTGAAATTAAAAATGAGGTCATAATCGTTTAAATCGTAGTTAAAGATGCATTCGACATAATTTAGTAAACATAGTTTAAAGAATGACATTGATTTAACTTTTCTAGAACGAATAGTACTGAGCCTGTAACAGACTCTGTGTATTATTCGTTTTTTTAAATTTAGACGCAAACCCTGCTGAAATTCAATGTTTACTTACCTCTTTTTTAGTGCTTTTTTTCGCCGAAAAGTGCATTCACCATATCTTGATAGAAACACAATAAATCATAAAATAGCAACAATCTTTATGATGCCACCTGACAAAAAGTGGTCAGGTAAAGTATCGATGAAAGTCTCATTGAAGAAGTTAATTTGTGATGTTGCGATTTTCTTATGAGCGTCAGTAGATAACTATTTATCTACTGACGCTCCTTTTAATTACGGTATTTAGCCCATAAGGCGTCTTGAAAAACCGCATTCGGTACGTAAAAGTGAGCGCTTGTTGGCAAAGGCGACTTATAACAATGCTCTATTTTGATGAGTTTATGGAATATCTACCGCGAAAAGCATTGAAACTGTGGTCCAAATATCAAGGCAGGGCGATTTTAAAAGTATTCAAAAGTAAGGAACTATCGATGATGTAGTAATTAATGGTTAGTTATGGTAACGTTACCACTATGATTCTCCTTGTTGTTATTTTTGCAATAACAATCAGTTAATCTTTTGTTAGCTCGTTTGGCTTTAGTTCTCGGTAATATCGGATAAACAGCCTTTAAATAGATGGAATAGAATAATGGTCACAATTAAAGATGTTGCCCGCGTTGCAGGTGTTTCTACCTCAACAGTGTCTCGTGTTGTTAGAAAGCAAGGTAAAGTAGGAAAAACTTGCCGTGCTAAAGTTCAAAAAGTAATAGATGATTTAGGTTATCGACCAAACATAAATGCACAAGCTTTAGTAAGTAAAAAATCAAATTCACTCGGTGTGGTTATTCCAAAAGTATCGATGCCATTTTTTGGTACTTTAGCGTGTGGGGCTGAAGAGTTAACAAAAGAGAACAACTATCGTGTGTTAATTAGTAATGCCCATGGCAGTGAACAAGCTGAACTTGATGCTATAGACTCTTTAGTTCAGCATCGCTGTGGGGCTATAGTATTTCATAGCATGTATTGTAGTGACGATAAATTGTGTGAATTGGCAGATAAAATACCCGGTTTGGTGTTTATTAATCGTTTAATTCCTAAATTGGCTCACCGTTGTGTTTGGCTCGATAATAATATGGGGGCCCAAGAGGCTGCAAAACTTCTTATTAGTCATGGCCATAATAATATCGCAACGGTCACTCGTAAAGACGTTAACCCTGATGCTCAAGTGAGATTAGATGGTATTCGTACAACTATCAGTAATGCGGGCTTACAATTAGAGAAAGAACTCATTGCTTATGGAGCTACTGCTGATATGGAAGGTGGCAAAGAAGCAGTTATTACTCTATTAGATTCAGGTAAAGAATTTACCGCGGTATTAGCTTATAACGATAATATGGCGATTGGTGTTGTTCATGAGCTTCATTCTCGTGGAATTCGCGTTCCGCAAGATATATCAGTAGTTGGGTTTGATGATCTGCTGATTTCTGTCGCTTGTATTCCCGAATTGACTACCATGCATTATCCTGTTCGTGAAATGGCTCATTATGCAGCAAATTTAGCCATTGAATTATCAGACAATGAAAGGAAATCTGGAAAAACTCACTTATTTATGCCGCATCTTATTGAAAGGGATTCTGTTGCTAGCTATTCAGCTACGTAAAATGAATCAGTATGTCCCAGATTAATAATGACAATAAAAAATCCAGTGATGAACCTACGCTTGGAAGAAAATTAGCGCTAGGGGCTGGTTTTTTTTGTTTATTATTTTTAGATAAGGCAAGTGAAGCATTAGCAATTCCGTTTTATCAAATGACACTTGGGGTTGATCCATTCTTTTTCAGTGTTGCTTTAACCATACCTATACTGTTCTCTGCCTTTTTAGCTCCTTGGGTTGGACAACTCTCTGATCATTGCACAAGTAAATATGGCAGGCGTCGTCCTTTTATTTTCATTGCTGCTTGGTTAAGTGCATTCTTTTTTGGCGTAATGTGGATGGTGCCTGAACATTGGTCTACAGATGCGCAATTATTGTATTTCTTCTTTATATCATTATTGTTTTATACCGCATCGACATTTTATATTGTTCCATTGACTTCTTTATCTTATGAGATCACCCACGATAAAAAAAAGCGCATTAAAGTCATGGAAATTAATTCTTATTTTATCAAGTTGGCCTCTTTAAGTAGCCAATGGCTTTATCCAATAGCAACGATGGCCATATTTACTAGTATATTTATTGGCGTTAAAGTCGTTGGTTGGTTTATCGCTGTATTTGTTATTGGCATTATTGGTAGTCTTCCTGCTATTTTTGTTAAAGAAGATTCGATTGAAGTTCAAAAACGATCAACAAATAATTTTTCCCTTATGGAGAATATTAAGGCGATTATTGATGTACCTTTGATTAGATTGGTATTCATCGTCGTCTTTCTTCAGGTAGGTTTGGCGGCTTATGCAGCAAAAATGGATTACTACGTGTTAGTTTATTATATGTTTGATGGAGATATTGCTGACGGGGCTGTTTGGAAAGGAGTCCTTTCTATGGGGTATGCCATTACTGCAGCAATATATATTCCAATAGTTTCATGGTTATCCAGCCATTTTGGTAAAATAAAAACACTTAAGTTAATTTTTATGATGACCGCTATTGGCGGTATGGGTAAATGGTTTATCTATTCGCCTGGCGTAACTTGGTTGCTTCTTCTTGACCCTATATTCTGTTCTGCTGTTTGGACATCAATGACCATTATTATTCCGGCTATTATTGCTGATGCTAGTGATCTAGATCGTGATAAAACAGGAGTTTGTCGAGCAGGGGGCTTTGCTGCACTTTATCATTGGATAGTTGCCTTTAGCATTATGTTTGCATTGTTAGTTAGCGGCATTACGCTAAATGTTATTGGCTTTGAAGCTAACCTGGGTAGCGAGCAATCTATTGACTCACTTGAGTTAATGAAATTAATACTAACGTTTGGCACGATTATACCTAGTATTTTTGCTGTCTATATATTAACTCAGCATCAGAAAAAACACCCTTCTTTGTAAAGTTTATAATTAATATAAATAATAATGATTTGATGATTTGTCGCTTATGTAAAGTTTAGTAAATATTAAGGGTAATCGTTTTCCTTTTCGGTTTTGATCACGTATTATCAAGCTAATTGATATTTAAAAAGAGTTCTCTTATGCGTGATGTTTTTCTTAAAATGACGATAGGCTTAAGTTTTATAACTTTGTTGACTGGCTGTTACCCTACTAGTGTTTCCCCTGATGGCAATAGAGAGAAAAACTCTGTAAAAACAGGTGATAACAGTACGAATCCACCAAATATAATTTACATCATGGCTGATGATATGGGCTATGGTGATTTAGGTGTTTATGGGCAGGCTAAAATTAAAACGCCGAATATAGATCAATTAGCAAAAGAGGGTATGCGTTTTACTCAACATTATGCAGGTGCTACGGTTTGTGGACCTTCAAGAGCAAGTTTATTAACAGGCTTACATGGTGGTCATAGTCCTATTCGCGGTAATCCAGGTTGGACAAATAGTGGTGGCGTGGTTGATCTAAAGTCCGACGATATTACGATAGCAGAAATGCTTAAATCATCAGGTTACAAAACCGCAGCTATTGGTAAGTGGGGCTTGTCAGAAACCAAGGAAACAGGTGAAGGCGATTGGTTATCAGCTATGCCTTTACAGCAAGGTTTTGATTACTTCTTTGGTTTAAAAGGCCACGGTGCAGCCCATCATTATTATTGGCATCGATTGTTTGAAAATAACACACCTTTCGAGTTAACAGGTAACGACCATATGAATAATGAAGGGGTTTATACTCACGATTTATTCACTGACAAAGCAATCAAATACGTTAAAAAACAAAACGAAGAACAGCCATTTTTCTTATATTTAGCCTATACCATTCCTCACTTAGCGTTAACGGTTCCTGAAGAATCTAAACAACAGTACCTAGATTTAGGCTGGCCGAAACGTATGATGAATACAAAAGGGCATTATCGAAATGATCCTGAAGGCAATACGACTTATGCTGGCATGGTGTCACGAATGGATAGAGATATTGGTCAATTACTTGCTGCCTTGAAACAACAGGGCCTTGATGAAAATACTTTAGTCATCTTCACCAGTGATAATGGTCATGAGTACGATAAAGAGTTTTTTAATAGTAATGGACCGTTGCGTGGCAGTAAACGCGATCTTTATGAAGGTGGTATTAGAATTCCATTTATCGCCAAATGGCCCGGTAAAATAAAAGCCAATACTACGTCAGAGCATATTTCAGCTTTTTGGGACATGATGCCTACTTTCTGTGAATTATCTCAAGCGGCACAGTGCCCAGTTACAGATGGTGTATCTATGACAAAATCCTTGCTAGGGGATGAAACTCAAGAGAAACATGAGTATTTATATTGGGAATTTAATGAATCAAAAGGTCCGTTACAAGCATTAAGAAAAGACGATTGGAAGTGGTTAAAAAAACATAATAAGCAACCTGAATTATATAACTTATCTGACGATATTGGTGAAACTAATAATTTAGCAAAACAAAAACCTGAACTTGTTGTCCAATTGTCAACAATCGTCGATTCAGCAAGAACTTATCATCCTGAATTTACTTTGAAAAAGTTACCAAGCCCTTATAAGAAAAAAGCCAAGAAAACTCAGCAAGCAAAAACAAATAAGGTTACTAAATAATGAGATTAAATACTTTAATAAGCTTAATACTTGCTTTATTAGCAGCCTTATTCGCCAATTCCTCTAATGCATCCATAACGTTAGAGACCCAAAAGCAAAGTTTTAATCAAGATTGGCTGTTTGCCAAAGGTGAGTTGAAAAACGCTGAAAAAAATGAATTTAACGATAAAAAATGGCGCAAATTACAATTGCCTCACGATTGGGCCATTGAAGGACCTTTTTCGAAAAAATACAGCGCTCGAAATGGTGGTTTGCCAGTCTTTGGCACAGCATGGTATCGCAAACATTTTGTCTTACCTAAAGCGAGTGCTAACAAAGTTGTTTCTGTTCGTTTTGATGGTGTCATGGCCAATAGCCAAGTTTATGTCAATGGAAAATTAGTGGGTGAAAGACCGTTTGGCTATATAGGTTTTCAATATGATATTAGTCAATATTTAAAGCCCGCAGGTGAGCAAAATCTTATCGCCGTGAAAGTAGCACCTGAGAATTATTCCGCTCGTTGGTATGCAGGCTCTGGCATTTACCGCAATACTTGGATAGAAATTAATAACCCTATTCATATCGAGCCTTGGTCAACTCAAGTGAGCACGCCAATGATTGACGGTAACAGTACGTTAGTATCAATTAAGACGAATATCGCTAATCAAGGGATAGAGCATCAGAATGAAGATGTTCACGTTGAATTTATCATCAATGATGCTGATGGTAAAAGAGTTGCTAAAACGTCTCAACAAACAACGAGTAAAGCTAATCAAACTAACGAGGTTTCTGCCGAATTATTACTGGAAAACCTAAGACGATGGGATATTAACGACCCTTATCGATACCAAGTGGTCACCAATGTCGTTTTTAATGGAAAAATCATTGACACTGAAACACAACCTCTAGGTATCAGAACCATCGAATATAAAGTCGATGATGGTTTTTGGTTAAATGGCCGCAGTGTTGAAATTCAAGGCGTCTGTTTACACCATGATAACGGACCAATAGGTGCTGTCGCCAATACTCGCGCAATTGAACGTAAATTAGAAATAATGCAGGCAATGGGGGTTAACTCTGTACGCACATCGCATAACCCACCTTCACCTGAGTTGGTAGAGCTTGCCGATAAAATGGGCATTTTATTGCAGCTTGAAGCGTTTGATACTTGGAAAAAAGCAAAACATACCGTCGTCAACGGTTACCACAAGCACTACGATGAATGGTCTGAGCGTGATTTAACTGACATGGTTAAAATTCATCGTAATAACCCTTCTGTCATCATGTGGAGTATTGGTAATGAAATATATGAGCAGAAGAAAAAAGATGGCTGGAAATATGCTAAACGACTAACTGAAATTGTTAAAAAAGCCGATCCTACGAGACTTGTAACTGCAGGTCTCAGTGATTATCCAGCCTTTGTCAAAAGTAAAATAGCTGATGAAATAGATATTATTGGCCTTAATTACAAAGCCACCGAATATGCTGACATTATCAAAAGATATCCAAATAAACCTATATTAGGCTCAGAAACTTCTTCTGTAGTAAGTACACGTGGAGAATATCATTTTCCGGTAAAACCCCTTGAAAAACATCCTTCAAAGTATGTCAGTAGTTATGACAACTATGCACCTTACTGGGCTTATATTCCCGATATTGAATGGGATGCGTTAGATAAAAACCCTGCGGTAATGGGGGAATATATTTGGACGGGGTTTGACTATTTAGGTGAGCCAACCCCTTATGGTGGCCGTGATCACGGTGATAAATTTTATTGGAATGCGGATTGGCCAGCACGTAGTTCATCGTTTGGCGCCGTTGATTTAGCGGGTTTTCCTAAAGATAGATTTTACCTGTATCAAAGTCGTTGGACAGTAAAGCCTATGGTACATGTTTTACCCCATTGGAATTGGCCAAACCGTGTCGGTGAAACCATACCTGTTATCGCTTATAGCAATGCCGAAGAAGTTGAGCTTTTTGTAAACGGAGTTTCTCAAGGTAAGAAGGTGATGGGCGTTGATAAGGTGCGTATTCCCGTTGAACTTAGATATAAGAAAAAAATGAAACACTTTGACTCGCCATATCGACTTCAATGGAATGTTGAATATCAGCGGGGTGACATTAAAGTTGTTGCTTATAACGATGGTCACGTAGTTGCAGAAAAGCAAATTTACACCGCAGGTATTCCTGCACA
>Ga0209395_1002277_pt1 | contig 25500 bp, 19 predicted proteins | sample GOMGulsemesocosm_3_FD_184635 | JGI IMG/M metagenome (GOLD analysis project Ga0209395, IMG submission 184635) | Methane-oxidizing microbial communities from mesocosms in the Gulf of Mexico - GOM9D Gulf of Mexico (SPAdes) (version 2) | ecosystem: Environmental > Aquatic > Marine > Cold seeps... | reverse complement strand
AAGGCGAATTGGTTTTTCCCACTTTAGGTCCGATTAAAGTTGCTGGTCTTACTTTTTCTGAATTAAAAAAATTCGTTTCTAACATGATAAAACAAAAAATAATTGGCGTTGATGTTGTTGTTAGCCTAGATGAATTACGCTCAATGCGTATTTTGGTGCTGGGTGATGCCTACAAACCTGGCCCTTACACGATGAGTTCATTATCTTCAGTGACTCATGCAATATTTGCTGCCGGTGGTGTCAGTAACATTGGCTCGTTAAGAAATATTCAAGTTAAACGTCGTGATAAGGTTATTCAACAAGTAGATTTATATGATTTATTAATTCATGGCGATTCTTCAAGTGATGTATTATTACAATCTGGGGATGTCGTTTTTATCCCGCCACAAAGTAAATCAGTCTCTATTATTGGTGAAGTAAGGCGACCGGCTATTTATGAATTAAGCGAAGATGATGATTTTGCTTCCATCATCGCCATGGCGGGTGGGTTATTACCATCAGCTTATCCCAAGTCGACCATAGTTGAGCGTTATAACCAAAGTAACTTGCGTAGTATTTTAAATATCGATTTATCAGATAAGAAGCAACGCAGCAAAAAAGTACAAGCTGGCGATTACATTAGAATTCTGAAAAGCTCTGATCTATATGAAGAATCCATAACGTTAATTGGTGCAGTAACTCGACCAGGTAAATACCAATGGCGTCCGAAAATGGCATTGTTAGACTTGCTACCTCGTGCGGATTCACATTTACTTGCCTATGCTGATTTAAATTACGCCATAATTGTGAGAGAAAAAGACGCAGCAAAAAACATTGAAGTATTACAAGTCAATTTAGCCAACATATTCTCAACTGAAAACTCAAAATATAATCATATATTAGAAAAAAATGACAAAGTGATTGTCTTTTCCAGCGCAACAAAATCATCCGACGAACGGTTATTATTAGATGAATTGGCTTATACGAAAAAAGAATTACTGGCAAAGGAAAGAAGACTAGCTATTGAAAGTAACAAAACGCGTGAATTTTGGCTGAAGTTTGATCAAACAATTTCGGTGAAAGATGATTCTGATGCTTTAATCGAACAGTCTTTGGTGCAGATAAGTGGTGGTGACGTAGAAGAGAAACTAAGTATTCGTGATGTCGCTTTATTTTCAAGAAAAAGATTACTTGTCCCTATTATTAATAAACTACGTCGTCAAGCTGGTGCAGGAGAGCCTATTCAATTGATTGAGATAGATGGCGAGGTGAAATTCCCTGGTATTTACCCAATGGGCAAAAACTCTCGAATTAGAGAACTTATCGCTGCTGCAGGTGGTGTCAAAGAATCGGCGTATTTGGCTAGGGCTGAATTAACTCGTACCGAACTAAGAGGTATTAGCTCAACCAAAGTTTCAAAAAATATCAAACTTGGTAATGCGCTAAAAGGCATTGGCGAAGATAATTTATTGGTACAAAGTAAAGATCGTTTAAATGTTCATCGTATACCTTCATGGAGTGAAAACCATGTAATTGAGTTACGTGGAGAAGTCATGTTTCCGGGTAAATATACGGTTCGTCGTGGTGACAAATTATCGAATATTATTGAGAAAGCAGGTGGTTTAACCTCGTTTGCGGATCCGAATGGCTCTGTTTTTTCACGAGAAAAACTCAAAGCACTTGAACTTCAAAATTTAATCAAAGTGAGTTCTGACTTAAGAATTGAAATGGCAACTAAGTCTCTATCGAGTAATAGTGCAGTTACGTCATATGCTGAAGTGCAATCACTGCTTGCTGATTTAACAAAAGTTGAACCCGTAGGTCGTTTGGTTATTAATTTACCGCAGATTATTGCTAAGAATGATTATGACGTATCGATTGAAGGCGGTGATGTTCTATATATTCCAACCAGTAAGAATTCGATTAATGTTATGGGGCAAGTACAAGTAAATAGCTCACATATGTTTGACTCGTCTCAAAGTGTTGAAGATTATATTAAGCAAAGTGGTGGCGTTAAAAAACGTGCTGACGAAGAACGGATTTATATTATTTCGTCCAATGGTAGTATTCGAATGCTAGAAGAAAGTAATTGGTTCTCATCAAATGACAAGTCTAATTTAAAACCAGGCGATTCAATTGTTGTGCCTCTTGATGCCGAGTTTATGAATAACTTAACATTATGGACTTCAGCTACGACCATTATGTATAACACAGCGGTAGCGATTGCGGCTATTAGTGGACTTTAGTATTACTCTGTTTATTTAGTGCATATTTTTAAATAAAAATCACAAATAAGTTAACTAAAATAGCCCTTAATAACACTAAGTTTTAGGGCTAAAATAACTACATAATATGTTGTGAAAATGATTTAAATGCAAAAATCACAGGAATACTTGAGCATATCACTAATTACGCATCGGAAGCTGATGATGTTGAAATGATATGGCTTAATGGTTCGAAAGCGAAAGGAACATCACATAATAATAGCTATATAGGTATTGCCATAACATTTAAAAATTTTGACTTAACAGATATAGAAAGAAAGCTACGTCCTCAAGTGTTATCGTTAATCTTCTCTGCACAATTAAATTTAGCAGATGATAGATTTAATTGTCGATATCAATAATGTTCCCGTATATTTAGCGTTCAATATTGCCGAATATGGCAAGGTTATATACTGTAAAAATAAAGTACGAGAGCTTAAGGAAATACAACATATATAGTCAATTTTAGTTTGAAGCCATTAAGCATAAATAGTAAAGAGGTAACACTATGGTAGATCAATACTTGCAACTTTATTTAAAGAGGTGATTTTTCATCTCAGTCAGTATGAGCTTGAACTGAATGAATTGAGCCAAGTAGATGTTTTAAATAGCCGAGGTTACAGAGCGACTGAACGTTTATTGCAATTACTCTCCGAAGTATCGATTGGTTTAGCTAAATATTGGCTAAAGTCTATTAAAAAGGAGTCGGGCAGTAATGCTTATCAAATTTTTGTTTCTTTACAATATATTGGTACTATTTCTGAAATCGAACTTGGTTAATGGCGAAAAATAATAGGTTTGCGTAATTCATTAATACATGACTACCTTAATGTTGATAAATCAATTATTAAAAAGATAGTGAAAAATGAGAAGTATCAAAGGTTAGTTTCATTTTGCGAAAAGGCTGTCAATGCATTACAACGTGATTTAGGGGTACCATAAGTAATCAGAACCATGGAATAAATGTTATACCTCACACATACGAATAAAAATACAGACACTGAAATAAATTCAGCATGACGATGATAAGTCAAACACATAATACAACCATGCAAAGTCAACCCCTACTCTATACTCTGTCTTGCACTGAAAAGTAAATCAGTATGAAGTATCCCCATATTTACATTATGACTAATAATAGAAATAAAATTGTACATTTGTGTAACAAGTAAGCTGTCTCAGAGAGTTTACAAACATAAATTAAAAATCACTTCAGGCATTACCAGTACATATAACCTAGCAAAATTAATTTATTTCGAACCATTCGAAAACATGTACGATGATATATATGGTGAAAAACAACTAAAAAATGCCGTAGGGAATGGAAAATTACTTAATTGAACGAGTTCACACGTAATGGCTAGATTTTAGTTAGGATTGGTAAGCGTGTATTTAACAACAATTAATATAACAACTACCGTCATCCTATATTTATATGAAGGTAGTTACTCCTGTTTACTCAGGAATCCTAAGCCTGTGTGTCAGATTCTAGTGCTTAGTGAAAGAACAAACTGAACAATATTAAGAATCAAAATACAACAAACAACTCATCAAACACAGATAATCTAAGATATAAATTGGTAAAGAATAAAAGGCCAACTATAATACTTGCAATGTAAGTGCAATGTAAGTGCAATGTAAGCGCAGTGTAAGTGTGATGTAAGTTCGGTGTGGGTGTGATGCAGGTGTGGTGTAAGTCTTATGTAAGTGTTATGTAGGTGGAGTGTAAATATAATGCAGCTATTGTTTAAGTGTAATGTTGAAAGGGATTTTGGATGAATACATTAGTCTATGTATATATTTTGCAATGTATGAACGGAACTTACCATACAGGCTGTTGTGACGAACTATCCATTGTTCTGGCCAAATATGATAAATACAAAAAGCTACTCATTGATAGTAAAGTAGATTTACCTGTTAAATTAGTGCACCAACAAAAGTTTAGAACAGAACAAGAAGCAAAGGTTGTAGAAAGAGAAATGAGAAGATGGAATAAACGGCAGAAACAATCCTTAATTAATAATGACTGGGTAGAAATATCTAAACTAGCTAAAAAATTTAACTAATAAAATAGTACGGAGGCAATTCATTCATAACAGCGGATACAACAAGTATCGTCATTCTAAAATTGGCGACACTGATTTAGGTCCCCTTGGTTTAGAAATGAATAACAAATCTGTGTTTTAGCATCTAGTTTTTATGCATGTGTAACAAATATACTGAAAAGCATACCATGACAATATAGAATATACAGAAGTCAGTAGATCCCCCATCAGTCGGAATATATATTACTGTCAAGTTAAATTAAATTAAATTAACAGTCGGATCTATATAGTTTCTTTCTAAAGTATTACCAATAACAATTATACAACACGAAATCTATCGATATTTTGTTACTACATGCAGGGTATTACTCTTTACACTTAGTGTCAGAAAGCAGTATAATCTGCCTAGTTTTCGTAGGGATAACCCTTACAGTAATAAAATAGTTAACAATGGAATTTGTGCCAGTGCCAAAAACTGAAAATCAATCAGCTCAAACTAGTGAAAAATCGATAGGTTCTACTTTCTCACCAGAAGCACTAATACTTTCTCGGCAAATCTCGCAACAGTTTGCATTACAAAATAATTCAGATGATGAAATCGACTTGGCTGAACTATGGCGTGCAATTTGGTCAGGAAAATTAACTATTATCGTTATTTCTTTTATATTTGCTGTAGCATCAATCGCCTTCGCACTATCAAAACCTGATGTATACAAAGCGTCCGTATTACTTTCTCCTGCTTCAAGTGATGGTACTGGCGGAATGGGGGCTATTGCTGGACAATTCGGTAGTTTGGCTAGTCTTGCTGGTATTAGCTTAGGTGGCGGTGGCGGAGATAAAACGACCCTTGCTTTAGAAATCATTAAATCCCGTTCATTTATCGAAGATTTCATCCATCAACACGAATTGTTAGTACCCTTAATGGCAGCAAAAGAATGGGATGTTAATAAGGATGAGCTGATTTATGATAATGATATATATGACATGGATACCAAAATATGGATAAGAGAAGTTAAATTTCCTCAAACCGTTAAACCTTCACCTTGGGAGTCTTTTGAAGCTTTCTCTAAGTTACTTAGTATTTCACAAGACAAAGGCACATCAATGGTAACCATTAAACTATCTTTTTTTTCACCATACATTGCTAAACAATGGCTTGTTTGGTTAGTGGAAGACTTGAATAACTTTATCCGAGAACAAGATCAACAGAATTCTAGGGATTCAATTGATTATTTAATCAAGCAGCTAGAGAAAACTAAAATAGCTAATATGGAAACTGTTTTTTATCAGTTGATAGAAGATCAAACAAAAAATATGATGTTAACGCAGATTAATAAAGAGTACGTATTGAAAACTGTTGATCCTGCGCAAGTACCAGATAAAAAAGACTCACCAAATAGAGCCATAATTATAGTGTTAGGGTTAATGCTAGGAGGAATGTTTTCTATCTTAGTTGTACTTTTTCGTTATCATTCATCAAAAAAAATTATCAATGACAAATAAAAATACAAAAAATGGATTTAAATGGGCTGGGGTATCGGTATTAACGCAATACATGTTTCATGTTCTTGCATTTTTGTATGTAGCTAGGATTATCGGACCTTCGAGTATTGGTGATATTGCTGCAAGTCTGTTTATAGTAAATTTACTTAAAATTTTTGTAGAGTTAGGTTTTCCACAATCATTGATACAAAATAATGAAACCACAAAGTCAGATAGAGATTCAGCGTTAACCTTAATGTTTATTATTTCAATCTGTTTTCTCTTAATCGTATATGTTTTAAGACATTTAGTTGGTGGTATATTTTCAAGCGCACAAATTGCAGAAATATTACCCGCTCTATCTTTGTTACTTCCTATTTTTGCAGTTTCATTACCATTTTTAGCTTGGCTTGAACGAGATTTTCGGTTTAAAGAGATTGCCATTTTAAATGTGACATCATCAATCATCTCTTATCCTATTATTGGTATTAATTTAGCTTTTTTAGATTTTGGAGTTTGGTCTTTAGTATGGGCAAATATAGCTTACCCACTATTAAATTTACTTGGATTTATATATTTAAATAGAAAAGAACGTTATGAATTCAAAAAAGTTAGCATTAAAAGACTAAGTAAATTTTCTGATTTTTGTTTACATTTTACATCAGCTAGGTTTGCTAATTTTATAGCTCTTGAAGTAGATAACCTTATTGTTGGATGGAAGTTTGGAGTTGCGAACCTAGGGCTGTATAGCCGAGCATATCAGCTAATGACTTTACCTGCTACTTTAATCGGCACTGTTGGTGATAAAGTATTGTTTCCAATTTTTTCTAGAGAGTCAAACCTGGTAAATATCAAAAAATCACTAATTCATAAAATATATTTTATATCATTTTTTACTATTCCCCTTACTTGGTTGATGATTTCCATTTCAGAGCCAATTGTCTGGCTTATTTTAGGTGAAAAGTGGTTAAGTGTAGCTCCTTTGTTAACCATACTTTCTTTAGCACTATATTTTAGGATTGCGACTCGGTTCATTGATTCCACAGTCCGTGCTTTAGGTTATGTGAAGCAAAGAGCTAAAAGGCAGTTTCTCTATGCAGGAATTGTCGTTGTTAGTGTTTTGTTTTCCTCATTTTATGACTTGGAGTCAGTAGCATACGCAATCGTTCTTTCAATCATATGTAATTATATAATAATGTCTTTATTCTTATTTTCAAAAATTAATCAATCTTTTATATCGATTGCTAAAATTAATTTTATGCATTTCATTTATTCTTATTCATGCTTAAAATTAACTGAGTTATTTTTTGATATCACAACAGAATATAGTTTTCTGCAAACATCTATTGAAGTACTGTTTTTTATTACCACATATTATTTAATCTTCTTTTTAGGTTTATGGTTTATAAAGCATATTTTAAATAAAGAGTCTTTATTTGACTTTTCTAAAGGTTAACACATGATGCACAGCTCACTTTCTAAAGTAGTAAGATTTTTCGAACTACTTAATATCTCTAATATTAATTATTTTTTATGGAAAGGTTCTACAGATTTATGTCGCGGTCTTATCGGTGATGGCGATTTAGATCTTTATTTAATGGAAAGTGATTTAGTGAAATTTGATCTTTGTGTTAAGAAATTTTCATTATTTAAAACCACTACGAACAGTTCAAGAAGTCATGAGGGCATTCACGATTATTTTCTTTTTGACGACGAAACTGGTTCGCTAATACATTTACAGATTTATACTAAACTTGTATTTGGAGCTAAATCGATAAGTCTAGATTATAATTTTGAATTCAAAAATACATGTTTATTGATGAATAATCGTATTTGTCATCCCGAATATCCCGTTTATGTTTTGCCAAAAAGTATCGAGGATGCATTTTTATATGCAAGGCTTGCTATTCTTGCATATAAAAATAAACTTAAATTCCAATTAGAACCCCATTTCGTACCCGATGTTAATGTCTTTAAGTCATTAGAGTCTATCGAGTTTTCAAGAGACATTATAGCTTCTTTTGAAGGTATATCTGAGGATAGCTATTATGTATCTTTGAAAGATATTGGGAATAAAATATGTAAAAATCCTGTGTTGATCGGTTGTTCTAAGCAAAATCAACTACCTTTAATAATTAAGACAGCTATAGCCAAGTTATTACAAGCTTTTAAGTTATTGAACATGTTTCCTATCAATTTTCATAGGAATCTAACGTCAGGTAAGGCTATTGTATTTATTGGTGCTGATGGGTCAGGAAAAAGCACTCAAGTTGAGCGATTAAGTAAACTTCTAAGTACAAAATTGAATGTGAAATATTTATACATGGGGTCAGGAAAGAACGAAACTGATATATTTGTAAATTTCATTAAATTAGTTAGAAAATTATTAGGAGCAAATAAATCCTCAAATAATTTACCACAGAATAAAAAAGTTGATAATAAACAAAAGATTAGTTCTTCTAATTATCTAACTGCGGTTTATTCATTTTTTCTTGCAAGAAGTAAAAGAAAAAAAATCATCTTAATGAATAAGTTTCACAAAGCAGGCTATCTATTAATAATTGATAGGTTCCCTCAGAATCAAATTAAAGGTTCTAATGACGGCCCTTTGCTATCAAACTTTATTCAATCTAAGAGTAAATTTCTATCAATGATAGCTATATACGAAGAAAAAATTTATTCAGCTATAGTATTTCATGAAATTTCAGCTCTAGTTATAAAGTTTGAAACTGAAGACCTACCAAAAGTATTTGAAAGAAGAAAAGATGAAATGACTTACAGTAATTTTTGCATGAGACACCAAGAAAATAATGCATTATCGTTTCATGGGAAAAACTTAATTTTAACGAAAATTGATCCGTGTAAGTCTCTGCCTACGGTAAATAAGCTTGTTGATAAGCAAGTAACAAATTATTTAGGTCTCTAATTTTATGAATTTAATAGAATTGATAGGTTTACCTGGAGCCGGAAAAAGTACGATTGTAAACTCATTAATAAAAAATCATGATGAATATGACACTTATACAGGGTCCATAAAAGTTAACTGGGATATTTTTTGTTTATTTAAATTGTTGTTTTTGATAATTTTACATTTTCCGATGATTCTTTATATAATAAGCTTTTCTTCATTTAATAAACTACCTAATAATTTGAAAGTATTAGCTTATCATCTGAAATTATTTTTATTTCTTCAAAAAAAACTTAAAAATAGTAACTTCTTGATTATAGATCAAGGGATTCTGCAATCACTAGTATCTGTCGTTGTGGATACTAAGTCAGAAATTGGGAAGTTTGGTTATATTATCTTAAAATTTTATATAAAGTATTATAGGAAAAAATTGAATATTCAAATAATATTTTTATTTGTCGAGATAGCTACTTCTTTTAAACGTATAAGGATAAGAAACTCCAAAACAACTCGCTTCGATTATTGGGATGATCATAAAGTAAAGTCAAATTTGAGGAAGTATCAGTCGATTTTAAATTATATTTATCAGGTTATTCCGAATGAGGATAAGGAGTTAATTAACTCAATATCCGATTCGAAATTAATTAAGTCTGGATGGATTGATAAGAAGTGATGAAATTTAATTGGAGCTTAATTATATGTTCACTATCTTTGTTACTATTATTTTCAATTGATGAAGTATTCCTGAAAGCCATTTCAATTCTATTTATATGTATGCTTTACGGTGCCGTTAGCGTAAATATTTCAAAAAACTTGGTAGATCCAAGAGTCATATTTGTTCCGTTTTTAGGAATTTATCAAAGCTTCTATGTACTTCAGTTGACAATAATCCCAGCTGATATCCTCCCTTATTCCCATGATGCCATAAATACATCATTAAACTTGTCCATCATATTTATATCTATAACTTCTTTAATTCTATCTTTTATCAATAAAATAGACTATCGAGAAATATATGGTGTAGTTCAAAATAAACCGAATAGGACGTCAGAGATTCTATCAATTTTAATTGTTTTGATCATATGTTATACGATCTTTGCTTTGGGAATATCTTCAGGAGCTACAACTAAAAGAGAGTTAATGTATTCTGGTGCATCCCAAGTTCAAGTTGTAGCTTTATTTGGTCTATTCTATGCCTACTTTGTAGTTCTCATAATGTTTTTAGAGGGTAGAAAAAAATACTTTAAAGCAACCTGTGTTTTTCTTGTTTGTACAGCTGTTTTTTCAGCATTAATTCAAGGAGAAAGAGACCCAGTTTTCAGACTTGTGTTTTTGTTGCTATTTTTATATTTTTCATTTAAACGAAACTTCACATTTTTTTATTATTTAATGTTTTTTTCTTCAGTAATTATAGTTGTACCATTTAGCCAACTTTTAAAGGGGGTATTCTTGAGTGGTAATTTTGATATGACATCATTCGCTTTAACTTCCGTTTTAGGTAATGAGTTTATTTCAGCTGGTCGTAATTTATATGCTGTTATTTTGTACTCTGACGGTAGTTATAAACCCTTTTTAATCTTCAATGATTTTATTAGGGGATTATTTCCCAAATTTATTATTGGAGATAATTTTATTTCATCTACCAACTGGTATAATAATCAATTTAGATTGAAAAACTCATTCTCGGGTAGTTCTGGTTGGGGCTTTAGTATTATTGCCCAAAGTTATTTAGTCTTTGGTTATGTTGGGGTCATATTATCTGCATTATTCACAGGTGGTGTTTTAAAATGGTTTTACCACCGCACTGTTCTTTCCGCAAGATACTTTGCTTTTTATATGATGCTCATTATTACTTTTATATATGTTATAAGAGCTGATTATGCCACTCTATTTTCACAAGGTTTCAAACTGCCTCTATTATGTTTCGGTGCTTATTTTTTATTGAGAAAATTATTATTAATTAATTCATCCACCAAATCTGTAGTCAATAAAACAAGGAATTAAAAATGAACGGTAGAGATAGTTTCTCAAAACACAGGTTTGTAATTATAACAATATCAAAGTTATTTAAATATTTACCCAAGTTCGTCAACTTCAGCATATTGTCTTTAATTAGTCCTCGTGACGGTAAAGTATTTTCTTTATTAAGATATATCATTTTAAAAAATCAATGTTCTAGCCTAGGGGATAATGTATACATAGGCTCTAATGTTAAGTTAATTAATGTTGAAAAATTAAAAGTAGGATCAAATGTGAGCATACACACGGGTTGTTATATTGATGCTCTAGGCGAAATCGAAATTGAAAATAATGTTTCCATTGCCCATTCTACGTCAATATTAAGCTTTGACCATACCTGGTCAAACCCTGATTTGCCAATAAAATACAATGAGTTATCTTTAGGTAAGGTTGTGGTCGAAAGTGATGTTTGGATTGGGTGCGGTGTTAGGATTTTAGCTGGTATAATCATTTCACAGCGAAGTATAATTGCCGCTGGCAGTGTTGTGACAAAGGATGTACCAAGTGGTGTTCTAGTTGGTGGAATTCCCGCGAAAGTAATAAAGAGGTTAAGTTAGTAATGAAGTTACTTTTTGTACATGATCATAAATTTTATTGTGATAATGGAGGAAACTATTATTCTTCGGGTGGATTGCCTGCTTCTACTTGGATGCGTTATCTCAAGGTGTTTGATTCAGTTGATGTTATCGGAAGACGTGGGGCTTCGATAAATGAAACTACTGTAGTTAAAGACTTTGTCTTATCAACGACTATCAACGTTGACTTTCATTTAATGAATAGCCCTTTAAGTTTAACGAGTTTTTTTAAAAACAAAAAAATAATTATTAAACAAATTTCTGAACTAATCTTACAAACTGACTGTTTGATTATTAGACTCCCTAGTGAACTTGGGCTTTTATCACTAAAGCTTGCAATAAAATATAATAAACCTTTTGCAGTTGAAGTCGTTGACTGTCCATGGGACGGATTATGGAATCATGGAGATATTATTAGGAAGTTGTATGCCCCTTTTCTCTATTTTAAAACAAAACATTCTGTAGAACAAAGTAAATTCTCCCTATATGTAACAGAATATTTCCTTCAACAAAGGTACCCATCTCCAAATGCCGAACAAGTATCTTGTTCTAATGTTGAAATTCCTTCAATAAGTGATAGTACTTTAAAACGAAGACATAATTTTATAGAAAACAACAAGGGGAAAATAGTTTTCGGGTTGATTGGTACTTTAAATGGTAAATTAAAAGGGATCCAAACAGTTCTTAGATCTCTATCTGTATTGAAAACTTCATTGATGGATTTTGAATTTCGCATCTTGAGCTCTGGAGACAAAACTTATTATCATAATATGGCGAAAAATTATGGTCTTGAAAATAATGTTTTTTTTGACGGGTCTCTCCCTTCAGGACAACCGGTATTCGATTGGCTTGATAAAATTGATATTTATCTTCACCCAAGTTATAAAGAAGGGTTACCTAGAGCCCTTATTGAAGCGATGAGCAGAGGTTGCCCTTGTATAGCATCAAATGTTGCAGGAATCCCTGAATTATTAACAAGTGAATATTTGATTAAAGCAGGTGATGATATTCGTCTTTCTAAATTAATATTAGATTTGAGCTTTGACAAACAAAGTCAGTTAAAGGCTAGTACCGACAATTTTGAAAGATCTAAAAGTTATCAGTCTAAAAAACTCAATTTGAAAAGAGATCAATACCTCAAATTATTTAGAGATTATGCCGGAAATTATTAATATTAGTTATAGACAACCTAAAGCTTTTTGAAAAAATATTATATACTAGCAATAATTGAAGCTTGAATTCAATTGCCTAATAAATAAAGTTAACAGCTATTATTAACCTAAAATAAAATGAGTAAATTTCTTAATGAAGAGAATTCTATATTTTGTAACAGAAGATTGGACTTTTTGTGGTATTAGAATGTCTTTAGCTGAAAAAGCTAAAGAGCAGGGATATGATGTTATTGTTGTCACAAGAGTTAACGAACACCGTGATATTATTGTTAAAGCTGGTTTTACTTTAGTTCCAATTGAGATTTCACGAGCTGGTTTAAACCCTTTTAAAGACATTAAATTAATATTCAAATTAATTAGAATATTTCGTCAATACAAACCAGATATTGTCCATAATATTTCTATGAAACCAGTTTTATATGGAACATTAGTATCGAGGTTGATGGGGATAAAAAATATTGTTAATTTATTAAACGGTATGGGAGTTATGTTTTCTGAAAATTCAGGTAATGGCATGTTACGCCTTCAAAAACTGGTTAAATTTTGCTTCAAAATTCTTTTGAAAAATAAAAGTGTTAAAGTAGTTGTTCAAAACTCAGAAGATTTAAAGTTGTTAACCGATGAAGTCGGTATACCAAAATATTCAGTGAAACTAATTAAGGGGTCTGGGGTCAATCCGAATGAATTTTACCCTGTTGATGAAGTCGTTGGTACAGTCAATATTACTTATGTTGGTAGATTACTATGGGAAAAAGGCGTTGGATTACTTGTTGAATCTGCTCGACTACTTAAGGAGAAAGGAATTAATTTTAAAGTTACCCTGGTTGGCTCTATTGATAACGAAAACCCAACATCTATAAATCAAGCCCAAATAGATAGTTGGGTCGCCGAAGGGATTGTAGAGTTTTTAGGACACAGGACTGATATTAGAAATATTTGGAACCAAGCACATATAGCTGTTCTGCCAACATCTTACCGAGAGGGGTTACCAAGATCGTTACTCGAAGCTGCTTCATGTGGCAAGCCGATTATTTCATCCGATAATGCAGGATGTTTAGAGATAGTACATCATAATGTTAATGGCTTAATTGTACAAAATAAATCTGTTTCTCAGTTAACAGATTATTTAGAGGAACTCATTAATAATAAACGGTTAAGGCTAAAATTTGGGGGGGAGGGGAGGAAGATGATTTTAGAGTCATTTTCTGATGAAATAGTGATTAAAGAAACAATGTTGTTATATAAACTTTAGGTGTAATTTTATTTACGCATTTAAAGATTGGAAAATTAAATCATATTTGGTTTAATTAATTTAAAATATTAGAGTAAGTATTAATGAGTGTTCTATTAACAGGAGCTACAGGCTTTGTTGGTGAAAATTTTTATGATAAATATGGGCGTAATTGTCGCTGTGTTGTAAGAAATAGCCCGAAATACAAATTAGACAATACTTTCAGAATTGATGGTTTAACAGAACTAACTAATTGGGATGGTGCTTTTGATGGTATAAAAACGGTCGTACATTTAGCTGGTGTTGCTCATGATAAATCATGCTCAGAAAATGACTTTGATAAGGTAAATCACTTAGCAACGCTTCATTTAGCTAAGGAGGCGGTTGCAGCAAATGTCAAAAGGTTTATATACATTAGCAGCATTGGTGTTAATGGTTTTCAAACGAATAACTTTCGATTAAATGAGAACTCTAAAAGTCAACCATATAATGAATATACTCGCTCAAAGATGAATGCTGAAGTATCTCTATTGAAGTTAGCTGAAGAATCTGGCTTAGAACTCGTCATATTAAGACCAGCTCTTGTTTATGGAAAAAATGCCAAAGGCAGTTTTAAACAATTGACTAGTATAATATCTAAACTTAAAATATTACCTTTTGCACTTGTAGATAACAGAAGGAGCTTCATATCAGTATATAATCTGTGTGACTTTATAAACCTATGTACAATACACCCTATGGCAGCAAACGAATTATTCTTACTTTCTGACGAGCAAGATCTGTCTACTAAAGAATTCTCAAGAGGAATAGCTAAAGGGCTTTGTGTCCGATTATTCCAACTACCTATTCCTATTAAAATTATGAAATTTACGGGCCATTTGTTTGGGAAATCTCATTTAATGACTCAACTTTTTGATGACTTTGAAGTTGATTCCTCGAAATCAAGACGATTATTAGATTGGTCACCTCAATACACAATGGAAATGACAATGAGAACTTTAACAGCTAATAGAGATATATAGAATGATACGTTTTATAGATTGTACGCTATCCATAATAGGACTTTTACTAGGTTCTCCAATATTAATTGTGTTATATATTATTGGTTATTTTGATACCGGTTCTCCTATATTTAGACAGGTGAGGGTCGGACGCTTTAAAAAGCCATTTAAACTCGTGAAGTTTAGAACAATGGTTGTAGGGACAGAATCAGTAGCCAGTCACTTAGCTAATTTTTCTTCCATCACACCATTTGGTTATTTTCTTAGAAGAACTAAGCTTGATGAAGTACCTCAGCTTTGGAACGTTTTGAAAGGAGAAATGAGCTTGGTAGGCCCTCGACCCAACTTATTTAATCAAGATGAGTTAATTACTGAGCGTGATGCGCTAGGTGTTTATGATGTTCGCCCTGGTATAACAGGGCTTGCTCAAGTTAATGGTATTGATATGTCCACTCCTAATCTTTTAGCCAAAACTGATATGACTATGATTAAATCACTTAAAATTGCTAACTATTTCAAATATATTTTACAAACTGTTGCAGGAAAGGGGAGTGGGGATATAGTGACAAGAGATAAATAAATTGGATTCTGCTAAAGGTAGTAAACTTTATTGGAACAGAATTCCTTAGATTTTAATCTTTATCTCTAATAATATTAAGGATTAATTCTCCAATTTAATGAAGTTAATCAATAGATTTCTGAGCCTTTAGCAGATTTCGTGTAACTGGATTTCGTGTAACTGGTTGGTCTAAATATAATTTTTTAAAGGATCCTCGAATTCAGTCAGTAGTCGATTCAAAACCGTTTCCATGTTGTTATAGGCATCGTATATTGCTTGAATATTGAAACTATCGCAAGATAAACAACTTTTATTGCTGAATTATCTTAAGCGTATAGCTATTAGCACATAACCCCAGTCAACATTAGATGGTAGTACCGATTCAATATGATTTGATTGCTTTGCAATATGATGTAATCACATTGGTATATAGTCTCGCTCTACTAGGTCATTGAAACTATGTAAGTTAATGCCTTGGTGCTGCTTAGCTAATAGCGTTCTCACAAGCACTGTAGTACTTGTTTCAAATAATTATGCATTGCGTCAGATCACAAACGTTTTTATTATGCGCTCGGCTGGGGTGATGTTAAACAATAATGTTCAATCTTCAAGATAAGGACCGTATTTATCAACCAATTTAGACTATAGTTTATGCCTAAACCTGTTTGTTTTTCGGTAACACTTTCTCTCTATTGTCGAGAACCCAACCATGAAACTTATCTATGATGACTTTAGATTTTTATTGTCTAGTTAGGTATTTTCTTCAGCTGTTCTTCCTTTCAATCTCGCTACAATGTCGTAGAGTTTACTTTTAGATTTCAATCAACATCAGCTTTTCTTTTTTACTTGCACTGTTTTAGCATTAATGAATTTTCGACGAGCATGCGCCATACAAGCAGCCAGTATTACTTCAGTGTTTAACCACCAACTTGCAGGTAACCATCATAGCCCTCAAGATAATCAACTACAATGGCGGGAGCTCTTGAGTTATGAAATTCATATAAAACAATATTTCCGTGTCGTTATTTTGACCAGTATCGATACCGCAACAATACACCCACTTGTAGCTACTGGCTCTCTCGACTTTGATAGCTTTTAATGGGATTTCATCAGCTGTATCACCGGCTGACTAAGCAGTTTGATTTTTAACTCATCAACCAATGAAGTACGCAACTCACTACACCGAATGACCTAATCTGATAAGATTTTTCGACTCAGCTTAATACCATACTCATTGAACAGACTTTCTTGTCGGCACAGTGACAATCCGTATTGATATTTCCCACTGATGATTTGACTTAACTTAACAAGCCCGACGTTGCAATACCTTTCGGGATAGGCGTTGTAGTTATAGGGGAAATTTATACTCGATTGCTTATTCCCGTTTTTTCGCACTGCTTACAGATATATTTGTCCGACCATTTCGACTACTTTGATGTGCTAAGGCACAAACACTAGTTTCTGACTACGGGTTTCACCAATTTCATGCAGTTGACCTTGACAACAATCACAAACTTGATAATTAATCGCTAAATCAATCGACAACACTTTGTGGGTAACGATTTCGCTAGAGGTTTACGTTTTGGTGTACGCTTTACTGAAACAAATTTGTTCTTGTCTGCTTCGGCTTCATTGTAGGGGGTATCCGTACCGGGGAGGCTCTAAGTTTCTACCAAATTGTTTACGTTTGGCTAGTTATCAACGTTCAATACACTGATTGATTTGGTTAGCTTGTTCGTTGATGATTTTATCTTTGACTGCCAATGTTTGCGCAGTTTTGGCCTGCAACTAAAGCAGCATTTGTATGAGTTATTCTGGAACATCAAGGAGTGAGTTGACATCAATTTTCATCAACCCAGTTTAACAATTAAAACAAGACCAATCATCTTTGCAATGCAGATAATATAAGGACTTGCGCGCACGATTGTGACTGGGAAAAGATCTCGATAGAACAATGATTTATAGTGCAATGGCTCATGGCCTAGAACATTATATGAATATGATAACCAGCTCATTTATTGATGAGTTAATTCAAACACCTGACTCGACAATTTAGTTGACCACTTGAACTTGTGTTTTTCCAAGCGTTTGTACTAAAGAGTAAACCCAATACAGAATTTTAAGTTTGTCATTGGCTTTATTACAAAATACAAATAAGGTCCCGGTATAAGCATCACGAGCGAGATCAGCTTCAACAATGCCGAGTAAGCCATTAATTGGTTTTCGAAAATCAGTAAACTGAGTATGTAAAAATACCTCTTGAGCTTCAGAGAATTTATACATCAAATAAACTTCAGTAATAACTGAGCTAAATAAGAAACAGGAATTGTACTCGGTAAAGTGAGAGATGCAATGCCTATGTCTAAGTATATTGGCTTAGGGCTGGAAAATACTTCAACTTGTTGTGTTATTTTTGCTTAAATAAAAACGATTTGGATCACACCTAACTTTTTATTCTATGCGTAAAAAGTTGCTGTTGATGACAATAACCAACGATGGTTAAGTCACTCATTTCTTGCTCTTTGAAAATGTTTTGCCATTGTTCTTGACTGCGAATAATTTCCATATTTTCTCAAAATTGCTTTGGAATAAGTTACGTAAACTAAAGATCATTTGTTAGATGCATTTACTCGGACGCTCAAGTTTTTTCTTTCTAAATCATCAAGTACAACATATTACTGGTTATTGCTCAATTATTAGTATTCAATAATATCTAGTTTTTTCATCTAATTACAGACGATTCAACGACATGCTCAATGAACTCGTTGTATAAGTTGTCATCCTCAAGTTAACGACTAAGTCTATACCATTGATTTATGCAGTAGCCAATAGCTTTGCTTAGTGTTATTTTTCACAGCATTGACTTTCCTAATTATTAATAAAATAACTCTAACAGCGGTTTAGCTTTTCACTGCTAAGTTGATATTTCTCCTCAGCCCTTTTAACTTTTTAACTGACTTTTATCCTTTATCGTTTTGTTTTTTACTTTTGGTCTTTGCTTAAACAAATCGATCATATTTTATCATCTTAGTCCTTTCCAAATTATGTTGGTTCCAGTGATTAGTTATTAAAAGATTAATATGAACTAATTGTGAACCACTTCAAAGAATTTAAAGATAAAGTATGTTGTTTGTTTAATATTATTAAACAAACAACATAATAAAATATATTAAGCTAAACTAAAGCAGGAATTGTAGAACTGTGTATAATGCAGGCTTTTATATCTGACGTTTAATACTTCGGGTATGAACGGTCGTTTTATATTAAGTGTAATGTTTAGGATTTTATATCGTATATGAGTGTATCTAATTCGTCTTTGAATTTGTTGTTTAGAGCTCCTCGTCCAGTCAAGCGTATTATTAGTGTTTTTGCTGATTTAGTTTTTGTAGTCGCTGCTTTTTGGGCTGCAATGATTGTTCGGCTAGATACGTCTGCAATTTTTAATAATCAGCAATTTTGGTTACTACTTTTTTCATTAGTTCCCATTTCCCTTGTTATAAATGTAAGGTTAGGCTTGTATCGTGCAGTTATTCGGTATATCAGTAGTAAAGCTACTGCTTCTATAGCCTTGGCCGTTCTGCTTTCCACTTTTTCATTAATTTTACTTTCCTTTTATTTACACGTGCAATTACCTAGAACTGTGCCAGTAGTATTTGCTTCATTTCTAATAATACTAATTGGAGGTAGTCGCTTTTTTATTCGTACTGTTCTAGCTAGCACTGAAAATAAGAGTAAGGAAAGTGTTATTATTTATGGTGCAGGTTCTTCGGGGCGTCAATTAGCACAGTCTCTCATACATGGAAGTGAGTATTCACCAATTGGGTTTATTGATGATGACAAAAAAATTCAAAAAAGTACTATTCAAGGAATTACTGTTTTCAATCGTAGTGAAATAAATAAGCTTATAGCAAAGCATTCTGTGAAACGAATTCTACTCGCTATGCCACGAGATAACAAAAAACGCATCGCTAAAGTGTTAAGTCGTTTAGAAAACTTATCTGTTGAAATTTTGTCTATTCCTGGCTCTGCCGATTTAGTCAGTGGAAAGGCCAAGATAGATGAATTACGTGAAGTGTCAATCAATGATCTTTTGGGGCGTGATTCGGTCACTCCAAATAAAGACTTACTGAAAGCGAATATTAAAAATAAAGTGGTAATGATTACAGGGGCTGGTGGCTCTATTGGATCAGAATTGTGTAGACAAATATTAAGTCAGCGTCCTAAAAAAATTATTCTTATGGAACTATCTGAATTTGCTTTGTATAAAATTAATGGAGAACTGGAAATATTAGCAAATCAGCTTGATTACGATTTAACTATTGTGCCTTTATTAGGTTCTGTTCAGCATAAGAATCGCTTATTAACGGTTATGCGTACTTTTAAAGTACAAACTATTTACCACGCTGCAGCATATAAACATGTACCAGTGGTTGAACATAATGTTATTGAAGGAGTTCGAAATAATATTTTTGGCACTTTGTTTGTTGCAGAAGCAGCGATTGAGGCACAAGTTGAGACTTTTGTATTGATTTCTACCGACAAAGCGGTAAGGCCTACTAATGTTATGGGGACAACCAAACGCATGGCTGAATTAGTTTTACAAGCATTAGCTGGTAACACTAAGAAATCAAAGGGAGTAACGCGCTTTTGTATGGTACGTTTTGGTAATGTGCTGGGGTCTTCTGGCTCAGTAGTACCATTGTTTAGACAGCAAATTAAAATTGGTGGTCCTGTTACTGTAACTCACCCAGAAATTATTCGTTATTTTATGACCATACCTGAAGCATCACAATTGGTTATTCAAGCCGGATCAATGGGAAAAGGTGGCGATGTTTTTGTTTTAGATATGGGCGATCCCGTTAAAATATCAGATTTAGCTACTAAAATGATTCGATTAAGTGGTATGACCGTAAATGATAAACTAAACCCTGATGGAGATATTGCAATTGAATATACGGGATTACGTCCAGGTGAAAAGTTATTTGAAGAGTTATTGATTGGTGATGATATCACTCAAACTGAGCATCGACGTATTATGTCTGCTCATGAAACTTGGTTACCTTGGAACGAGCTTGAGAAAATATTAATTAAACTTGATGAAGCTTGTCATCAATTTGCGCACGAGGACATTCGCCGTTTATTACTGCAAGCACCTACTGGTTTTGTGCCAAAAGATGGTATTTGCGATTTAGTATGGAATGCTAAAGCTAAAGCTAAAGAAAAAGTAGTTTAATTCAATAATCATAAATCAAATTCGGTTGATAACGTTATTCTGTTATTTCTTTAGGGGAGTTAGTTTGTTTCATTAATTTAATCGATATACCAAGATTTATTGATGTTATCGCGAATCACTCTATTTAATTACTTTGCTGTAAAACACCTTAAAATCATAGACTATGAATTTCACCTTTGTTTATCTAAAGCATAGAAGTTTGCTAATACATTACCTAAATAAGGGAAATGAACTTGCTTGTGTACTGATAATGAAACACTTTATACAGAACAATTTTAAAATTTAGACGATACTTAAAATTAAGCTTTATTTTATCCTGAATTAATCATTGATTAAATCAATGAATTTGAACAAACTCTTGCCTACTTAAAACAAGGTAAGTTTTGGAATAAGTAAAATTCCATAGCCATTTTTTAAATCCTCCCTGCTTTCAATCATAAAGAAACAGGAAAATACATCGATAGTTAAATGTAACAATAGCCAAAAAATATTATGCACAAAAAATTAATTAACTTTGTACAAGAAATTTATCAAACAAAAGAGTTTATTCCACTTCATGCGCCAACTTTTGGTGGTAATGAAAAACAGTATGTAAACAATACACTCGATAGCACATTTGTTTCCAGCGTCGGTAAATATGTCGAACAATTTGAACAGAAAATTGAAGCATATACTGGAACAGCCAAAGCAGTAGCAACAGTTAATGGCACAGCAGCATTGCATACAGCATTATATATGGCGGGTGTAAAATCAGGTGATTTGGTTGTCACTCAGGCATTAACTTTTGTTGCTACCTGTAATGCTTTATATCATATGGGCGCAGAGCCTGTATTTGTAGATGTATCTAAAGTAACCCTCGGTTTATGCCCTAAAGCGTTAGATAGTTACCTCGAAGATAATGCTTTTATAAATAATGATGGTTTTAGTCAACATAAAGTTACTCAACAGGTATTTCGTGCAGTAGTTCCTATGCATACCTTTGGTCATCCTGTCGAGCTTGATGAGCTTATGGTTGTTTGTGCCAAGTGGAATATTGCCTTAGTGGAAGATGCAGCTGAAAGTTTAGGATCTTTTTACAAAGGACAGCATACAGGGACCTTTGGCTCTTTTAGTGCTATTAGCTTTAATGGTAATAAAGTTATTACCGCAGGTGGTGGTGGCATGGTTCTATGCAAAAACTTCGAAAAAGGTATGCAGACTAAATATGTTACGACTACAGCTAAAGTTCCACACCCTTATGAATTCTTTCATGATGAACCCGGTTTTAACTACCGTTTACCGAATTTAAATGCTGCTTTAGGCTGTGCACAAATGGAAGTGCTGCCTACCTTTATAAAGCAAAAAAGAGCATTAGCACTGCAATATCAGAGTTTGTTTAAGAACTCTGACTTTAAATTCATTGAAGAGCCTGAATATGCTCAGTCGAATTATTGGTTAAATGCGATAGTTTGTCCTGATGTAGCAACTCGTGAAACCTTTATTAAAGAAACGAATGATAATAGTGTTATGACGCGTCCAATATGGAAGTTAATGCATAGGCTACCTATGTTTAAAAATGCTAAACGTGGTAATTTACCTGTGTCAGAATGGATTGAGTCATGTTTGGTCAATATACCAAGTTCGCCCACCAAGAATGAACTATAAAATGTAGAGAATTGGGATTTACATATTAACTCGTTCTGGATATAGCTTATTTTATTGGAGTTGAATGGGAATCAACTTTTAACTTTAACTTGTACACATCAAAAAACATTTCCTCAACATTCAAATGGTATTGAGCTTATCAATGATTTACAATCTTGCTCGCGTTGCGGTTTCGTAACAAGAGTTGTGATAACTATTATGCCTGAGAGATATTTACTGTTAGCAATGTTATCTGCTAATATTCTCAAGTATTGAAGATCAAAGCATTGAACTTCACTGATGATCTATGACACTTATTTCAAAGCGCTTAAAATAAAATATAGTAATTATTAAGGACGAAAATGACAAACAAAATAACAAAAGCAGTAATCCCTGTAGCAGGTTTAGGTACGCGTATGCTACCAGCAACTAAAGCAATCCCAAAAGAGATGCTACCAATAGTTGATAAACCAATGATTCAATACATTGTTAATGAATGTGTTGCTGCAGGTATTAAAGAAATTGTTTTAGTTACTCATTCTTCCAAAAATGCCATTGAAAATCATTTTGATAAGTCTTTCGAACTTGAAACTACTTTAGAAAACCGTGTTAAGCGCCAGTTATTAGATGAAATTCAAGCCATTTCCCCGAAAGATGTAACCATATTACATGTTCGTCAAGGCGAAGCTAAAGGATTAGGACATGCCGTTTTAAAGGCCCGTCCTATTATTGGTAACGAACCTTTTGTTGTTGTACTTCCTGATGTTATTTTAGATGAAGTTAGTGCTGATTTAAAAACAGAAAACCTTGCTGCTATGTTAACTCGCTACCAAGAAGTGGGTGGATATAGCCAAATTATGGTTGAACCTGTCCCTATGGAACAGGTAAGTAGTTATGGTGTTGTTGACTGTGGCGGACAAGAATTAGTCCCTGGTCAGTCAAAAACTATGACGGCAGTTGTTGAAAAACCAGCAATTGAAGATGCACCTTCGAACTTGGCTGTTGTTGGTCGTTATGTTTTGTCTGAGAAAATTTGGGAATTATTGAAACTTACCCCTCCAGGTGCTGGTGATGAAATTCAGTTAACGGATGCTATTGCTATGCTAATGGAAAAAGAAACCGTTGAAGCGTTTCATATGACAGGTAAATCGCATGACTGTGGTTCTAAGCTTGGTTACATGAAAGCTAATGTTGAATATGGTTTACGTCATCCTGATTTATCTGATGACTTTAGAGCTTATTTGTCTGAACTAATGAAGTAGTATTTTACTATTCGTTTAATTATCTATGATGCTGAATATTTTTCAGCATCATTTTAAAATATGTAATTGTTAACCATTTCCACCTTTTAACATAATGAAAATAATCATATGGATATCTCTGCTCTTTCACTCCTTGCCACTCAAGCTAAGTCTCGCTCAATAAGTTCTTTATTTATAAACAATGATCGGGTTAATGATTACTCAATAAGTGCTAAAGGCCTTTACCTCGATTTTTCGAAACAGAATATTACCAACGAAGAAATTAACCAGCTTTTTGAGTTAGCAGAAACGTCGAAATTACCCGAAAAAATCAAAGCACAGTTTTCAGGTGAGATAATTAACAACACCGAAAAACGTGCTGTTCTTCATACTGTTCTACGTGCTCCCACTGAAGCTAAGATAAATATGCTAGGTGCTAAGGCTGATGAAGTCATAGCGACTGAGCAACATATGGCTGATATTGTTACTGATATTAGTTCTGGAGCCTTATTATCAGCCTCTAGTGAAAAGTTTACCGATGTTATCGCTATTGGTATCGGTGGCTCTTATTACGGTATTAAAGTGGCGCTTTCTGCGTTAACTACATTTCATACTACGGACTTGAAAGCCCATGTTCTCGCAAATGTTGACGGTGCAGCAGTTGAAGAAAAACTGGCTAAGCTGAATGCTGCAACTACACTAGTCGTCGTAATCTCTAAAACCTTTACCACACAAGAAACCTTGCTTAATGCATTAGCTGTAAAAAACTGGATGCTTAAGCAATCTAGTGATTCAGACATAATTGAAAAGCAATGGTTTGCGGTGAGTACTAATATTGTTAAAGCGACTGAGTTCGGTGTTTTAGAAGAAAACATTCTCCCAATGTGGGATTGGGTTGGTGGCCGTTTTTCACTTTGGTCTGCAGTAGGTCTACCGCTTGCTTTAGTTATCGGTAACGAAAACTTTAATAAGCTGAAGCAGGGCGCTTATGAAATGGACCAACATTTCCAAGATGCTCCATTTGAGCAAAATATGCCGGTAGTAATGGCATTGTTAGGCATTTGGAATCGTAATGCTCTTCAATATTCAAGTTTAGCTATTCTACCTTATGAACATTCCCTAAGAGCTTTACCAGGCTATTTACAACAAACGGATATGGAAAGTAATGGTAAGTCGGTATCTAATTTCGGTGAAAAATTGTCATGGCAAACAGCGCCAACCGTTTTTGGTCAAGAAGGTACAAACGGTCAGCATGCCTTTATGCAATTAATGCATCAAAGTGACGATATTATTCCTACAGACTTTATTGTTTGTTTGAAAGGGTCGAGTAACTTACCTGAGCATCATAAAATACTCGTTGCTAATTGTTTTGCGCAAAGTGAAGCCTTAATGCGCGGTAAGACTCTAGCTGAAGTTGAAAGTGAAATGCTGGCGTTAGGTGTTAGCGATGAAGAAATTGCTCATTTAGCACCACATAAAACCATGAAAGGTAATACACCGAGTAATACCTTGTTACTTGAAGCAATGACACCTGAAAATTTAGGAGCCCTGTTAGCTTTATACGAGCATAAAATATTTGTTCAAGGCGTAATCTGGCAACTTAACTCATTCGACCAGTGGGGCGTAGAATTAGGTAAACAACTGGGTAATAGTATTTTAAACGTAATGAATGGCGGTGAAAACTGTGTGCTTTCAGCTTCGAGTCTTAGTTTGATAAAGCGATTTCAAGCTGCTAAATAGCGACTGTTATTAAATTAATTTTGCTCACAAGCCGTATGCTGAATTTGCCTACATGGATGTAGGTACTTAGGTTTAGTCAGGAACTATAAACCTGTATTTCAGTCTACGGCTTTATTTGTTGTAACATTATAAAATTGATTTTTATTGTTGATGATATCAAGCGCTTACTGCGGGGTAGGCAAGTTAAGAATGACGATATTTATTCAAATATTGTTAGAATACTAAAGAAGATAATATCAAGTAAACCCATTCAACATTTCAAAATGACCTTAATTGTATAAAAAAGAAACTTCTTATTCGCTTTGGTTATATCAAAGCTTTTACTTATATGGAAAATATTTTCAGACTGTGCCATTATTCTCAATATAATCTTGTTATTAAAGCCTGTACCCCATGAACTTAACTCATCTACAAAAGCTTGAAGCTGA
>Ga0209395_1002271_pt1 | contig 25585 bp, 21 predicted proteins | sample GOMGulsemesocosm_3_FD_184635 | JGI IMG/M metagenome (GOLD analysis project Ga0209395, IMG submission 184635) | Methane-oxidizing microbial communities from mesocosms in the Gulf of Mexico - GOM9D Gulf of Mexico (SPAdes) (version 2) | ecosystem: Environmental > Aquatic > Marine > Cold seeps... | reverse complement strand
TATGCGGGGTCGGTATAACCCACGGAATACGCGACATCACTGACTCTTGTGCCGGGTATTCGCAATAGTATTTTCGCTTTATTCATTCTAAAGTCTTGAAGATACGCTTGAAATGTCGATCCGACTTGTTTCCTAAATAGGCGAGAAAATTGGAATCGGCCTAAATCACACAACGCAGCCACCTCCTTTTCTACGATTTTGCTTGCATAATGTTTTTCGATGTAGTTGGTCGCTATATCGGATATTTTTTTACTTTGACTTATCTTACTAAATCGCGCCTCCACGGGATAACGGCTATGAATGAATGCGTTACCTTCCGGTTTTTCGTTGATACTAATTTCGTTATAACAGCGAACCACTTCGCGCATCAACTCGCTTAAGGCACCTTGATCAATCGGCTTGAAGTAATAATCCCAAATACGATTCCTTAAAGCCCAGATAGCCAACTCTTCAGAGTGCTGTAACGTGAACATAATAATAGGCACTTGTGGATATCGCTGTCTCGTCTTTTTCAAATAATTTAACGAGTCGCAATCTGGATAATCATACTCAATACAAATAAAATCAGGCGCACTGGCATATGCGTTAGACTTCAATAAACTAAGCCCTGTTTGAACCCGGACGCCGGAAAACGCTTCAACTTGACTTTCAAGCGCTGAGGGATAGGCATCTTTCATCAAGTTCACCCAGTAGATTAACGGGCCCGCGTGTATCGCAGCGCTTTCTGCTCTGGCCCTTATATGCCTCATTCCAACATTATTTTCTACATAAGACTGAGTATTCATATAATGTTCCGTAACTAAAAATAGTAAGTTTTAGCCCCCCTATTTCAAGCACAACTTGTGCCAGAAGAAAAGTTCCTAATGAATTCCTCCACTTACATTCCCCAAAGCCGTTTGAAAAAGGCATGTTGTAAAATATATCGACACAGGCAGGATAATTTTCCGAGGGCTACACAATCTAGCTATTGGCTGGATATTAGCCGTGCCCATTTATCGAAACCGCATTGCGCGCTCATTTATTGAGCGTTCATTTCCTTTTACATTGTTGGCAGCAGCTATGTGAGAAAACTGTGGAATTCGTCCGCTTCCATTATCAGCTCAACAACCTAGCCATTGTTTGTTACGCGATATTATTTAACTTTCTCTAGCAACGTCAATCGCTGACCTTTCACTCCATTGGCGAGCAACGACTCCTTTGCCGGAAAATACAGTTCTTCAAATCAATAGATAGCCCATTTATTCCGATCCATTGCAATCCCGAGACAAGTCACATTCTGGCAGCGCCCTTCCACGAAGGGCAACACGATATAGGATTCCGCAATACATAAATCATCCCAGTTAACTCTGAATGCAATTTAAAGTCCTATCTTTCCGCACAATAATCCTAACGAATTTCCACCCGCATCACTATTATTGTACCTGAACGTCCCTAGTAGCGTATGAGACAACGCGGACATTATGCTTACTAGCCATTAAACAACCTAATGCGGACTTACCCGTAAAGGAGATCAAAATGCTTGAGCAAATTAAACAATTTATGAGCGAAGAAGAAGGCTTGACCACTGTAGAGTATGCGATTGCTGGAAGTTTGGTTGGCCTAGCAGTTGTAACCGCCTTTGGTGATTTGGGAACACAGGTTGGTGTAGTTATTGCGGCAATCGAAACTGCGATTACCCCCGTACCCTAAGTCTAATGCCTGTTCCATAAATAATTTTCCCGAGCAGGCAGAAGTATTCCAAAAACCCGATTGCTATTGATGTCGAATTGATTAGTTGTTAGATAACTTTAACTATAAGGTTTCAAACAGTGGATACCGCCGCCCTATTATCGCTAATATTTCTACTGCTTTTGGTGGTTATTTACGACGTCAATTCAAACAGAATTCCCAACTACTGCGTATTGGCAGTAATAATAGTCGGGATTTCTTCGCAAGCATTAAAATCAGGTTATTCCGGACTCACGGACTCTATTAGTGGGTTCTTTATAGGCCTCGTGTGTCTCTTGCCTTTTTACCTAAAAAAGGGAATGGGGGCGGGAGACGTTAAGCTGATGGCTGCGGTGGGAAGTTTTTTAGGCGCAACATTAACCCTATTGGCCGTTGCTTACACGCTAATATTCGGCGGACTATTCGCCGTCATTCTGGTATTGGTTAAAGGAAATGCTCGATTGATGCTGGCCCGCTACTTTTTAATGAGCAAGGCAATTTACGCATCAGGTAAACTCATTTACTTTCCGCCCGGGGACAATGAACCCAGCGAAATTCGATTTGCATACGCAACCGCCATAGCCGCAGGCACATTTTCAGTATTGTACCAGCACTATGCAATCGACATTGATGCTCTATTACAACTGGCGAGTGGGTGACATTCAATGAATTATGGTCAAAGCTCCATAAGTAATAGCGATGGCTCAAAGCCTGATATTGCTTCGCTCTCGAATTCGGACACCAGCAATAATCTCCATCAGACTTCCCTGCGTCACTCGACTGACACTGACGCATTGATAGACAGGCCACTAGAACTGTCAACTATTGCTCCAATCCCAACCTCGGTCACAGAAACGAAGCTGTCTGTACAGTTACTAAAGGACTTACTTTTAAAACATATTCAGGATGCCGGTGTAGCCAGTTTAGCTACCTTGTCGATACGACTCTCTCTCGCAGGTTCAGTAGTCGAGGAAATTGTGCATTTATTGCGGGCGGAAGCCCTAGTTGAATTAAGCACCCTACTCAACGGCGATGGCACCCTGTCTTTTCGCCTTACCGATCGTGGCCGCATGTCGGCGAATGACGCAACAAATCGAAGTGGTTATATTGGCCCCGCACCCGTATCACTTGACCATTATACCTCTGTAAGCAGACTATTCTCTCTTTCAAAACATAGTGTTACTAAAACAGAGCTTACACAACTATTTAGTAGCCTTGTTATTGAACAGGGCTTGCTCGATCAACTAGGCGCTGCCTTTAATTCAAACAAAGCCATTTTCATTTATGGGTCAGCCGGAACAGGTAAAACTTATGCTATCGGGAAAATGATGGCGCTATTTAAAGATAGCTGTCTTATACCACACGCAATAGCCGTTAACGACACCATCATCGGCCTGTTTGACCCGCAAATACATGTCGTCAAAGAAGCCAGCAACAACAAGTCAAATTTACTTTATGGGCGAAAATGTGACCCGCGTTTTGAATTATGTCAGCGGCCAGTGGTTGTTGTGGGGGGCGAACTAACCGCTGATTTATTGGAGGTTCAATTCGACCCGCGATTAAAAGTGAACCAGGCGCCACTGCAATTAAAGGCCAATGGCGGCATATTTTTTATCGATGATATTGGACGGCAAAGTATTTCACCGCTTGCCATTTTCAACCGCTGGATAGTACCGATGGAGGAGGCAAAAGATTTTCTTAGTCTGGCAAACGGACAGCATTTTGAAGTCCCCTTTGATTTGCAGCTGGTCTTTTCATCCAATATGAATCCACTAGAGTTAGCCGACGAGGCAGTACTTCGGCGGATTGGTTTCAAAATTCGCTTCGAGGCCGTCACTGAAGCGTCTTATCGGAAAATATGGAATCAGGAGTTGGCAAAAAACGGTATCGAGGCCGATGAAGATGTGATCAATTTCGTTTTACAAGAGCTTCACTACAAGGAAGAGATTGAACTGCTACCCTGTCATCCGCGCGACCTAATTGCTATATCTCTGACTCAAGCGGCCTATTTGGGCGAAGAAAATATTCTAAGCATAGACCGACTTCGATGGGCCTGGGAAAATTATTTTGTGAAATTAGAGCTTTAGCTTCCATGGAAAATGAGCATAGCGCTACGGACGATGAGTAACCGTAACAATAGGAATTTTCTACGGTACGACCTGAACAAATTTGTATGAACTAGTGGGACAGACAAATACAACAGGAGAACGACGATGTTTAAGAAACGCACACTCTTACTTATAGTAGTTTCGGGTCTATTAGCACTAGGCGCTGCATTCACGGCAAACAGCTGGATCTTAACGAAAAACACGCTAACTGCCGCACTGACCGAATCCGACATACAAGTTGCCGTCGCTACCATTGAAATACCCCATGGCCAAAAAATTGAAGAGCAGCATGTAAAATTGGTTACTATGCCGAAGAGCATTGTTCCCTCAAGTGCATTCAGTAACAAGGAAGATGTCGTCGGTAAAGTCGCAAGAATGCAGCAATTCGCCGGTGAAATACTGCGCAGAGAACGGTTCGCAGAACACCTAGAAGGCAGTACCTTGGCAGCAATGATTGGCCAAAACATGCGCGCAATCAGTGTTCGTGTTGACGACGTTGTCGGTGTAGCCGGATTTCTTCTACCTGGCAATAAGGTCGACGTTCTCGCCACTAAAAAATCCGGCAAATCAAAATCTATAACAACAGACACCATTCTAAAAAATATTAAGGTTCTCGCTGTTGACCAAACTGCATCAACCGAAAAAAATGACCCGGTAATTGTGCGCGCGGTGACCCTTGAAATGTCTCCCTCCCAGGCTGAAACACTGGTCAAGGCTAGAGGCGAAGGGAAAATTCAATTGGCATTACGAAACCCACTAGAAAAAAACAAAATTGAAATTGAACCGATTAAAAAAGCAAAACCACGCCCGGTCTATAGAGGCCCCTCGGCTCGCTATATAACAGTCATTCGGGGAACTCAGGTACAAGTTGTCAAACGTTGATACAAGAAGAATATTTCAACTAATTTGGGATAATGACAATTGGGAATTACTATGGAAATCCTGTTAGATAAAAAAGCGAATACTATAACTTGGATGTTTTACCTTAGCCTCAGATTATGTGTTTTGGGGCTAGCGGTTACTCTCATGACTTTAGTGCTTTCACAGAGAGTTTTTGCACAAGGGATATCAGGAATACCGGAAGATTTTAAGGTTGCGCTTAACAAATCTCGCGTGATGTTAATGCATAAAACCATCAAGAAGGTATCAATGGGAAATCCTGGCATCGCAGACATCGTCATTCTGAAAGGATCACAGATCTATATTTTGGGAAAAAAGCTGGGAACCACCAATGTGCAATTATGGGACAAGAACAACGATCTGGTCAAGGTTTTGGACATAGAGGTAACACACGACTTGTATCAATTGAAAAAGAAACTACACCTTCTTTTACCCGATGAAAAAATAGAGATTTACAGTTCCCAACAGTCAATAATTTTGAAAGGGCAAGTTTCAAATCTCACCAATATGGACAGGGCGGTAAAAGTTGCTCGCAGTTTCGCGCTAAACTCTACTGCAGAAGAAGACGAGGACTCCGATAAAGGAGAGCCGATTATCAATTTAATGTCGGTGGGAGGTTCCCAACAAGTTATGCTAAAAGTAACGGTTGCAGAGTTAGAGCGCACGACTATAAAAAAACTGGGCATTAAATGGTATGCCTCCGACCTCAGTGGCAATGACTGGCGTTTTGGTGGCGTTGGCGGAGGCGGAAGTTTCCCGGATGCAGATTTCAATGGAACCGGAAGAGTCCCCGTAGGAACAAATCTACCGATTATAGGCCCGGTAATCGATGAATTTCTGCCCAATGATTTATCAATCGATGACAAAGGAATATTTGCACAATTTCTCAATAACGACCTGATTTTTGCGATGTCGCTGGAAGCGGCCAAAGACGATGGCACCGCCAAGATACTCGCCGAACCCACCTTAACAGCGCTATCTGGTGAAAAAGCCAAATTTTTGTCTGGTGGAGAATTTGGCATCCCAGTACCTGATCGCGACGGCATAGCGATAGAATTTAAGGAATTTGGCATTGCCGTAGAATTTCTGCCGGTGGTGCTTAGTAACAACTCAATTAATCTGAATTTATCGGTCAGTGTTTCCGAGCTAACTTCGGTGACATATATCCCTATTGGCCTTTCCGGTGAATTGGTACCTCTCCCAGCACTGACAGTCCGCAGCACGAGTACAACCGTTGAACTCGCGGATGGACAAAGCATCGGTATAGCCGGACTAATTAGCGAGAATATGCGCGGCGAGGTCAATAAATTCCCCGGTTTGGGTGACATTCCCATCTTAGGTCATTTATTTCGCAGCGAAGAGTTTGAAAAAGGCGAAACTGAATTGGTCATAATGGTGACGCCGGTATTAGTTCAAGCAATGGACAAACCGCTGAACCACCTACCCACCGATAATTTTGTAGAACCCAATGACTTTGAATTCTATTTATTGGGTAAAGTGACCGGAAAAATTGATCAATCTCAACAACGCGGGGATGTTTTCGAGGCGAGTAAAAACGATTCAACCCTAGGCGCATTAGTTTCCGGAAAACTTGGTGGTGTTAGTCAACAATTTGGTCACAGTATTCAATAGGGAGAGTATTTATGATTTTCAACAGCAACTGCACAGAACAGAAGCACTATAAGTCAATGACAATGTTAGCTCTAACACTGCTACCCAGCACGTTATTGTTAAGCGCCTGCCTGTCAAATAATTCCGATTACGAAATGGGGAGTTCCGTGAAGCTAATGCAAAATAGCCAGATTCACAACTCTAACGCAATTGCCAACCCCGTTTCAGGCATTGCCCAGGGTATGGACGGTAGTCATGGAGAAACTGTTATTAGCATCTATCGGGACGGAAACTCAACAGATGCAGTCTCCACAGACGACGTCGGATTTACCGTAGGGAAGGACTAAGTTGTGTTTACCAAAAGAATACGACTCCCTCCAATAGCGCGGCCAAATCGCCAACAGGGTGTGGTAGTGGTATTGACAGCTATTGCATTGCTGGCCCTCATTGCCATGACAGGGTTGGCTCTGGATGGCGGTCATATGCTTCTAAGTAAAACACGCCTGCAGAATATCGTAGACGCAACGGCTCTCAGTGCCGCGAAAGCGCTGGACGAGACTAATAATACCCTTAATGCAACAGACGCCGCAATTTATGCCTTTGAACAGAATATCCATGCCGCTGGCAACAGTGAAATACTGGCCGCTTATAACGCCAATGAGATTAGCTTGGACATTGAATTTTCGAATACACTTTCACCATTTGTCCCGGGTTCGCCCCCAGAGACTTTTGTTCGAATAAAGGTGTTAAATTTGCCGCTGCAAACGTGGCTAATACAGATCACGGGGTTTACCGACAAAAAAGTCGGTGCTACCGCAGTATCCGGGCCCTCGCCAACGCTCAGTAGTAACATTTGCAATATCGCTCCGGTAATGGTGTGTGGGGTTGAAGAATCGGACGAAGATTCTATCCATGGTTATCCTGTTAACGAAAGTGTGGTGCTGAAACACGGTTCGAACCAGGAGTCAGACGTAGGTCCCGGTAATTTCCAATTAATTCGCATGCCCGACGGACAAGGTGGAAGTGTTATTAGAGACGCTGCTGCAGGGGGCTTTGACCCGCTGGCTTGCTTAAGTGTTGGAGAACCGGTTGAAACGGAGCCAGGGAATACGGTAGGTCCTGTGGTACAGGGATTTAATACCCGCTTTGGGGAATACCACGGCCCCGTGTCTGAAGCAGAGTATCCGCCAGATTTTAGCACAGAAGCACCCGACCCGGCATTGCGGCTAAATGGTGAAGGCGAAATCGAATTTGCAGACGGTGAACCGTATACCTCCTATCACGATATGAGCTACAACCATGATGATTACGTCAGTGATTACAGTGACTACGATAGCGCTACCGACTCTCCCAACTATCGGCGGCGAATGCTAACGGTGCCTGTGGGCCTGTGTACTGGCGAAACGAGTGGTCAAGGTGAAGTCGATATAGTGGGGTTTATGTGCATCTACCTTATTCAACCGGTTGTACAAAAAGGTAATGAGGCACACGTATTTGGGCAGATCGTCGAGGGCTGTAATACCGCAGGTTCTTTTTCAATTGATCCGGTTACGGGACCAATGCCGACAAAGATTATTCTCTATAAAGACCCAAACAACGTTGATGCATAAAGTGGGATGACGTTAATGAGGCGATCAAAATCAACACGCTACATGCATGGGGCCGTGATAGTTGAAACAACTATTGTTTTACCCTTTTTGTTTCTGCTTATGCTGGCAAGCATTGAGGGTGGCAGGCTTATTTATAGCTACAATACTTTATCAAAGATGACATATGATGCCGCCCGTTTTTTATCCGATCGCGCGCTCGATGCTGACTTTTCGACCATCGACCTAAATAGCGGAAAAGTAGCCGACGTTAAAAACTTTCTAATCTATGGCAACAAACAAGGTTCTGGAACTGCTCTATTAGACAACTTGAACAGCTCGCAAATCACCATAATGAGCTCCGGAGATTATATTGTGGTTGAAATTGACTACCCTTTTACCACCGTTTTTGGCGATGCGCTATCAGCGTTTAGCTATAACAACAGTGCAGACCTGAATATGAATCTGCATGCAGAGTCTATATTGAGGGCCATCAATTGAAACCGCATTCGAAACAAGGACAACAGGGAATAGCAATAATCGAGTTTTCGATCTGCGCGACAGTATATTTTATGGTGTTATTCGCAGTCATTGAAATGGGACGATTGATGTTTACTTTAAATGTATTAGACGAGGTAACACGTAGGGGCGCTCGACTTGCGGCGGTGTGCCCGGTAACTGAAAACACCCAGGTTATTAATAAGGCGATTTTCAACGGCCAGGTTATCCCAGGCCTGGCTCCCGAACATGTTTCAATCAATTACTTCCAATCAGATTTGACACCAGTAGGCAATCCCGTAACAGGTTTAGAGGACATTGCCTACGTACGCGTTCAAATTGAAGGTTTTGAATTGCGCCTACTAATTCCCTTTGTCAACTTTGAGATTAATTCACCGCCATTTTCAACAACCGTACTTGCCGAAAGCTTAGGGGTTAGTCCTCCTGGCGCTGTAATTGGGGCAGGGATAACTTGTTAAGTAACACTTATAGGACCGGGACAATACCATGAAACCTAACACGCTTCTTCAAAGCTCTATCATTGATAAAAATCATTTTAATGTATTAGTCGCGGGCCGCAACGCCGAACATATCGAGCAAATGGAAACTATCCTCGGTAATATCGACAATCTTTCGATCAGCCGCAATCATATCTGCAACGGGCATTCGGACCCCTTATACGGTTTGGCAGAAATGCCAGATTTATTGGTATTTTGGGTTGGTGAAAACTGGGAGCTGGAATTGACTGAACTGATGCTTCATTTACCATCGAAATATTTGTCACTAATCATTTGCGCCGATAGCGACGACCCCAAGTTAATGCGTTTGGCTATGAAAGCCGGAGCCGTCGACTATCTGCGATCGCCCATTTCTAGAAATGATTTAGTCGCCGCCACCTGTTCTGTACTGGACGATTTCAACCTCACTCACTGCTCTAAGAGCGGCTCTATCCTTACCGTAATCAACGCGAAAGGTGGTTCCGGCGCGTCATTTATCGCCTGCAACATAGCCGATATCATGGCCGAATCCTCGGATCTCGACGTTGCGCTAATAGGCTTGGATATACAATTTGGCAGCCATTCTGGTTACCTGGATATCGATACTGAATACGGCCTTATTGAGGCGTTAGACAATATAGAGGATATGGACAGTGCAGCACTTCGTGGCTATATGATGCAACACAGTTCGGGTATCCATTTACTTGATGTCAAACCCGGCGCGCTATTAACCGCAGAAGATATTGATCCAGAAAGCCTCTCGAAACTACTCAATTTGATGGCAACTAATTATGACCAGGTAATTATCGACCTTCCCAGGCAGATTGATCAAGTAAGCAGTACGGTCATTGAATGTACCGACAAAATACTGATTGTGGTTCAGCAAAGTATCGCTCATATACACGATGCAATGCGACTACTGGAGATTTTGCAGCGCGACCTTCTGACCCCAAAAGGGAAAATTGTCATTGTTGTCAACCGCTACGACAAGTCTTCCGACTTAACCTTAAAGTCGATAAGCAAAATGCTAAACATCGACAGTTTATTAACAATACCCAACTCGTTCGACCAGGTCAGCGAAAGTATCAACGGCGGCGAACCCATTTATGCAATTTTTAGGCGTGCCGCGGTAACAAAAGCTCTGATTAAGATGAAAGATGATTTATTAGGACAAAAAATCGCTAAAGAGAAAGCAGTGCTGGGTAAATTATTCGATCGATTCAGGGGCATCTAGGCAATGGACACATTTACGCAATCTGACATTACAAACCATGCAAATAGTATCGACACTGAGATACATTCAAACAATACAGCAGCTCACGATACCGAAGGCGAAAGCAATGCACTAACCGGGAATAATCTGACCCCCCAAGAATCAGAATTTAAGGATCAAATTCATCAACAGCTATTGAAAGCTGTAGACCTTGCTCTTATTAACACATTAACGGAGCAAGATGCCAGAGAGCAAATACGCCAAATTTGTCAACAACTTATAGCCAACTCCTCGTTACCGATAAATCGGCTTATACGAAAAAAAATAGTTAAACTTATTGAAGACGAAGTCATGGGCCTTGGCCCATTGGAATCATTGCTGGCAGATCCTGACGTTGCCGACATTCTTGTCAATGGTCCCGATTCAATTTTTGTGGAGCGAAAAGGAAAACTCAGTAAAACCAGTGTTAAATTCAGTAGTGAGGCTCATTTACGCAACATTGTTGACCGTATCGTATCCAGCGTTGGCCGCCGTATCGATGAATCTAGCCCCATGGTCGATGCGCGACTAAAAGACGGATCTAGAGTTAACATTATCATTCCGCCATTGGCAATAGATGGCACTATGATGTCAATTCGCCGATTTACAGTCACCCGCTTAAGCATAGAAAACTTAATTGGACTGGGTACATTGCCTCCATCAGCAGCCACATTACTTAAAGCGATTGTCGAAGGGCGACTCAATGTACTTGTCTCGGGCGGCACCGGCTCTGGCAAAACGACCTTACTCAATATACTTTCAGGGTTTATACCCAACGACGAGCGCATCGTAACCATTGAAGATTCCGCGGAACTTCAAATGCAGCAGCAGCATATTGTTAGATTAGAAACAAGACCTGCCAATATCGAAGGAAAAGGTGAGGTAACACAACGAGAACTGGTGAAAAACAGCCTTCGTATGCGACCCGACCGTATAGTTATAGGGGAAGTTAGGGGTGGTGAAGCGTTTGATATGTTGCAAGCAATGAACACGGGACACGATGGTTCGTTGACGACGGTACACGCTAACACCCCTAGAGACAGCCTCTCACGGGTCGAAAATATGGTGATGATGTCTGGCATCGACTTGCCCGTGAAAACGGTTAGGCAGCAAATTGCTTCTGCTGTTCATGTTGTTATACAGATTCAACGCTTTGAGGATGGCTGCCGCAGGTTAGTGAGCATACAGGAAATAAATGGCATGGAGGGCGAAGTGGTCACCATGTCTGAATTAATGTGTTTTCAACGAAAAGGCATTAGCGAAAGCGGTGCAGTTTTAGGCGCATTCAAGGCAACTGGGATAGTGCCGGGCTTCTTTGACCAGCTGACCCAACGCGGTATAGATTTGCCTATTTCACTATTTGATCCAAATAAGGAATGGAGTGCAAAAGATGAATGAATCAGTGATTATTTTTATCGGCCTAGTTTTTTTGACCGTATTTATACTAGTACTTGCCTTATTTATGCCCGTTTTTGGAGAATCCAGTAAGGCACAAAAACGGCTTAGATCTCATATGCAGTTAATGGCGGAAGAAACTGAAATTCCTACCGCGGTAAAACTTTTGCGTGAAGATAAACTAGGGAAACTGGGGCATATTGAGCGATCTATCGAGACTGCCAATGTTCTTTCCAACTTGCGATATACGCTAAACCAATCAGACTACAATATACTCGCATACAGATTTGTTTTATTGTGTTTTACAGTCGGCGTTATTTCGGCATTTATCGCGTGGATTTTTAGCAAAATACTGATTATCGCAATTATCTCATTTTTAATTGGGGCCAGCTCTCCCTATGTAAAATTGAGTTTTGATCGCGCGCAACGAATGGCGAGGTTTGAAGAACAACTACCGGAAGCCATTGATATCATGAGGCGAGCCCTACAAGCCGGCCACCCCTTTAATGAAAGTTTGCACTTAGTCGGAGAGGAATTGGACGACCCCATTAGAAAAGAGTTTTCCACAACATTTGCCGAACTGAACTATGGGAACGATTTGAAGTGGGCACTGTTGGGTTTATTAGAACGAGTACAAAGTGTCAATGTGATGGCGCTGGTTACCTCGGTATTGGTACAAAAAGAAACAGGCGGCAACCTGGCTGAAATACTCGGTAATTTAAGTCGTATTATACGTGGTCGTTTTCGATTTCACAGAAAAGTTAAATCCTTGTCGGCAGAGGGTCGCATGTCGGCCTGGATTTTGGGGTTGGTTCCATTTGTCATGTTTGCCATGATTCACTTCACGACACCCACCTATTTACCCATACTGGTACAAAGTGAAATGGGCATAAATCTTTGCATAGGCGCATTTCTGGGCATGATAGTTGGAATGATATGGATACGTCATATTATTCGTATTGATGTATAAGCTCTAAAATGAAGGGCGCAGGCTGGGGAAATTGACAAATTCGGAAGCCAATGAAATGTAAACTATTGGGGCTGATAAAATGGACTATTTACTTGGGATAATATCCAGCATCGTTGAAGATGGTTGGGCTCCACGGCTTATTTTTGTTTTGTTAGTTGGCGCTGCCGTATTTGCCGTCGGCCTTAGCATCGCGTTTATATTTTCGGCTATCAACAACCCATTACGACGTCGATTGGCAGGACTGAAACAGCCCGTTTCGTGGCAGTTAACCGACTCTACAGATTCCAAAATAGCATCATCTAGCACCGCCGCACAGAGATCCATGAAAAAGCTCTCTGAATATGTGCAACCAAAAGGTAAAAATGCCAACTCGAAAATTAAGCAGCAGTTAATTAGAGCAGGACTTCGCAACGACTCCGCCTATGGCTCTTTTTTCGCCGTCAAAACGATTGTATTTGTCGCAGTCAGCGCCATTGCACTTGTGGTTATCCGCTGGTTTCCTGAACTAACCCCTATGGAGGCCATGATTTATGTGGCAGTAGCCGGCTATATCGGCTTCATCATACCGAATATGGTACTCGATCAAATAGAAAAGCGACGAGTTCACAGTATACGCCACGCTTTTCCCGATGCACTAGACCTATTTGTTGTATGCGTTGAGTCTGGGTTGGGCCTCACAGCGACCATTCAACGGGTAGCGAAGGAAATAAATATAAGCCACCCTGAACTAGCGGAGGAGCTACATCTCGTTTCGTCGGAAATGCGGTTGGGAATTGATCGCATCGACGCATTAAAGGGATTGACAGTACGAACAGGATTAGACGAAATCCGGGGGCTGGTCGCGTTGATCGATCAATCGGTAAGATTTGGAACCGGTATTGCGGAAACTCTTCGTGTTTACTCGGAAGAGTTTCGCGACAAGCGCATGCAACTGGCCGAAGAAGAAGCTGCCAAAATAGGTACAAAATTAATATTCCCATTAACACTTTGCATATGGCCGGGTTTTTTTCTTGTCATGATAGGCCCTGCTATTTTGGGCGTTTTAGAAGCGATCAAATAGACAAATATATCCAATAAATAGGTGATTAGAATGAATATCCCTACTACAGAAAACCGTACAGTTCGTACACATTGCCGTGTTTCTATTGCCGCTACTGTGTTATCACTATTAACAGCCTGCACCTCGGTAGACACTAAAACGACCGATTTTGAAGATGCGCTAGTACAACAGCACGAACTATTTGATGGCAACGTCGAAAATTCTAAAATCCAACAGGATCGATTGAAAAACACGCGCTCTGGAACGAAATTCGACGACACTGAGTTGACGGATTTAACGGAAGAACAACTGTCGTTGCTAAAAAAACGCAAAAGTATACAGCAGGGTGATCTTGCAATACAAACAGGTGATAGTAATTTGGCGCTGTACCACTACGTAAAATCACTCATCGAAGACACAAAAGACATTCAGGTATATTACAAAATAGGTGCATTGCATGAATCTCGTGATAATGACAGACTGGCGACGCTGTCTTATCAGAAAGCGCTCAGCATAAAACCCGACTTTGTACTAGCCCTGGAAAGCATGGGTAGAATTAAATTGGATAACAGGAAATACGCCGATGCTCGCGTGTACTTTCATAAAGCAATTTCCCACGACCAGGAACGTATAGCCAATAGCGATAAACCGAAAAACAAGCCATTGTTGGCCACCGCTCATGATATTGATTACTATTCACCCTTTTATGCTTATACCGGAATCGGCGTAATTGAAGACCTTAACAAAAACCACGAAATGGCCGTTTCTTTTTACCAAAAGGCGCTGCAAATAAGACCAACATCGGCAGTTGCAGAAAGTAATATGGGCTATTCATTGTATTTATCGAATGATATGGAAAAAGCCGAAAGCCACTTCAAGCGCGCGATTTCAAAGGACAAATATTATGGAAAGGCCTGGAACAACCTGTCTTTGCTTTACGTAAAAAAAGGACTATTCAGCAGGGCGGTAAACGTACTCATTGATTACAATGGTGACAAGCCATCGGCTTATAATGCCGTAGGTTATTTATGCATGTTAGAGGGTCAATACAATCAAGCCGAACGACTCTTTAATCGCGCGATTGAGTCATCGCCGGTTTATTTTGAAATAGCCGTTGAAAACCGCGAATTGAATCGAAGACAGTATTCTGAAACCGTTTATGAATCGCTCAATTAGTTGTAAACAGGGTTGTAGTCACGGTTAAAAGCGAATTGTATTTTGAGGGCGGATGATTCCGCAGACGTAACCACGAGATCGCAGCACAATCGTCAACTCGGAAAACGTGGTAAGTACACAGCCATTACCGAAAGATAACGGGTGCGGCAGCACCAGTAATCGCATGATATATACTATCGCAAAGTCTTTGAACATGCCGGTGATTTCGGGGCGGAAATTACCGGGTTAGTGTTTTCGTCAGCCTATTGATTAGCTGTTATTCTCCTTCATTGAGCGCACATGAAAAACATTCGCTTGCAAAAGAGACGCTTGCTCACTCCACTGATCTGCACAGTGGCTGCTGTTTTTATTCTGTCCATTGGCATTGCCGCTATTGGGCCTGAATCAGGCCATCAAAACCCACCGGTCGAATATGTCTCCGTTGCATTGTTATTACTCACCTACTTCGGTAGTTTTATTATCATCCCAATTTTGGGCATACGATTCATCTACAATATATCACTATTAATATACGCAGGTAGAAGAGACAACGTTGGTGTGTTTTGTGCCAAAAATTTGTTCAACCCGCTAAACTTCCTGCTCTTCCCCAGCCTTCTGAATCGAAAAGGGCTCGTTTATCGCAGGAGATGTATTGTAGCGTTAATTCTGTTTATTATACTTATAGCACTGGTAAATTATCTATCAACACTTCCAGGCATTCAATTGTCTGGAACCACTCCTATAACTTCATCCCCAACGACCCCAAAAGAAACGTCTACAAGCACAACGACAACTCAACCACTTTCTTCACCCATAGCCAAGCCTATTCCCATAACTAGCAACAGGCATTAGTTTAAGGACAACCACTCTCTCAACTCACTGTTGAATTGCGGAACCTATTTTGTAAAAACCTGCTTACTCATAATCCAACAGTCTGCTGTTATTCTGCGCCGGACAGGCTGGCGTTCACCACCATTTTCCCGACAACAATGAATATCCCATATCCTCAACAATACGGCGCTGGGTGCTAGGCCAACACGATGATAGCCTGCGCCAACCCCTGACCCGCAGTGGGTGGCGCGATTTTTGCTTGGATCCTCGACGTATACAAACGAACAGGGACGACACCGTGATCATAAGCAAACTTGGGCAAGAATATACCGCTGTACGGTCGCAAAGCGGACAAGTCTTGCCGCAATCTGGCAGTGACAATGTATCATCCGCAACGAAGAACGCAGACCATGTCACCATCAGCACCCAAAGCGCCAGCCAAGAAGCCAGCGCACTGAAGGCCCAAGAGAAATACACAGAGGCCATAGGCCTCATAAATCAGAGATCCGCAGCAAACGCGGCACATGAAGGCAGCTCGGCCGAAGGGCTAGTATCACTACCCCCGCTAGAATTCTTCGATAAGGACGATGTCGAAGCCTATGAAGAACAGCTAATGAGTGTGCTGGCGGCAAGGGGCATCGACACTTCCATTCCCATCGATCTTACGACCAACTCCCAGGGAAAGGTTGTTGTGGTGGGCGACCACCCCGACAAGGCCGCCATTGAACAAGCGTTTGAAGACGATATGGATTTGCGCAACGGCTTTGTGCAATCGGCCAATTATTTCCTTTTTAAGGAGATGGCCACGCTTCATCAGCAATGGAGCCAGAAAATTGAAAGCGGAGTAACCGAGGAAGTCGCCAACCTTTGGCTCATAAACGCCGTACAAGATTCGGTATCGAAGAGCTCCGGGGGCCTGAGACTGGATAACGGCAGCTTCAACGATCCATTTGGCGATAAAGGCGGTACAATATCTAAAGCAATAAAGGCCTATCAAGGCTAGCGGTTGCGTTACGACGGCACTTCCTACTTATAGCCATTTTGCCCGGCCTACTGTTGGAATCCACATTGCACATGGACTGCCTACTCACGTTGGTTCATCGCACCTAACTGGCTTTACGCAGACTGGCTTTACCTATCGAAAACATACTCGCTTTGGGTATAACTCAAATGCACTGCGAATATTGAAATGGGGTAATTGCCTTATTCACTTCGACACCTTACTTGTCGTAAGCCCCAATTCTGTGTAAGGTGCGTTCCAGTTCTAGGTCATGTTCTTTACGGAGCATGTTAAAAGGGAAGTTTGCATTGCACTATTGGTTAGTGCTGCAATGCCAACGCTGCCCCCGCAACGGTAAAATCGATAATTATTATCGTATCAGCCCGATACCTGCCCAGAGCGATAACTCGATGAAGCGGAGGGCTTTGTCAGTGAATTTATGCCGACCCCGTCGACAGCACTTCACTACACCCTCCCCCAATCGGATTTACTTTATATACGTTTGAGTCTATGTCTCAGTCGCTGTGCGCCTATAGCTTGGGGAATGCCATGAAAGAGTTAATACTATCTATAGCCACTGCTGCCACCTCAATCTTTTTATTGGAAAAGAGACCGTACCAGCCAGAAGATCTACTATCGTCGACTATCAACTCGACTAGCTACACTAAGAGTCTCTTTCGGCATTTTTTTCTTACTCGCGACGGCTACGCTCGAGACGGCCATAGCCCGCGTATAGGCATTTTTATGCAGTAATTACTTGGATAACGAGTGTAAGATCGAATCCGTTTGATCGAGTTCGCTATTAAGTAAACCGCTCTGAACTATGCAGCCACTACTTTTACATGCACTGATTAGTACGGCAGTGCAATCAAAAGGGAATATTGAAGCTATGTCTTCTGTAAGTTGTCCAGCGTTGTTTTTAACCGCACCAGCATCAGGCGAGGGAAAAACAACTATTACTGCTGCCCTAGCACGACTATTAACAAGACAGGGGAAAAGTGTTCGAATCTTTAAAACAGGCCCAGATTATCTCGACCCGCAAATTCTGGAACAGGCCTGTGGATTATCCGTGGTTCAGTTGGATATATGGATGGCGGGCGAAGCCTGGTGTCAACATCAATTGTATTTGGCGGCGCAGAGTGCAGACCTTATTATTATTGAAGGGGCGATGGGAATGTTTGACGGCGAACCTTCCAGTGCCGATCTAGCTGCGCGCTTTAATATCCCCATGGCCATTATCCTCGACGTGAAAGGCATGGCCCAAACAGCCGCAGCAGTGGCAGTGGGCTTGGCTAATTTTCGCGATGACATTGAAGTAGCAGGCCTTATCGCCAATTATTGTGCCTCTGACAGACACCGGCAATTGATCGAAGACGTGCTTCCCGAAAACTTACCTCTAATAGCCTGCCTCAATAGATCAGAACAGGTCGCTTTACCCGAGCGGCATTTGGGTTTAGTACAGGCGCAGGAAGTAAAGGAAGAGCTTGAATTACGCCTTGAAGCTGGCGCTGACTGGCTGGCAACGGCAGGCATGGAAAAAGTGCTTGCAGCTATTTCTGCGGTAAATTTTTATCCTTCAGTACTAGCACCGCTGCAGCCGCTACTGGAAAACATGACTATTGCTGTGGCAAAAGATACGGCATTTAGTTTTATCTATGCAGCCAACGTCCAGTTATTGCGCGATATGGGCGCTGTAATCGTTTACTTTTCGCCACTATACGATCTAGCCATACCCGAGGCAGATGCGCTATGGTTACCCGGCGGATATCCGGAATTACACAGTAAAACGCTATCAGAAAACCGTACAATGTTGACGGCAATCAATGATTTTTACCTCGCTGACAAAGCCATTTTGGCGGAATGCGGCGGTTTTCTTTATACCCTGACGTCGCTTGAAAACATGTCGGGTAGCGAATACCCCATGGCCGGACTAATTACTGGAAAAGGCATTATGCGAGAACGAGGAGGCTGCCAGGGTATGCAGACAGCCATCTTACCTGAGGGCGAGGTCCGTGCACACGCCCATCATCGCTCGGCCAGCAGTGGCACCATTGCGCCAATAAGTTATGGTCGTAGACAACGTCATGTGGCACCGGGTGAACCCATTTATCGTAAACGGGGATTAACGGCTAGTTATTTACATTTATTTTTTCCCTCAAACCCAGAGGCGGTAGCTGCGTTATTTTTGTCAAAAGTTGGATTGCAAGCCCCCCAAGAAGTGACGTTATAAACTCTACCAGCCTCGTGGGTATTTAGGGGGCGGTAACAAGGAAATTAATTTGAACAGCATAAGCCTTGTCAATTCGGAAGATGTCGACAAGCTTATCGTATTATTGCAATAGGTGCCTGTTGCCGACATTTATCCAATGGCGGTTGTTACAGGGTAAACGGGAAGTGTGGTGCATTGTGATCCTCAATGGATGGCTCGCAATAAATCCGCCGCTGCCCCCGCAACGGTAGTCGATATGTGAGCTTGTATCGAAAGCCCGAAACCGGCCTATTTCAATGTATTGCATCGATGAAGCGGCGGGCTTTATCGCGAGCAGTTTTTTGAACTTCTAACAAACTCCTCGTGAAAATCTATTGATATGCCCCCTCCTCAGTCGCTGCATTAGCTCACGTGCCGATCAAATTGATAGGCTGACAGCTTAGAGTAAGTACATTACTGCTTTTACCATGCCAAGCCATGCACAGTCAGCGCCATCATTGGCTATATTTTTTTAACATAGAAGTAGATACATTTATGACGCTTTTTCGCACCACCATTCAAAGCCTATGCCTATTAGCAACCATGCTAGCACCGGTGCAGGCCGCCACACTCCTAGGCATTGCCTCACCTCGCAATGCTGCCGATTTATTGAGTGGCGCAAATCGATTAATGGAAACCCATCCACAGCATCACATCATGCTACGAACAACGGAACAGTTTCTTCAGCTAAGTGATGCTAAACGCCGACTGCTACTGCAACAGGCAGATGTAGTTTTTGCCGGCGGTGTATTTGGCGAGCCAGTTGCGTGGTTAAACAAGTATGTCGACCAAACTAAATCTACATCCGTATTTCTGGCAGTACACAGTGATCGCAATCTGGTTAAGCGCTCTCACGCTAAGGGGCGCCCGTTATTAAGTGGCGCGGATATCGACAGCTTGATGACTGATCCGCCATTAGCGCCTGATCAGCAACGGGAAAGTTGGTCCAGGCAACAGCTGAAAACCCACGGGACTCATCGGGACTGGCTGCTAACCAAAATATTTTGGTCTAACCGTGATCGTGAAAATATGGATGGCATGCTGCGCCAGTTGCTCCACTTGGCGGGGGTAAACATCACCGTACCAGAACCAAAGTTACGTAAACCGCTGCGTATTATTATCGACGGTGTTCGAGTTAATCACGAACAATATCAGTTGAACAGTAAAAAAACCTGGGTGGCCGTATTGGATTATGAAACAGGTGACCGCCCCGGCGAACGTGACTTACATGAGCAGCTCTGCGGGGCTATCGAAAAAAGCGGACAACATTGTGTGCGCGTATTGGCCAAGTGGGGCGAAGCTAGCGTAATCGCAATTGATTGGTTGAGTCGCCAAGCTGACGCCATTGCCGCGCTTGTTTCATTGCAGAACTTTGTGGTGGGCGGCGGAGATGGCCGCAAACACGCGAATGAGGCATTGGCAGTACTAAACGTACCCGTACTAAAAGGTATTCGACTCAGTGACAGTTCACGCGATGAGTGGCTGTTGTCCGAGGAAGGTTTGCGTTCTAGTACTGTGCATTACCGTGTCGCCATGCCCGAATTGCAGGCTGTGATCGAGCCGTTAGTGGTCGCGGCCATGGCCGTGCCTTCTATTGATAAGGCGACCGGCCTAAAGCTGGCGCGTTCAGAGCCTATCGAGTCACAGGTATCACTATTGGCACACCGGCTTGATCGCTGGATTACCTTACAAAAAAAGGCTATAGCCGACAAAAAAGTTGCCATTATTTACTACAATCATCCACCGGGCCGGCACAATATAGGCGCTGATAATCTTAATGTGCCCGCATCATTGTTCCATATTTTACAACAGTTGAAAATTGCCGGATATGACACCGGCCCTCTGCCAAAATCTGAACAGGAGCTATTGAATTTACTGCAGGCCCGTGGTGTTAACTTACCTGAAGATCGTCAAGCCTTAACGGCAATGGCAAAGCAAGTGAGTACCGTCAGTACCGCGCAATATCAACAGTGGTTCGAGCAGCTGCCCCAGGTGCTTCAACAAGAAATGATCGCCGGCCCGCTGGGATACCTACACAGCATGTTGCAGCGCGCTATTCATCTTGAAGACCGCGATGTCGGGCGACGTCTATTAGCCCGCGTGGTAGAAGATTTACACCATGCCATAGACGGCGCTGATCACCCCGCTCGAGAGCGAGTTAGCCGGTTACTTGAACAACTAGAGGCCTCTTATACACAATCCTTTGATGGAGTGCCCGATTGGGCGGTAGCACAACAACTGGTAACGGCCATTGCCGATAGCGGTATTGAAGGCTTACGGGGCTGGGGCGAATTGCCCGGCAAGGTGATGGTTCATGCCAACAAAATACTCATCCCCGGCTTACAGTTTGGCAATATTTTTATTGGCCCACAGCCGCCGCGGGGCTGGGAGCTTAATGAAGAATTATTACATGCCAATTTGTCGTTTCCCCCACCCCACCAATATGTGGCATTTTATCAATGGCTGCGACACAGTTTTGCCGCCGATGCGGTGGTGCATTTGGGTCGACATTCTACCTACGAGTTTTTACCACGGCACCGGGTGGGTTTGAGTGAAGAAGATTATTCGCTCGCCTTGCTAGGTGACTTGCCCAGTGTTTATCCCTATATAGTGGATGGTGTTGGTGAAGGGATTCAGGCCAAACGACGAGGCTTTGCTGTGATGGTCGATCATCTAACACCTCCGCTCGATAGTACCGAACTTTACGATCAGTTACTGGAATTGCGACAGTTAGTTGAGAGCTATGAGGCTGCACCGGACTCGGCCAGCGCTATGCGTGAACGAGCTATGCAAGCAATTAAGGCACTTGTTGACGAGTTGCAACTGGCTGATGAATTGGTCGCCAGTATGGCAGGCGAGTTAGCAATACGCGGTTTTGATTTAGATAAAACTGTTGATCTCGACCAGATTGATGATGAACTACTGGTCCATGAAATCGGTCATTATCTCACCAAGTTGCAGGAAGATTTTATGCCACTGGGCCTGCATGTGTTTGGCCGAGACTGGAGCCAAGAAGCCGTCTCCACCATGCTGTCATCAATGGCGCAAGGTAAACAGCGACCGCCGCAATGGCAGGCTTTGTTAACTCGCTCGCCGGCTGCTGAGATGAACAGCTTACTGAAGGGTTTGGTGGGCCAATATATCCTCCCTGGAAAAGGAAACGACCCCATCCGTACGCCGGAGGCATTACCCACGGGCCGAAACTTTTTTGCCCTGGACGGCAGCTTAATTCCATCGCGCCTTGGCTATCAAGTGGGTGTTGAATTGGCTGTGCAAGCGCGCCAGCGCACCGAGCCTGATGGGGCAGATGCTTTGGTATTGTGGGCTTCTGATGTGGTGCGTGACGAGGGGGCGATGATTGCGTTTGGCTTCGATATGTTGGGCGTTAAGCCTACCTGGAGCAGTCGCGGTACTGTAACCGGCTTAACCCGTATTGATATTCGCGAGTTAACGGAGAATGAGCAGCCACGCATACGCCGGGATGCGGTTTTTACCACCTCTGGCTTATTCCGTGACCTGTACGGATCGCATATGATTTTGTTAGAGCGGGCGGTGTTAATGGCGCTGGATGCCTCATCGGCATTAATTCACAAAGATTATCCCGCGCTGGGCTATGCACTCAATACCGCTCTAGAACCTTTGGGGGTACAGCAGCAGCCAGGGTATGAGTCTTTGCAGATAAACCATGTAGCAGCCCGCTGGGTGAAAGATGCACAAGATGCCTTAAAGGCTGGTGTAGAGCCAGCACTTGCGGGACGCCAGGCGGCCTATCGCGTGTTTGGTGATGCACCGGGCAGCTACGGCGCCGGCGTTAATCGGCTGGTGGAGCGCTCTGGCAGTTGGCAGCATCGGTCAGAGATTGCACAGGTTTATATGCGCCGCATGGGTCACGTCTATGGACTTAAGCTACACGGTGAACCAGTACTGGATACTTTCAAGCAGCGTCTCAGTACGATCAATAAAACGTATTTAGGCCGCGCCAGTAATCTCTATGGCCTACTAGATAATAACGATACCTTCGATTATTTAGGTGGCTTGAGTTTGGCAGTTGAAACCGTCAAAGGGCAGGCCCCTGAAAATTTTGTGATCTTTCACCCCGATGCTAACAACCTTACGATAGAACCCTTACAAGTAGCGCTGTTGTCGGAATTGCGCGGACGCTTTTTGAATCCCCAGTGGTTAAATCCGTTAATGAAAGAGGGTTATGCGGGCGCCCGCACCATGGGCAGTGAATTTTTTGAATATCTGTGGGGCTGGCAGGTCACTAACCCCGACATTGTAAAGAGCTGGGTTTGGGACGAAGTAAAAGCGGTGTATATCGACGACAAGCTGAACATTGAACTAGATGCATTCCTACAGCAAGGTCATAACGTGCACGTAAAAAGCAATATGCTGGCGGTGATGTTGGTAGCAGCGCAAAAAGGCTTTTGGCAGACAGATCAGAAAACACTGCAACAGCTGGCTGAACAATTTGCGACACTGGTATTGGAAAACGGCTTGCCCGGTAGCGGTCACACCCGTCCCGATCACCCGCTCTATCAATGGCTGCAGCAACACCTTGCTGAGCAGCAATACGCACAACTGCAACAACTACTCGACGCCACCAGAGTGGATGGCCGTGTTGAGCAATCGGCAAATGTTATTGCAGAAATAACTTTGCAGCAGCCAGAACAGGAAGCCAAACAGTACGAGCAGAAAAAAGGCACTGCGAGTAAAACAGACGGAGAAAAGGACGTGGAAGAGCAGGCCAGCGCTGACACTGCCCCCCCCTATTGGTTAGTTCTATTGGCGCTGTTATTACTGATTACCGGCGGCTACCGAGGATCACGCCCCCCCATACAACGAGGCGATAGCTAAGTACAGCACACTTATTGTTAATAGAATAATATGCTACCCGTACAGGGGTAGCATAGCCACAGAAATAAGGAATAATTATGTTTACGTCATCGTCCATTGGATTAATGCATGTTTTAACCAGCTATTTACTGGAGCCGGTTATCTGGCTATTAATTGTTTTTACAGGCGCAGCGTTAATGGATATTGGTATTTTAATCGCCGAACGCTGCTTGGGCTTAAAACGCTGGCGTGCCAGTGGCAAGATTGCCGCCGTTGAAGCGCTGGCATTAAGTCGTATAGAGCGCAGCGATTTTTTAACTCGCATTGCGCCCATGCTGGGCTTAATGGGTACCTTAATTCCTCTCGGCCCAGGGCTTGCTGCGTTAGGTGAAGGAGAACTTAGTATTTTGACGACAGCGATGAGTGTCGCCTTCGATACCACCGTACTGGGCTTATTAGTGGGCATTACAGGTTTTGTGATGGGCCGCATCCGCAGGCGCTGGTACGACATATTGCTAACCGCCATGGAGGCCGATATAGCTAATATTCCAGGGGAGAACGGCGCTAAATATATAGAAGCTGCAGCGGAGAACGGAAAGCATCAGGGGGCAGAAAATGTCTAATCGTTGGCAACAGGGGCGCTTCGCCGCCACTGATGAGGAACCGCTCGGCCCGCTGGCAAACTTACTCGACTTGATGCTGGTATTTGCCTGCGGTCTGATCGCCGCACTGATAGCGATGAGCGAGCAGCTTCAAGATCACTTTCAGCCGGAAGCCGCACAGCAAGTGATAGAACGTGGCCGCGAACTGCCGCAAATGCCAAGCCAAGGAGTGAGCGGTGGCGAAGGCTATCAACCGGTAGGCCAAGTCTACCGTGATCAAAAAACGGGGAAACTAATATTAATAGGAGAATAGGCAGTGTTTAGTGTTCTGCCACCTTTCTACTCAGCTCCACTGGAAACGTTGAATTAGAGCTTTTCTACTTAAAAACTATTTTCAATACCGAAGCTACTTAATAATCGCCATCGGAAAAATCGCCATTGTGGTAGCAGCCTGCGGGTCGGTAGAAACGCCGCGTCAGGAACAATACCTCACACCTATGCGATAACCCTCGTGAAAGCCATCCTTATAATAACTAGCGTGCAGCACCGTTCGATTATCGATCAGAGATATTTCGCCCACTCCTTCGGGCTCGTCCCAACCATGCTCAACAGCCAGTGTTGAAATAACGTCGTCCATATTTTCTTCCATAAATAAGTCATAATTGGAACTCAGCCCTGGTCTCTCTACAGCACTGAAATTTTTTTCTTTTACACACTGTAAATAGGCGATGATATTGGGGATAAATAGTGTCGAGGCTATCCTGGGGGATTTCTGCTCGTCATCAAAGGGGTTTCTTGCATACAAAGAATAGACGGTAGGTTGTAACACCGATCGATCGTAGTGAAACTTTAGATGCGGAAATCGATTTCGATGTCCTAGATCCCTGACTTCAGAAGTAAAATAGGTATTTTTAATAATCACCGGCCCAAACTTCTCTACCAACTGCTTAATAACAGGGATTAGGGCCATATCCGCATCGTGTAGACTAATCTCGGTAGGCTGGTGAAAATGGATATTCAAACCAAAGTGCTGAAATGAAAAATCGATGCCCGAAGTCTTTATCGCCGCAGCTAAACCTGAAAATACATCAACACTGTAGAAATCTCTAAGTCTGCCGACATAATACGGAATCACTATATTTACACTACAGGGTTGACCAGCAATAACAGCCTCAACAGTTGCCGCAGGATCGCCCGCCAGTGTAGCCAACAACTGTTGATTGATCGTAAATTCCGGGGCAGCTATAGTCACAGACACCTCAATTGGCCTAAAAAACTATCAATTCATTTTATTAAACGGGCTGGCACGACCTTTATCAATATAATCTCTGGCCTGATTGAATACATCGG
>Ga0209395_1002269_pt1 | contig 25587 bp, 22 predicted proteins | sample GOMGulsemesocosm_3_FD_184635 | JGI IMG/M metagenome (GOLD analysis project Ga0209395, IMG submission 184635) | Methane-oxidizing microbial communities from mesocosms in the Gulf of Mexico - GOM9D Gulf of Mexico (SPAdes) (version 2) | ecosystem: Environmental > Aquatic > Marine > Cold seeps... | reverse complement strand
CAAAGTAACAGGGATCATCAAAAGACAAAGGGTAGTGATGGCCGGCATTTTCCCCCTGAGTTGTATGCACAATAAATCGAATTTGTCCCTGTTCTCGTTCGGTAACTACAATAAAGCTATTAAATAGTTCGATGCCTTCAAGCAGTACATTCTTTCTATGGGGGATAACTTCTTGCCAGTTATTTATATCATCAACCTGATTAACGGCAACTTTCATTAACCTAAAGTTTTTAGCTTGATAGTTGCTAACAATATAAAAGTGTTCGCCCATTTTGTCAGCATGGCACGAAGTTCTCTGTTTCTCTCTGTTTCATCCTATACCAAAAATAAAGCACTCTATTGAAAAGTAAGGGAAATGTTTGTATTGTTGTTTCAGCGTGATTCAGCAAGTTTTATTTTTTGTGTACCCCAGTGTGTACCCCAGAAGGTGAAAATATTGAATTATTACTCTATATTTTCATTTTAAGAGCATGATTATGTTAACCAATAAGCAACTTCAATCTTTTAAACCAAAAGACAAAGAATATATTATTGCCGATAGAGATGGCCTCAGCATACGAATTCGAACGACTGGACATATGTCTTGGGTCTTTCGTTATCGTTACAATGCTAAAGCTCAAAAAATAGTTCTTGGCGCTTATAATCAAAATACACCAGACAGCTGTATCTCACTAAAAAAAGCACGTATCACTGTTTCGAAATATAAATCATTACTCGAAGAAGATAATGATTGAAGCAATGGATTGAAGAGCAGCTACGAGAGAAGCGTCAAAAGAAGACCTAAGCAGCCTATAAGAATGCTAAATACAGATGTTTTACCTATTATAGGAAAACGCCTTATTGCTGATATTAGTCGCAAAGATATTTTAACAGTTACCGATGTAATGGTGAATAGGGGGGCTAAAGTAGGGGCTAATAGAACTGTTACATTACTAAAACAGCTATTTGATTATGCAGAGAGTAGGGAGTATGTTGTATCTAACCCTGTGCTAGGCCTTAAAGCTATTCATATTGGTGGTAAAGAAATATCTAGAGATCGAGTATTAGACTTGAGCGAATTAACCATATTACTGAGTTCCCTGTCTCAATGGAATACACATCAAAGTAATAAGTTAGCGGTTCATTTTGTATTATCATGTGATCAGCGAATTGGTGCGGTATTTTCTGCTAAATGGGCTGATATTGATTTTAAAGAAGAAATTTGGACAATTCCTGCAAGCTCTGAACATTACTTTACTAAAAGCGATGAAGAACGAAAACTACCTTTATCATCTTTAATGATTGAGTTATTAACAAAACAAAGAGAATTTTCAGGGAATTCCGAGTTTGTTTGGCCTGCCGTTACAAATCCTTTAAAGGTGATGATAAAAGATACGTTAAGTAGTGTAATACAGCGTAATAACTTTGGAGAACTGGATCACTGGACGGCTCATGATTTAAGGCGAAATGTGGTGACACATATGGCTGAAATGTCTATTCCTTTTCAGGTTTCTGAAAAAATAGTTAGACATAAAATGGCGGGTGTTATGGCTGTTTACAATCGATATGATTATTTAGAAGAACAACGAGATGCGCTTAATGAATGGGCTAAACGTATCGATTTAAGTAATCTCCTTTCGGTGGGAGATTAGGTTTAGTAAATTTATTTCTCAATATTATTATCGCTTTAATAACGAATAAAATAAGCTGTACTTGATATAATGAAAATATAGGTATAATAAACTTAACTTGAATTTAGGCTTTAATTTTGACAAGCAGAGCCTGAATTTTAAATTTAAAGTAAAATAAGCACAGCTAATTATGACAATAAACACTCCACAATCCGAGAATGTACTCAATGAGAGCCAGAAGTCTGAGCTACTTATTTTGAAAGATCGTTTTAATTCGTCACTTCTAGATATTATGAACTCATCAGGAAAATACAACGCTAGCTTAGATTTACTTAATGTATGGCCTGAAACGAATAACTTACCTGAGTTATATAACCAACTGACAGAGCTTAAAGAATGCCTTGATAGTTTTAGACCGCTAAATTCAAGCATGGTTAAAAACCTTAACAAAGAGCTAGATATCAAATATACCTACGAATCAAACAGTATCGAAGGTAATTCATTAACACTGGGTGAAACGGATCAAGTTATTAATACCGGTTTAACCATTGGTGGTAAACCGCTTGTAGACCATTTAGAAGCGATTAACCATCAAGAGGCTATCCAATATATTCGTGAATTGGCTAAGGATGAAATAGAACTTTCAGAGCGTGAAATTAAAAATGTTCATTCACTTATTCTTAAAGGTATTCAAGACGAACATAAAGGCCAATATAGAAAACAGCCTGTATTTGTAATGCAACAAGATGGCAGCAAGCATGAATTTCCACAGCCTTATATTTTACCTAAATTGATGGAAGACTTTTTCCTGTTTTTTAATGAAAATAAAAACACGTTACACCCCGTGGAAATGGCTGTTCACCTTCATCAAAAATTAGTAAATATTCACCCTTTTATTGACGGAAACGGACGTACATCAAGATTAGTAATGAATTTATATTTGTTTCAACATGGTTATCCAGTAACCGTTATTGACTCAGAAATGAGTAAACGTAAAGAATATTACACCGTACTATCAAATTATCGCGGTGTCATTAGTGGTGGTGATAGTAAACCGTTTCAATTATTTGTTGCTCAAAAAGCGAAAGAGTCATTGATCGAACAACTAAACTTTTTTTCTCAAGATGGTACTGACGAGGGAAAAGAAAAAGGTTATCAATTCTTTAAGAAAGTTGAAGGTTTACTTAAAAAATAGGAGATACAATCACACCTTCCCATACTTCTGTATCACTTTAAAAGTGTGCAATCACGCCGACAAAATCACCTTTAAATTCAAGGTTGGTATATAAATTGATTTCTTCTAAATCTTCAAGTTCTATTTTCACGACTCGATACCCTAAGGTCAGATTAAAATCCACTAGGCCGTAACTTAAGCCAACTTGATAATCATAAAGTGAATGATCATCTATTAATGAAAAATCACCTTGGCTAAATACACTTAGACCCGCTAATGGCAAGCTAATGTTAGTGGCAACATACAACATAGGCTCGATGTCGTCTGTTTTTATTTTACCCGTTGGAGTAATTGAACTTGATGGTGATGGACAAGTAATGCCCGGAGGAGGATCAGGATCATTACAATTACCATCACCATAATCAATAATTGTTGACCCTGTAACAGTAACAGCACCATTAAAATCTCTAGCAGTTAAACCCAAATCAAATGAAAATAAGCCTTTATCAAATAATTGATAATATAAGGTATAGTCCACATAACTGACGTTAAAATTGGCATTAACATCAGTACCAATTAGAAAAGTTTCATCGCCGAAGCTAAACTCTTGCGTTAAAGTAGTTTTACCTGTGGTATCAAGCGTGGTACTAGAAATACGTGCATTAGGGAGCAACGGAAAAGGGTGTTCAACGGCAACAAAGAAGTTAATTTGCTGTTCTTTTTTTAAATTAAAGTCAATTAACGTATCTTCTTCACCAAAAATACCACTTGCTTCACTTTGCCAAATTTGGCCGCCCAGATATAGGCCAACCGTATCTGCTTGTACGTTACCAGTAAAAAGTGCAGCAATAGTTGCTGCAAAAGCCATTTTTTTCATCTAGTTACTATCCTTGTTTACGAATGAGCATGTTCCATGTTTTGTATATTATTCTATCTCGTTGTGATCCAATGTGTAATTTCACTAGATCGCCAACCAACAATACTTGAAGACAACGGCACTCTTGCTGGAAATTTACCAGAGCGTTCTAATCGCCAAATAGTTGTCCGCGAAAGACCTGTAAGCTCTTGCACTTCTTTTGATCGAATTATACGCTCAGGGCTTGATACAGATGGCGCAGGAGTGATATTTCCTTGAATACTATTCAGTAAGTAATTTAGTAACTGAAAACCAAAAAATTCAGTTTGGCTTTTAGTGATTTGAATAAACTCAATACTGCCTTTTTTTTGTAGCTTTTCAATATCAGCTAACGGGCAACGCAAAAATAATGATGCCTCAGTAGGTGTGAACCTCTGATATAAAGAGATCCCCTTACTGTCAGCTAACTCACATAAATTAGGCGTGAAAGGTTTGTCCATTATTTTGATTATTGATTTGCCATGTTAATTTGATCTTATATGAAATAAGATACAGGGTAGTTTACCCAATAACCACAATGAATATCAATTTATGAGTAGTTCGGCTCACATATATACCCCAGAAGATGATTCGCTTGAAGCGCGAATTCATGCTTATAAAACAATGTGCAACGAACTGAGTAATATTGAAGCTAGCCAAAAACTTTCTCAAAATAAAGAATGGCAAGATCGAATGGGAACAGAAGAAGAACTTCAACAGGCTCATAACATCATAAAAAACACCCTTAGAGAGGCTTTAAACAATATTCCTGATATTGACCTTAAAAAAGCTAAAGAGAAAGGTTTAATGACCATTAAAGAAGTTAGTGAATTTTCAGTAACGAAGGTAAGTTTAGAAAGTCCACTTGATTCAAAACAAGCTCAAATTAATAAAAATAAGGCTGAGATTCAAAAAGCTAGATCAAATACTGTTGATAATTCACTTGAACGAGATAATAATTTAGAACGCTAGAGTTGATTAAAGCTTATATGAATTTTCTTGGTGGGCTTGTGGCTTATTATTACAGACACAGATATATACCGCGAGGCAAAAAAATAAAATAATGGAGGCTCTACGTTATTTATGTGTTCCAATTAAATTAACGTCTAATATTGGAACTTCACTATTTAAAATTTTTTATTTGATTTCCCAAAGCGCCTTTGAATCAAAGTATCATATATACTTAATACTCTATCTGTTTCGCTTTTGCTAAGGTTTATTTGCTGCGATAGATTAGGTGCGCCGAACTCAACCAAAATATCCTTAATATTATTTTTTTTAGAAAAAGCTTTTTTAAAAGATGAAAACTCACTCTTAGAAGCTTTTTTATAAGCTATAGGTAAAGATCTAAACTCATTGGGAGTAAGCTCCAAAACACCGCCACAGTAATGACGACCTAATAACTCAGAAAAACACAACGTTAATGGATTATAAAAAGAATAAATTATAGATTCAATGTCATATTCATCATTAGGAGATAAGTTATATGCAGAATCAGTCGTGTACATTTCATGTTTATTTAGCAATAACTTAGGGTAGTGATGACACCTTTTAAAAAACATCCCTTTCCCTGGTTTAACTATAGGAACCCGAAACCAAAACTCTCTTTGCTTACATTTAAACCGCTCATTTAAATTTAATGACTCACCATATTCAATATAACTATCAATTAAATAGTCTTCACCTTTATTGTAAGAGTTTAAATCAATAAAGTAGCTTGGTTTACCATCTGCTACCAGTTTTCGGTAGTCTTTCTGAGTAAATTCAGCGGAGCCATTTACAAATATTCCTTTTTGTATAACTGGCTTAGCATATTTATCTAAGCCATACTGTTCAATCGTTTCTTTAGTAGCAATAAAAAAGTTAGTTGCCGCTGTGACCAATCCTGGTCTAGATGTTAAACACTCACCCATTTTTGAAGTAGTTGAAGAAATATCACTTAAAAAATCCAGATCGTTATCATTAATTAAATGAGAGCTCCACTTTAGTTTTGAGTTTACGTGTATTTTTTTACGACAACCAGAGTCTCCAGATAGTGAACATACTATTAAATCTTGTTTCTCATTTTCTTTTATATTGAAAAAGAACAGTCCTTTAGATTCATGTTTTTTAAAGGCCATCAAGACAACAGTATCTTGCCCTGCGGCATCAAAAACAAGATGGTCAAATGTATATATTTCAACCCTTTCGAATTTTGATAATAAAAATTCTTGTACTGTCTCCGCAAACTTTACTTGAAGTAATTCAAATGGTAAGACATAAACCATTACTCCAGAAGGTGATAAAGACTTTTCGCAATTAAAAATAAAAGCAGGCCAAATATTTTTGTTAACAGTTAATGATAATTCGTCATTTACCAATAATTCTTCATACCTATTTAATTGTCTCTGAGTAAGCCGTGTTTTAGATATGTAAGGGGGGTTGCATGAACGCGACTATCCGTGAGTTTTGAAATCACGCAGGGTTAAATAAATTCAACCTATATTTCTTATTCAAATCAATCGACTCATTACAGCAAAATTTTTATCAAAATTGGCTCAATGTTAAGCAACAACAAAATAGTTTTTTGCCGTAAATATTCTTAGCCAACATAAGTAAATTTCGCTGCTCTTGATATTCAAGACCAGCGTTATGTTTACTTATGTTGCAACAATAGGAGTGTTTAATGAAACATATCGCAACACCTGAATTTATCATCTTGTTTGAAAAGTACCCGTTATATTCTCAAGAGAATAATAAAGACCAACTGATCATAGCAAAGCTATTTGATACCTTTGGCTCAGCAACGTGGTACTTAACCGAGTATAACCCAACCGATAAAATCGCTTTTGGTTATGTTACTGGTTTGGCACATGATGAATGGGGATATGTATCAATTGAAGAGCTTGAAGGGATTAATCACGACCAACTTGGTGTACCAAGAATTGAGCGTGACTTATATTTTACTCAAGCGGTGTTTAGTGAGGTGGTTAAACCAATGTAAGTGTTGGCTAGCCAATTTAAAACCAAGTTTCAACTTGGTTTTTTTTATTAATAATAATGAAATAACATTTACCTTGAGTTAGCCACGAAGTGATCATAAATTCTATGACGTTATATACCCAGTACGAGATAGAAACTTATAGGGTAAAGATTTTTAGACTATTAAATTCTAAGGTGTAACACCCCAATGCTAGATTGAAAAGTTAATATAACGCTCAAAAGTAATAAACGAAAACATTACTTCTAATATATAACCTTATTCTATGTGTTTCAGCCAAAATGCCTTTAATCATGTGACTAAATTAACTATATCACTATACTATTTACGGTTGAGTATAGAATACTTTCAACTTACATTGCTGAACTATACTTTGACCTAACGTTACTGATAATTTATGTCGTGATTTCAGTGGAATGAGCCAGCTTTGCCAATGGAGACTTTGAAAGTCAGCTCCCTCAGGCAGGTGAAGTTTTGGTTGACTAAAATCAATTCTTTCGTTGTCAATATCAAACGTAAACTTATCTAATGGCAGACTCAACCCCAAACCACAGGCCTTAATAAAAGACTCTTTCAATGTCCATAGTTCAAAAAATTGCTCAAGCTGTCGGTCAATGTTAATCAATGCTCTCAACTGTTTAATTTCTGGTTTTGAAAAGTATCGCCATGCTACGTTGAGAAGATTGGGATTATCCTCAATTTGTTCGTGAACGTCCGACCAACCGCACATTTTAATTATTAATGTTTAATTTTAGAGTTGCTCTATATTAATAAAGGATCATCTCATGGCACGTCGAACACCTAATGATTGGAAAATACTTGTTGAAAAGCAGATATCCAGTGGCTTATCTGTTCCACAGTTTTGCGAGCAGCATAAACTTAGTTCAAAATACTTTTACGGTCGAAAATCCCTGTTCAAACAAAGGACGACGCAGGCTAACTTTGTTCAAGCAACGGTTATTAATCAGCAAACGGAGCTTATTCATGAGAAACAGTCGTTGATAAATATCAAAACATCTGCGGCTGAATTATCATTACCTGGTGATACATCAGCTCAGTTTCTTGTTGAACTGCTCAGTGGTTTAGCCTCGTGAAGATGTTTATCAATACCCCTGATGTTTTTCTTTATCGTGATTTTGTCGACTTTAGAAAATCCATTAATGGTTTGTCGATGATTGTTGAGCAACAAATGCAGTTGTCCCCTTTAACGGGCAGCGTGTTTGTTTTTTGTAATAAGGGGCGAGACAAACTTAAAGTATTGTATTGGGATAGAACGGGGTTTGCTTTATGGTACAAACGCCTTGAAAAAGACAGGTTCAAGTGGCCAAGCAAACTCAGCAATCAATCACTTAATTTAACCGAGCAACAATTACATTGGTTGTTTGACGGCTTCGATGTGCTTGGGCATCAAGCGGTGAGCTATGAGTCTGTCGCCTTATAACCTGTGATCATAAGTAGCATTTATTGATCACCAAACAATCTAAGTTTTACCCACTAGTTAGTCGTGATTTTGATAAAATAACGACATGACTGATGATATTAATTCACTACCCGATGATCCGGTATTACTGAAAAAGTTACTTGCTAAGCAAGCGGCTAGACTTATGTTTTTAGAAGAGCAGTTTCGCCTTGCTCAACAACAACGTTTTGGCGCGAGTAGTGAAGGTCATCCCGCACAAGGTGATTTGTTTAACGAAGCAGAAGTTGAGCTTGATGTTGTTGATGAAATCCTCACTGAGCCAACATCAACCTCAGTTAAGAAAAATCCTGTACGTAAGAAACTACCTTCCGATTTACCTCGTGAAATTATCATTCATGATATTAAAGATAAAACCTGTGAGTGTTGTGGCAATGCGTTACATCAAATGGGTGAAGCACGTAGCGAAAAGCTTGAGTTCATCCCCGCCCAAGTAAAAGTGATTGAACATGTACGATTGAAATACAGTTGCCGTGCGTGTGAAAAACAAGGGACTTCAACAAAGATAGTGCTTGCCTGTGGACCCGCGAGTCCCATTCCTAAAGGTATCGCCACAGCAACACTGCTGAGCCAAATCATCACCAGCAAATATCAATATGCATTGCCGCTTTATCGTCAAGAAAGCCTGTTCAAACAATATGGCATAGAACTGAGTCGTAAAACGATGGCGGACTGGATGATGAAAAGTGCAGATTTATTCAAACCAGTTTATGCACGGTTACAAGCAACATTATTGCAGCACAGTGTTATTCAGGCGGATGAAACCACTTTAAAAGTGATCCATGAGGATAAAGTAAAAAGTTATATGTGGCTTTACTGTACGGGAACCGATTCTCCGAGCAGTAGTGGTATCCCGAATATTGTGCTGTACGACTATCAATCAGGTCGGGCTGGACAGTGCGCGGTAGATTATCTTGATGGGTTTAGTGGTTACCTGCAAGTCGATGGCTATGCGGGCTATGAAAAAACATCAGCTAAATTAGCAGGATGCTGGGCGCACGCACGTCGAAAATTTATCGAGGCACAAACAGCGCAACCCAAAGGAAAAACGGGTAAAGCGGATATGGCCTTGAGCATGATACAAAAACTGTATCGGATAGAAATTAGCATGAAAGATAAAAGAGCAGAAGAAAAATATCAACTTCGCCAGGAAAAAGCTAAACCACTGCTAGAAAAGTTTTATCAATGGCTAGCCAAAGCTAATGTGGTGACAAAATATGCGTTAGGTAAAGCCATTGGCTACTGTCAAAATCAATGGTATAAACTTATGTGTTACCTTGAAGATGGCAACCTTAATATCGACAATAACCGCGCTGAGCGAGCCGTGAAACCGTTTGTTATTGGCCGGAAAAACTGGATGTTCTCAAATACGGGCAATGGCGCAAGAGCCAGTGCGATGCTGTACTCGATAATAGAAACAGCAAAAGCGAATGGATTAATACCATTCGATTATATTTCTCATTGCCTAGAGAGACTAAGCGATGAGCAAGTTGATATAGAAAAGCTACTGCCGTGGAACGTAAAACTTAACTTAGTGTAGATTGGCGGACGCTTACATTTGTTCAATATCTATTCCAAGTTCACCAGTTCTCCCAACTACACAAGCGATAAAACTTTCACTGTGACTTATATTGAATACCAACGGAACTGTGTGTTCAGCTAGGATAGGTTTCCCATTCTTTTCAACTGAAAAACACCAGTCACGTGCAGCGATAGGGTAATACTTAGATAGTACTGTTCTAATCAATACGCGAGCTACTAGTGCATTACGTTTGAGCTCAAGTGTACGAAATTGATTAACTTTTTTAAGTTCATCTGCTGTGAGTAGGCTTGGATAAACCTCGCTAATAATATTGTCATTTATAGAACTAGCTTCAGTTAACCAAACATGAACCTCATTGTCAGGCAATTGTTTCAAAGATAATCCTTATCATTTTTTATAATGCATTTGGCATAAACTATAACTGCTGGAAGCAGTTTCAAGGGAGAGTGATGATTTCTGGTAAGTACAACCTAACTACTTCGCAATTGTATATATATGCGTCATTTAAATTATTACCTTAAGTAACTATCTGAATAACACGCGTTAAAAATATTTAATTAGTTCTATTTGAATATAACTATCTTTATCCAGTAGTGCTAACTTTTTAACATCTTCATTATCTGTCAATTTTGATTGGTATAAAAACTCTTCTAGAGTTGGTGCATCACCCGTATTAGCAAATACAGATATATCAACAGTTATAAACCAGTCTCTTTCCAAGCGCCTTTTAGCTTCTAACGACCATACTTGTTCACCTGTATGACTATCAACATTTACAAACACCAACGCTTGAGAGCTTGCATCATCATTGAGTACCCACCGGGTTCCTACAAAAAAATCTCGTTCGCTAGCATGATCGGCATCCCCCCCTCGATCATCAGCGCTATATTCCACAATCCACCCCAAATCAATATTGCTGTCAAATATGCCTACTTGAGTGTATTCAACTCCCCCAGTTGCAGCGGAGTAACTTTTACCGTCCAATTGACCACTACGAAGAATAGATTCTAATTTCCAAATCCAGTCACCAAAAATATACTGCAACTCTAGCCCAGTCTGATGGATATCAGGATAGTAAGACATAAGTTCCTGATTGTCGTTAAGGCCAATAAAATTAGGATCACGTGATGTTCCTGAAAAATGTGAAACACTAAACTCTAAATTATCAATGGCATGCTGCCAGCGAATTGCAAAGTCAACGCTATTTTCTTCTGAGCTATTCTCATAAGCCGCGAAATTATTATTTACTGTTAACGGTCCTCGTAACCTCCCTTCAATATTGGGATACAAGCGCTGACGACTTCCCAAAAGCATAAATAAATCAATAATTCCATAATCTCGCATTAGAGAAAGGTTAAGCATAGGCTGACCTAACTTGTTTTCCCCATCGAACCTATATGTATAATCAGTTTGATTTATTATATCGACTAAATGTCGACTTTCAGTAACTCCCCAAAAAACTGTTTTGATACCAGTTGTCAGTTCCCATCTATCTTCAACATGTAACCAAGCCAACTCTTTAATATCAAAATGTGAGTTTCCATCATAATATTTATGCTGGATATAAGTTGGCATAAATACAATGCTATCTTCATCATTGTTCCATGAATGGTATAATTCTGACTGTAAACGACCAGAAAATACGCTATCAGATTGTTCGTATGCCCCCTCTTCAGGGAAGTACATCCCCATGAACCCCACTTCCCAGTTAAATGTGGTTGTAGCAGAGGCATAAGAGAAACATACGCACCAACACAATACAGCAAGCAATTTTTTCAAAAATGCCCATTCATTTTTTTTCATAACAATACCCATAGTTTCGTAGCATTTTCACTATTGAATTACCAACAAAACGAAATTCAAAAAGACATTATCCGGAAGTAATTTACTTACCTGACTCGTTTCAAGCTATGTCTATTAAAATCAGATGGTTTAAAGTTATTGCCAAATTGATAGTCGATCCAGTTTAACTTAGTGCTTTTACTGGTTTTATGATTAACCATTTCTGAAACACCTTGTCGCCAATATTTATTAAGATAAAGTTTATAATTTTTATTGTTGAGTGTTTTTAATAAATCATTTTTACGATCGTAGAAATCAACTTTATGAATACGATATTCACTTTTATCCACCCAAACAACACGTTTGGAATAACCTGAGTATCTATCTTTTGGTCGTTGCTCAACAACAAAGCACACTTCACCGTTTAGCTCTTCTTCTCTTAAGTAGGTAAATTCAAACTCTTCATATTCAAAAGGCGACATATCTTCATAAGAAAATTCGCTCCCCATAAATGGACCTGACTTATTCTTAGAGCTAATTCTTTTAGTTCGTTTTACTGCTGGTAGGTATATCCACTGCTCATCAGGTTTGTTAATGTGCGAGTAAGTAAGAAAGGCAGTTCCTTTTACATCAAGAGGCTTATTGAATGTGATTAAACTTTTATCACCATCATCGGAATTTTCAAGATTCCGTATATTTATATCACGCTCATATGTACGACCGTTAGAGCTAGTCAATACCATTTGAACTTTTGATTTAGAATCTTCCCAACCTTCATTTTTTGCTACCTGATTTTTTGCAATAACAAGGCCTTTTTCTGCATTTGTCATTGCATATGCATCAATCGCTATACAGCTTAATATTGCCATCACTAACGAACACACTCTATACTTAATCATATTATCATCCCTATTAATTTTTATTCTTACTAAGAAAATTTCTCTACTTTTTGATAAAAGGTAATTTACTCGCAATAAAATCCCATTAGCGCATCTCAAGCGCATCAAGAATAGAACAACCAGAGGCTTCTTCCTCGCCTCCACAACATTTATCACTCAAACTTTTTAGCGATGTTTGAAATTGTTGCATCTCATGTATACGTTTCTCTAACTCAAGGATTTTATCATCTGCTATGGTCTTAACTTCCGAACAGGTATATCGCCCAGGGTCAATACGAATAGACAGTAATTCACTAATTTCTTGTAAGGTAAACCCCGTTCTCTTTGCACGAAGTATAAACAGAACTTGTGCCTCATCTTTTTTTGAGAACATTCTATACCCAGAGCTATTACGTATTGGCTGAGATATTAATTTAGTTTTTTCATAAAACCTGATTGTGTCCGAAGTTACTTCGCAACGAGCAGCTAATTCTCCAATTCGATACATAATCGCTCCCTCAATTTTTAAATATTTTATTAAGCATAAACCTTAGAGTAATGTCTAATGTCAATGGCTGTAACTAACTTAATAAGTAGAGACAAGCTGAAGTTGACACTAGCTCTTTACCTATTATTACGACTTTAGGTAGCTGAGGCCTTACATGTCACCTCTTTTACTTTGGTATGCTTAACTTTTTTATGAAATGTCAACGCAAGTGCTGGTAACATAAAGATATCAAATATTAATGCTAGCCATATTGTTATGCTAGTTAACAACCCTATATCCGCATTTTTCTGGAATGAAGAAAAAGTTAACAGCATAAAACCCGCGATAAGTAATAAAGAACTAATGATTATTGCCGAAATTGTACTATCAAATGTTTCCCTTATCGCATTCTCAGGAGAAAGACCCTTTTTAAGCCCCCTTAGATATTGAAAGTAGAAGTGGACAGTATCATCAACAACAATCCCTATTGTCATCGCAGCAACACTCGCAAGCCCCATTGAAATTCGACCATCAATTAAATACCAAGTGCCATAGGCTGCGGCAATAGGCAGTATATTCGGGATTAAGCTACTTAAACCCACTAAGAATGAACGAAATATAAACATCATACCTAATGAAATAATAAGCAAAGCCATGAAAGCACCTTGAAGCATATTTTTAATATTGGTTTGCCCTATATTGGAAAATATAATGGAAGGGCTCGAATATTGAACTTGGATATCATTATGTTCATTTTCGGCAAGCCAAGTATTGACCTTACTTTCAAAATCTAATATTTCCTGTGAACTTTGATTTTTCAGCCTTACGGTCACTTTTAACCCAGATTTATCCATACGGATAATATTACTTGTATCCCGACCAAAAGGTAATGACATTTCATAGAGTAAAAAATTTTGGGCATTGTGAGTTTTATCTTCAGAAATCACATAGAATTTGTCGTCATTTTGGTGTACTAAGCGATTAAGATTTTTAATTCGATGTAATGCACTATCTACTGCAACCACTTCTGATTGATTATTAAGCCATCCCTCGAATTTCTCAACAAATGCTAAGTAACTTGGTTCAAATATAGAATTAATCTCTCCTGTTTCCAAAGAGTAATCTATATTAGAAATACCAGAAAAATGTTTATCCACTTTATCGGCATGCTGTCGAAACTCTACTGAACGATCAAAATACTGAATAAGATTGTCATCAAGCTGGTTATTAAAACTCAATGAAAAAATTAATATACTTACTGGTACAATGAACCATAAAACGGCTTTACGATACCTGATCACAAACTCGGCTAATATTTGTGAAAGTAACCTCGTCTTATTTAACAATGATGGTTTGTTCGATATGTTAACTTTAGAAAGTACAAAGGGTAATAATGTCAGAGAGATAACTAACGATAAAATAACTCCTATTACGACAATATTTCCTAAATCACGAAACGGAGGTGAACTGCCATTATTCATTGCCAAAAAGCCAATAATTGTTGTTAAATGACTTAGCACAACAGGATTAAGGTTTTTGTTATACGAATCAAGTACTGCTTGTTTTGAGTTTATCCCTTGTACTCTTCTATTTTTAACGTAGGTTATGATGTGAATTGAAGATGCGACAATGATAGTAAACATGATAATAGGTGCTGAAACAGAAGGTGAAGATAGTTGAATACCAACCCAGCCTGCCACTCCTAACGCGCCGGTAAAACATAGAATAACAACACCCAATATAATTATAGCTGCTTTTACTGAGCCTAGAATTATACCGGCAACAATTAAAACAAAAAGCATCATAAGTGGAATGAGAGTAATAATGTCTTTTTTAGCGACCTCCATAAATGTCCCATTCATAATAACAAGACCACTTACATTGAACTCGTGCTTCGGATATTTAGTCTTAAACTGATCTAATATATTATCGACACTTTGTTTTACCTCAATTGTTTCTTTTTTCATGTCTTTACTAGGTAAAGTCAATGTAATATTTATTGCCGTATGTTTGCCCGTGTCAGTAATAAGCTTACTTAGAAGATCATGCTCAATAAGCACTTTACTCTTCATATAATTTACAAGTTTTGTGGTGATTTCTTCTTTTTCGTATACAAATTCTTCTATTAAAATATCATTTTGCTGAGCAACACTGTGTGAATAATTAGTGATTGAGTCTACACGAGAAGAGTGCGGTACTTGCCAAAAGGCCTGAGTAAGTTCATGTATTAAGGTGATAGATTCAATATTAAAAACATCATCTTGTGGGGAGGAAATCATGACAAAAACATTATCAGGCTTTGAGTATGTTTCCTGTAATTCCTCCATTTTTATAAGCTCTTTGTTATCTTTATCAAAAAAGGTTTTATAATCAGCAGAAAATGATAAAAACTGTAGCCCTGCACTACAAAAGGCAATACCTAATAACACACATAATATTAACCATTTACTATTTTTGGATTTAATCATCCAACGTACGAAATTGTCCATAATTCATCCTAACTCATTAGTCTGTTTTGTTTTTTTGTTTCAGCTAAAGTCTTCGAATCCTAAAATTAACCGAAGCCAAGGACTTTATCTCTTAATATGTTAGTGGCATTTTACAAATCGAAAAATAATTTAAAAGTCGATTATTTAACGATAAACACAAGTATAAACCTTAGAGTAAGCTCTAATGTCAAGTGGTGTAACAATTTAATTTATATAATTATTTAGTTTAATATTCTCTAGAGTTACCTGTCATTTAAGGTAAACATCTAAGGAATTTCACATTCACTTAGATGTTAGAATATAATCCCACTACATTACATACGAACTGTTTGAGATCACAGTGTTGCCATGATCTTCAATAATAGCTAACTTGATGCTGCATTTTCATCAATATAATCTGCCAATGCTCGAATACAAAACAGTCCAAACATTTCAGTTAATTGAATATCGACTTTTAGTTCTGAAGTCATTTTTGCGTGCAAATTGATTAATTTAAGAGAATTTCCGCCCACCTCAAAAAAGTTGTCATCAATAGTTATATCAGTATTATTTAATTCTGCCTGCCATAAACTGAGCAATTTGTCCTGAGTTTCACTTATCTCTTCAATTACGCTTTGCTCAGGAACAATGCTTAAGTTAGGAACATCATAAAGTTTACTTCGATCAATTTTACCACTTACTGTTAATGGCATATTATCGATCTCGTAATACTTTACAGGGACCATATAATTAGGCAGGTATGAAGATAATTTGTCTCTCACCTCTTTCACAACAATGTCATTTGACGGCATTTCAATAATATTTACTGAAATGTTTTCAAATAAACGTTGCCCTGTGCCAAGCTGTTTCTCAGAAGAGTTGCTTTTAGTGTATTGTTTTGTTGTTGTATTTGGCATATAAAACAATGCTAACTTACGTTCGTTAGCTTCACCGACTACTTTAGCTACACAGCGCTCAATATTTGCAATTTCTCGATCTATTAAAAACTCAATTTCATCTAATTCAATCCTATAGCCAGAAAGTTTAACTTGGTTATCTTTGCGGCCCACGATGAACACATTGCCATCTGGTGTTCGATAGCCCATGTCTCCGGTTCTATAATATTTAGTGTTGTCACCTTCTCGTTGGAAGTATGCCTTAGATGACGCTTCTTCGTTGTTAAGATAACCTCGAGTAACCTGTGATCCTGAGCAGACCATCTCTCCTACAACATATAATGGGCATTCATTGTCAAAATTATCTAATATTTGATAATGGTTATTTGGAAATGGTTTGCCATATGGTACTTTTTCTAAAGTATCAGCAGCTTGAACGATTTGATGGTAGATATTAAAGACTGTAGTTTCTGTGGGACCACCAATACAGGTCAGTGTTATATCAGTTGACTTATCCTGTAACTTTCTTATTAAATCAACTGAAATCCAATCTCCACCTAATATAACATTTTTAAGTGTATTACTTGGTTTTTGTTGAACTCCTGACAAATAATTCAAGTACATCTCAAAAACAGTTGGCACTGAGTTAAACAAAGTTACCTCATGTTTTTGCATTATTTCATGCCATTGGGAGGGGTCTCTTCGTTGTTCCACAGTCGGCATAACAATCTTACCGCCAACACTTAATAGACCAAAAATGTCATAGGTTGCTAAGTCATGAAATAAATTAGTAATTGCTATGCAAGCATCATTTTTATCAATTTTCCATAGTTTATTTGAGCAAGCCACCATATGATTGAGGTTACCATATTCAACCATCACGGCTTTAGGCTTTCCACTTGTACCAGAAGTATAAATAACCATCGCAAGATGATCTGTGTTAGGGAATATAGGCTCCAATAGCGGCGTACGAGAAGAGGCTATTAATTCATCAATAAATAGCGTTTTACATCCAACTTTACTATATAAGTCGTCCTGATGCTGAGTCAATGTCACCACTATTTCACACTCACTATTCGATAAAATATATTTTTTTCGATTGCTCGGCATTGCCATATCTATAGGTACGTAAGCTGCACCCGCTAACATAACCCCTAGCACTGCTACGACTTGCATATCACTTTTATCGATTGCGACCGCAATTCGTGATTCATGCTTAGTTTCTACGCCTAATTCAACAAGGTTAGCTGCTAATTTTAATGCTGCCTCAATTAGCTCGTAATAACTAAGGGTTTTATTATCAAATACAACTGCAAGATCATCTGGATTATTTTTTGCGTGTTTTAAAATCAGCTCAAGAGCATTAGGCGCAGCTATAAGTGATTCATCTACATTTTGGCAATGGTTGCCAGCAATTTGTCTTGACGGTAATTCATAAAGCGGATTTTCTAGGCTCCAATTTTCTTCTGATTCGACTAACGAAAGCAATACATTTTCATAAACAACAAACATATCTTCTGACATATGCTCCGGAAATAGCCCATCAATGCTATCCCAGTTAATAGTCATACCTTCTCCGGTATACCATACTTGATTATCTAACCAAACCTGTGGAGTCTGAGTGATGCTGTAATTAATATTACCTAATCCTAACTTAATATCAGCTAAGGTATTTTTATCCCAATCTTCAATACCACTAGGTAAATGAGTGAAAACCACCGGAAAACCATTTTCAAAAGTATGACCTTTTTCACGCGTCAATTGTCTTACAACTTCAATACCGCTTACTTGGCTATTATTAATGGCTCCATGCATTTGAACCTGTAATGCTTTAGCACGTTCTGCAAAGCTTGATTTTTCACTATGGTCAACGGCGATTAATACAAAAGAAGAAAAATTACCTAAAACGGTATTAAAGTTGTCTTGGCTTGTTGGTCTATTGAATATTGGTACATTTAGAGTAAAAGTCGTACTTTCACTCCAGCGGCCCACTGCTTCAGCAAAAACAGCAAGCATTACTGATGCTCGAGTTAAACTAAAGTGTTTACAATATATTTCCAAATTATTCAGTTGAATATTATTTAAATGCAATTGTTGTCTAGTCACTTTGTGACCAGATACTTCTAAGCGTTGATCCGTAAGAGGTAACTTGGGCGGAGCTGGAAAACTACCTATTCGCTCTTTCCAGTATGATAATGATTCATCATAACTTGGGGTGTTTTTTTGATGCTTTAAATAGTAAATGTAATCAATAAAATCCATACTCGGCTTAAGCATAGGTAATGCAGTCCCTCGATAGAGTCCAATTAATTGATTAAACAGCAATTGAAAACTACGAAAATCGAGGAAAATCCCATCAATACTTAAGTGCAATCTCGTGGTGCTCTCATCTATTTTACTAAATCTTATATCAAAAAATGGCCACTGGGTTAAGTCCATGGATTGGTGAGACATTTCATCACGCAATTTTACAAGTTTTAATTCTTTTTGGTGTTCATCTAAGTGCCTAAAATCTTCTTGCTGTCCATTCAGGGTAGGAACAGACTCTAACACTTTTTGTTGGCCATCATCTGTCAGTATTGCACGCAACATAGGATGCATAGCTACTAATTGGTTCCAACTATTCATGAAACGACCGATATCAAGATCACCATCAATTTCCATGTAAGTATGAAGCGAGTGTCCGCCTAAATTAAATACATCTTTACTACCTACATAGTAAGCTTCTTGCATATCCGTCAAAGAAAAAGGCGCATAACAATCCTCACCTTCGGGAGAAATTAACGTTTGTGCAGAAGCTTTTCCCTTACGTGCTTCAATCATTTGCCATATGGTTGACAAATCATCGCTAACAATTAACTCATATGGTGTTATTTCGGCTTTGAAATTGCTTTCAATTTCATTGGCTAAAAGAGCTGCTTTTAATGAATCGCCCCCCATTTCGATTAAGGATCCCCCTTCAGTAAGAGAGTTGATATCACACTTAAGCACCTTTGAAATAATACGTTTTAGTGGCTCTAATGATGGATTTATCGTAAGTGGTGCTTTAGCCGTATTACCATTACCCGTATCTTGACTAATAACCGATAATTGCCCATCTAAAAACAATTGTTTAGAAAGGCTACGTTGTTTTTTTCCACTAGAGGTTTTAGACAAAGTACGAGGACGGATAAAAGTAATGTTTTCCACAAAGACTTCAAATGTTTCAACTACTTCTTTGCGTATAATTTTATATAGCTCGGATATATCTAAAGAACTGAGGTGTTTTTTACTCACTTCACATACTAACGAAAGTACTTCTGTATTCTCTTTCATCACAGAAAATGCAGCGATAGAAGAAAAACTCAATGCAGGATGCACATTTGAAACTGTTCTCTCTATATCCTGTGGGTAATAGTTTCTTCCTCTGATAATAATCATATCCTTGATTCTATTGGTTACATAAAGTAGGCCTTCATGTATAAAACCAACATCACCTGTTCTAAGGTATTTATAGCCACTTTCGTTAGCAGGCTGAACAGTAAAAATTTCTTCATTGATAGATTCTTTGGCCCAATATCCTTTAGAAACACTGTCGCCACTTAGCCAAATTTCGCCTTCTGCACCTTCTTCGCATAGCATCAAACTTTCGGGGTTTACAATACGACAGCGTAACCATTTATCGACAGGGCCACACGCAACATGTGCACCAAGTTTCGCTTTTTCAAGCACTCTAATTTCACCTTTACCATTACGCTCAACAAATCTAGCCCCAGACTCACTTATTGTACTAAGTAACGTTACTTCAGCCATTCCATAACAAGGACGATAAGAGCTTTGTTTCAAGCCAGTCACCTGAAATTTTTCTATAAACTCCTCTATAACGGTGGCTGAAATTGGCTCGGCGCCATTAAACATCGTTTTGACTGTGGACAAATCTATTGACTTAAGCCTCTCTGAGTTTATATGTTCAAGAAGTAATTCATAAGAAAAATTAGGGCCACCTAGAAAAGTCGCATTATATTTAGTAGCAACTTCAAGCCACAGAAGGGGATCACGAATGAACGTCACCGGTAGCATTAGTACATTGCTCCCTCCTGTATAAAGTAAAGACAGAACCGATATTAATCCCATATCGTGGAATAGAGGTAACCATGATACCAATACACTTTCAAAGTTTAATTGATAACTCTCAAAAATAAGTTCTAAATTACTAACCAAATTTTTATGTGTAACCATTACACCTTTAGGATCACCCGTTGAGCCCGAAGTATATTGTATAAATGCTAGTTCATCAGCATGAGGTTCAAGATCTAGCCATGGTTTTTCTATAGGTTTATTATGTTTAAGTATCTCTTCTATTGGGAGTTTTTCTATCCTGCTTTCTGAGAGTTCTTGCTCATCTACCCAAATAAACATTTTATTCAGATAGTCATTTTCACCAATAATTCCTGATACTTGCGCATCCTTTATCACTAAGGAAAGTCGGGACCATTGTTTAGCCCCTGCACGAGGGCAATTGCAAGGCACCGGCACTAAACCGGCAAGTATAGCCCCAAGAAATGAGATTAAGAACTGTTCATTATTACTTGCCAAAAGCAGTAAGCGATCACCCGGGTTATAACGTTCAGAAAGGTAACCTGCTACCTTGCTAACTCGACTATACAGTTCTAAATAAGAGTATGAAATGGATGATTCGCCCTTGCTAGGTAAATTTAAAAAAGCGTTTTTGCTAGTTTGCCTACTCCAATATTCAATACGGCCTAGTAAGGTTTTATTATTAAGTACATCATCCATAAAATTTATTCCTCATATACGGATACAGATATTGATAAAATGTTTTGCGCACATATTAATCAATATAAAAATTTGGTTATATTTGTGTTGTCGCTTACCAGTAGACAGGGTTAAAGTATTTTCAAACCTGTTATTGACTAAGTGGAAAATAGAGCTGGTAACTCATGTGAACAGCTCTATTGTTATTTAGGGTTATGCTTCAATACATTCTTCTAATTCACTTAACTGAAGGGGTTTCTCTGCTATCCTCAAAGAAACTGTGTTAGTAATATTATTTATATATTGAAGTAGCAACTCTACTTCACTTTCTAAAAATAAGTGGCCTCCTGGGAGCACATGCATATCAAAAGAGCCGGAAAAGTATTTCCCCCAACTTTCGGCCTGCTCGAGTAAAATAGACTCATCTAATTCTCCTCTCAAAACAGTTACTGGGCAATCAAACTTTATATCTTCCTTAAACCGATAAAAATCAGCAATCTTAAGATCTGCTCGTAATGTAGGTAAAAATAATTTCATGATATCTTTATTGGCAAGTAGCACATCAGGTGCCCCTTTTAACTTTCTTAATTCATCGATCAATTCATCATCTCCCATAGCACTCAATATTTGATTTGACACTGGCAAATCAGGCCCACGGCTTCCCGAAGCAATAAAATGTTGAGGTAAAGGCAACCCTCTCAGACGACACTGGTAAATCAGTTCAATTGCAACTCTGCTGCCCAAGCTATGCCCAAATATCACGTATGGGCGATCTAGATAGGCACTCACGCTTTCGATTAAATCGTCGATTAATGTTGCCATGTCTGAGTATGCAGGTTCTAACATCCGCGATGCTCTACCTGGAGGCTGTATCGCAACTAGCTCTACATTACTTGGGAGTTTTTCCGCCCAAGATAGATAAGTAGATGCATTACCTCCAGCATAAGGAAAACAAATAACGCGCATCAATGGAGCTTTTTTGGGGTTAGGTATCAACAACCAACTTGGCTTAGACATAAAAACATTTCCTTCTATTTTTTAATTTTTAAACTGCACATTCAATATGTGCTGATAGAGATAAACAGCGCTCAAATTCAACTAGCTTTTTTTATTGAATGACTTACAGACAGTAACTTTTTAGCGGCGGCTGAAATAGCATCAATAAAGTAGTCAATATCTGCAAGTTCAGTATGTAGGCCAAAGCTAACACGTATAGCAGATTGAATACGTTGCTCACTACACCCCATTGATTCAAGTACATGAGATAAATCTTTCTTTTTATTGTTACTACAAGCAGAGCCTATTGAGACACAAATACCATACTTAGCTTCCAGTAAAAATGCTAAAGCTTCACCACGAATACCTGTAATTGAAAAGTTTACTGTATTAGATATAGCACCCTCAAAAGAGGTAGTGCCATTAAACTCTACCTCAAACTCTTGTTCTAACATTTTATTTATTAATAACTTTTTAAAAGTATTGTTTTTTTCATTCCATCGTTCAATTTCAGGTAAACATGTCTTGGCGGCTTGTCCTATGCCAACAATTGCCATGAGATTTTCTGTGCCTGAGCGCATTCCCGTTTCTTGACCACCTCCATGAATTAACGGGTGTAAAGAACTCTTATCTTTAACATATAACCCACCTATACCTTTGGGGCCATAAAACTTATGCCCTGAAAAAGAAACATAATCCGCGTCTAACTCAGAAAGGTTAACAACCATTTTTCCTACTACTTGCACGGCATCAACGTGAAATTTGATATTCCTAGAACGTGCTAATATTTGTACCTGTTTAACAGGTTGAATCACCCCTGTCTCATTGTTGGCATACATCAGCGAGATCAATTGGGTATTTGGTCGAATAGCTTTTTCGACATCTTCCGTTTTAATCTTTCCGTGGCAATCAGGGGTTAAATATGTCACTTCAAATCCGAAGTAATCCTTCATGTACTTAATCGTGTCAAGTACAGATGGGTGTTCAATTGCTGAAGTAATAATATGACCAGGGTTCTTTACAAATCCAAGTAGCCCTCCTTTAATAGCCCAATTATTTGCTTCAGTTCCTCCTGAAACAAAAGTAATATTTTCAGGATCACAACACAACAAATCAGCGACGTTAGACCGAGATTCTGCAATTAATTGTTTATTAATTGCAGAAAGAGCACTTTTGCCAGAAGCATTTGAAAACTTTCTAGCAACGGAAGACATTTTCTCTATCACTGAGTCAGCAACAGGAGTTGTTGCGTTATAATCATAATATCCAGAGTACTGTAGTTCTGTCATAACAACTTCCTTGTCTCTCTACACAGCTTGGTATGCAGCTCTTCCATGATATCTATGCAATGACGTTGAGAAGGCTCTAATTCTCCAAGCATTTTAGAAAAATAGTCTCTATCTCGGAGCGCTATTTCCTCAAATTTTTCACCTTTGACAGAGTTACAAAATATATCACCTGTTGCGACAGATGTTGCACAGCCCCATGCTCTAAATGAAACATCAGAAATAACAGTGCCTTGCACTATTAGTTGAACCTCTATTCTGTCACCGCATACTGAGTTCCCGACTATTATTTCTACTTCAGGTGAATCAATATTACCGACAAATGTTGGGTCAGTGAAATGAGTCATTATAGTATTATTATACATATCGCCCCCAATCAGCTTGCTGAATTTTGAGCTTCAGCTTCACATAAATGTCGATCAATATTAACAGCGCAGCATCCGAACTCAGTTGAATCAGCCCATCGCTCTATATATTCAATACGTTGTCCACTACGACCTGATTTACTTTCACCAGGCAATATCCGTACTATATCTTCCGTTAAAACAAACCCAGGCGTTGATTCAGCCGCAGGATCTAATATTGCCAAACGGCCAGGTTCACCATCAGGAACTTCTTCACTCAATTGCTTAGGGTTTCGAACAGAGAAATGACCAATAGGTGCAACATGCTTTTCTCCATGCTCATCATCAATTGAAAATATATTAGACTCGGTTAAACCATAAGTGTCACGAATTTGATGACGTTCTACACCCAAATATTTCATACAGGCATTGTCAAAGTCAGTACGAGACATCATTTCGCCTGTATAGCGTTTCCAACCACCTACCGTAATAATGTAACTATTCTTATCTAGCTTGATTGAAGTGTCTGATTCTTTTAGAAACGCTATAAAACGCATGATTAAAAATGGCGGGGCCATAATATGACGATCAAATTTTCCTTCCCATTGATTTAGCTTTTCTAAAGATTCTTCTGCTGAAAAAGTGCCCTTGTTAACCATAAATTGATGAGTATCCAACATACCGCTCAATAAGTTTGTTAGTCGAATTAGTCCCATTTCAGGAATTTCTTCTGGAGGAGGGCAAAGAAATAAACACGCCCCTTTAGATATGCCAAAGAACTCTCTATACATACTAGTAATCCCTAATGCGACATTATCTACTGTATCCGAACAGCGTCTTGATACACTAGGGATACCGGAAGTTCCTGTGCTACGAACCTCTAACTCAATTTTATCTAAACCGACAGATAATAACTTATAACTGTCATTACCTTTAAACTCTGATACTGGAATGAGGGGGATTTTGCATAAGTCTTTAAAAGATTGGATAGACTCAGGAGCGACATTAGCCTCTTCGCAAACCCCTCTATAATATTTATTAGCATCATAATGCTTGGTAAAAGCTTCTTTTATTAAACAGAATTTATGTGCTTCTAATGAGCTGCCAGACAGAGCATAAAGCTCTTTTGTTGAGGAGAGTGATACTTTGATGGGGCTTAGCCCTAAGTCTTTAATGGTTTGTATATTTTTTTGTGCAGTTAAAATCATTTTAATACCCTTATTATAAATAGGGACTTTTACGTTATCCCTAACGGCTAATTATGCTTCAATAGCTTATGCAACATATTGAAACGTACGAAATTTAACCTGCTTATCAAAAAGCAGGTTATAAAAATCTGAAAAATAAGCTGATAACTTAGAAAAAGCAAAAAATGTCAAAGGGGTTCTAATAGATATTAAATGAGAATCTGAACTTTACTGAATAGGTTTTCTGAAGTTAAAAAAACCTAGAAAAACTTCTTTATTCAATATAGTTATATTCTTTTGTGCAGATTGAGAAAAGTAAAACACATGTTTATGTTATGTATTGATAGATATCCCTTTCTACAAAAACCTAAATTCCTTTTATTATTTCCACTGTCAAATCATTGAATCAACGGGATAAACATAGCAAACCCCACAAACGATGTAAATATCTTTTTTTAGTTAATTGTGTGTGGAATTTTTTTAGCGGCTGGTGCGGAAATTTTTTGCTTTGACGAAGGTGAAGAGCTAGATAAAGGTGTTGGCACTAAGTGATCCTATTTAATGAAGTTGCAGTTAAGAGATTTGATAAATGTGGTTAGTGTACATTTAGCGTCAAGTTAATTTTTTCAATATTACTTACCGCGTATATTACAGTAACTCTAAGTTTAATGTGTGCCTAATAAGATAAAGTTGAATTATATAGCCACTCCTAATGGAGAATGATGACGTAGATAAACAGATTATATTGTTGTTCATGTATTTATTTGCGTTGTTCACCATTATAGATGAGATGGGCGAATATTTTCCCTGTACTTTAGTAAGCTATTAT
>Ga0209395_1002266_pt1 | contig 25610 bp, 24 predicted proteins | sample GOMGulsemesocosm_3_FD_184635 | JGI IMG/M metagenome (GOLD analysis project Ga0209395, IMG submission 184635) | Methane-oxidizing microbial communities from mesocosms in the Gulf of Mexico - GOM9D Gulf of Mexico (SPAdes) (version 2) | ecosystem: Environmental > Aquatic > Marine > Cold seeps... | reverse complement strand
CTTGAAGCATTAGCCGACATTCTTGAAGATGAAGGCTCTGAACGCGCACAATTTATTCTTGAAAAAGTAATGGAAAAAGCGCGTGTAGAGGGTGTTAACTTACCACACGGTATTAACACAAATTATGTGAACACTATTCCTGCTAGTAAAGAGCCTGCATACCCAGGTGATCATAAGCTTGAGCAGCGTATCCGTTCTATTATTCGTTGGAACGCGATCATGATTGTTATGCGTGCATCGAAAAAAGAGCTAGACCTAGGTGGCCACATGGCTTCTTACCAGTCTGCAGCTGCTTTTTATGAAGTATGTTTCAACCACTTCTTCCGTGCTGCAAATGAGACTGATGGCGGTGATTTAGTTTATTACCAAGGCCATATCTCTCCGGGTATCTATTCTCGTGCTTTTGTTGAAGGCCGCTTAACAGCAGACCAACTTGATAACTTCCGTCAAGAAGTTGATGGTAAAGGTCTACCTTCATACCCACATCCGAAATTATTGCCTGAATTCTGGCAGTTCCCGACGGTTTCTATGGGTCTTGGTCCAATTACATCTATTTACCAAGCACGTTTCTTAAAATACCTAAACGGTCGTGGTCTTAAAGATACAACTGCTCAGCGTGTTTATGCTTTCCTAGGTGATGGTGAGATGGATGAGCCGGAATCTCGTGGTTCATTATCATTCGCTTCACGTGAAAAGTTAGATAACTTATGTTTCTTAGTTAACTGTAACTTACAACGTTTAGACGGTCCTGTAATGGGTAACGGTAGCATCATTCAAGAACTAGAAGGCCTATTTACAGGTGCTGGTTGGAATGTTGTTAAAGTTATCTGGGGCGGTAACTGGGATGCACTACTTGCTAAAGATACGTCTGGTAAATTATTACAATTAATGGATGAAACCGTTGATGGTGATTACCAAACATTTAAATCAAAAGATGGCGCGTACGTACGTGAACATTTCTTTGGTAAATACCCAGAAACAGCTGCACTTGTTGCAGACATGACTGACGAAGAAATCTTTGCGCTGAAACGTGGTGGTCACGATTCATCTAAACTTTTTGCTGCTTTCAAAAATGCAGAAGAAACGATGGGTAAACCAACGGTTATCCTTGCTAAAACAGTTAAAGGTTACGGCATGGGCGCAGCCGCTGAGGGTAAAAACATTGCTCACGGCGTGAAGAAAATGAATGAAAACCACATTCAAAGCCTGCGTGATCGTCTTGGTCTGCAAGATATCGTTAGTGATGAAAAAGCGGCTGAATTGCCTTACTTAACGTTAGAGGAAGGCACTGAAGAGCACACATACTTACACGCTCGCCGTGATGCATTATTAGGTTACACACCTAAACGTTCACCTCAGTTCTCTGAAAAATTAGCGATTCCTGCGTTAGAGAAATTTGCACCGCTTTTGCAAGAGCAGAAACGTGAAATTTCAACAACCATGGCTTACGTTCGTATCTTAAATGTTTTATTAAAAGATAAAGGCATCGGTAAAAACATCGTGCCAATTATCTGTGATGAAGCACGTACCTTTGGTATGGAAGGTCTATTCCGTCAAGTGGGTATCTACAACCCTGATGGTCAAGAATACACACCGGAAGATCGCGGCGTAGTTTCGTACTACAAAGAAGCGGTATCAGGTCAGGTTTTACAGGAAGGTATTAACGAACTTGGTTCAATGTCTTCATGGGTAGCTGCAGCAACATCTTACAGCACCAATGACTTACCAATGATTCCATTCTATATCTACTACTCTATGTTTGGTTTCCAACGTATTGGTGATATGGCTTGGCTTGCGGGTGACCAACAAGCACGTGGTTTCCTATTAGGTGCTACTGCTGGTCGTACAACGCTTAATGGTGAAGGTCTACAGCACGAAGATGGCCACAGTCATATTCAAGCAAACACTATCCCTAACTGTGTTTCTTACGACCCTACATTTGCTTACGAGCTTGCTGTTATTGTACAAGACGGTATCGAGCGTATGTACGGTGACAACCCTGAAAATATCTTCTACTACCTAACGGTAATGAATGAAAACTACGCAATGCCAGCAATGCCTGAAGGCGCTGAAGAAGGCATTCGTAAAGGTATTTACAAGCTCAAATCTTATGAAGGTCAGAATAAAGTTCAGTTATTGAGCTCTGGTACTATCATGAATGAAGTGACTAAAGCGGCACAGATTCTAAGCGAAGAATACAACGTTGCTTCTGATATCTTCTCTGTAACGTCTTTCAATGAGTTAACACGTGATGGTCAAGATGTTGAGCGTCAAAACATGTTAAACCCTGAAGCTGAAGACAAAGTTGCTTACATCACACAAGTATTAGGTGATGAACCAACAATCGCAGCAACGGATTACATGAAAAACTATGCTGAGCAAGTACGTGCATTTATCCCATCTGATACTTACAAAGTATTAGGTACAGACGGATTCGGTCGCTCAGATAGCCGTGCAAACCTACGTCGTCATTTCGAAGTAAATGCGGGTTATGTTGTTGTAGCTGCACTAAGCGAACTTGCACAACGTGGTGATATTAAAGCATCTGTAGTAACAGAAGCGATTGCTAAGTTTGATATTGATACAAACAAAGTTAATCCTCTGTTTGCATAAACCAACTTAAGATGGACACAAAAATATTGTATCCATTGAATATTTAGGAAAATTATTATGTCTGAATTAAAAGAATTTTTACTACCTGATATTGGTGCTGATGCTGCTGATGTTACTGAAATTTTAGTGTCTGTTGGTGATGTTATCGTTGAAGACCAAGATGTGATGTCAATTGAAGGTGATAAAGCTTCAATGGACGTACCTGCTGCATTTGGTGGTACGGTTAAAGAAATTAAAATGAACGTGGGTGACAGTGTTTCTGAAGGCCAAGTTGTATTAGTGATTGAAGTTGCTGGCGCTGCGACTGCAGAAGCACCTGCTGCTGTTGAAGCTACACCTGTTGCTGAAGTTGCTGCTCCTGCTGCCGCTTCTGAGCTTAAAGATGTTTGTGTACCAGACATCGGTGGTGATGAAGTTGAAGTAACAGAAGTTTTAGTGTCTGTTGGTGACGTGATTGCTGAAGACCAAGATATTCTTTCTGTTGAAGGCGATAAAGCATCAATGGACGTACCAGCACCATTTGCAGGTACTGTTAAAGAAATTAAAGTAGCATCTGGTGATAAAGTATCAGAAGGTACACTTATTTTAGTGGTTGAAGCACAAGGTAGCGCACCAGCTGCTGCACCAGTAGAAGCGGCTAAACCAGCTGTAGCTCCTGCACCTGTAAAAGCGGCGCCTGCGCCAGCTAAAGCTGCTGAACCTGTTACTACAGGTTCAATCAAAGCATCACCGTCAGTACGTCGTATTGCACGTGAGTTTGATTTAGACCTAGCACGCATTCCAGCGACGGGTAAAAAAGGTCGTACAACAAAAGAAGACGTACAAAAATTTGTTAAAGCACAATTAGCAATCGCAAAAAGCGGCGGTAGCGGTGGTTTACAAGTACTTCCTTATGCTGATATTGATTACTCTAAATTCGGTGACGTTGAAATTAAACCGCTTTCACGTATTCAGAAGATCTCTGGTCCAACACTGCACCGTAACTGGGTAACTATCCCACACGTAACGCAGTTTGATGAAGCGGATATCACTGAACTAGAAGCATTCCGTAAAGAGCAAAATGCAATTGCTGCTAAACAAGATTTAGGTCTAAAAATTAGCCCACTTGTATTTATGATGAAAGCGGTTGCTAAAGCACTTAAAGAGTTCCCTAACTTCAATGCTGCACTATCAAATGACGGCGAAAATGTAATTCTTAAGAAATACATCAACATTGGTATTGCGGTTGATACGCCAAACGGTTTGGTTGTACCTGTTGTAAAAGACGTAATTAACAAAGGTATTTACGATATTTCTCGCGAGCTTGGTGAAATCTCTCAGAAAGCACGTAAAGGCAAACTGACTCAGAAAGATATGCAGGGCGGAAGCATGAGTATTTCAAGTCTTGGCGGTATCGGTGGTACTCAGTTCACACCTATCGTAAATGCACCAGAAGTTGCTATTTTAGGTGTATCTAAATCAGCAATGAAACCACAGTGGAACGGTAAAGATTTTGAGCCTCGTTTAATGGTTCCTCTTGCTCTTTCATACGATCATCGTGTTATTGATGGTGCTGACGGTGCACGCTTTATTACGGCAATTAACAACTACTTATCTGATCTACGTACGTTGATTCTATAAATATGTTGGCACTGTGCGGAACTCGCAACTTCCGTACAAAAAATGTCAATAGCAAGGTTCCGTACTATTTAAAGTAATTCCTATAAATATGTTAACGGGTCGGCATTTGTCGACCTTTTATTTTGCATTTATTTAACATTTAAATAGAATCAACGCATATTTAATTGTTGGCATTATTGATACCCAAAACAGAGGTCAAAATGAGTAAAGAAATTAAAGCACAAGTTGTTGTATTAGGCTCAGGTCCAGCTGGATACTCAGCAGCATTTCGTGCAGCAGATTTAGGTTTAGAAACAGTATTAATTGAAAAATATGAAACGCTTGGTGGTGTTTGTCTTAACGTGGGTTGTATCCCATCGAAAGCTTTATTGCACGTATCAAAAGTAATTGAAGAAGCTAAAGCACTGTCTGAACACGGTGTTTTATTTGGTGAACCAAAGACTGATATCGATAAAATCCGCATTTGGAAAGAGAAAGTAGTTTCTCAATTAACTGGCGGTTTATCTGGCATGGCTAAAATGCGTAAAGTGACCACTGTTAATGGTTGGGGCCGTTTTACTAGCGCTAATACTATTGAAGCAACTAACCGTGAAGGCGAAGTAACAACAGTTACTTTTGATAACGCAATTATTGCTGCAGGTTCGCGTCCAGTTAAATTACCGTTCATTCCACATGATGATCCACGTGTTTGGGATTCTACGGATGCACTAGAGCTTAAATCTGTTCCAAAACGTCTACTAATTTTAGGCGGTGGTATCATCGGTCTTGAAATGGGGACAGTATACAAATCTCTAGGTTCTGATGTAGATGTTGTAGAGTTTGCTGACCAATTAGTGCCAGCTGCCGATAAAGATATCGTGCAAGTTTATACTAAGAAAGTTAAAAACAAATTCAACATCATGTTATCTACTAAAGTAACGGCTGTTGATGCTAAAGATGATGCGTTATACGTTTCTTTTGAAGGCAAAAATGCACCTGCTGAAGCCAAAGCTTACGATGCAGTTTTAGTTGCAGTTGGTCGTGTGCCAAATGGTTTCTCAGTAGATGCTGAAAAAGCAGGCATCAATGTAACTGAACGCGGTTTCATTGAAGTTGACAAACAAATGCATACTAACGTGCCACATATTCATGCTATTGGTGATATCGTAGGTCAACCAATGCTTGCACATAAAGGTGTGCATGAAGGTCATGTTGCAGCTGAAGTTATTGCGGGTAAGAAACATTACTTCGATCCTAAAACCATTCCTTCAATTGCTTACACTGAACCAGAGATGGCTTGGGTTGGTTTAACTGAACGTGAAGCGAAAGAGCAAGGCATTAACTACGAAAAATCAGTATTCCCTTGGGCGGCTTCTGGTCGTGCAATCGCATCTGATTGTTCTGACGGTATGACTAAGCTTATCTTTGATAAAGAGACACACCGTGTTATTGGTGGTTCTGTTGTTGGTACTAACGCAGGTGAACTACTGGGTGAAATCGGTCTTGCAATCGAAATGGGCTGTGATGCAGAAGATATCGCATTAACAATTCATGCGCATCCAACACTACATGAGTCTGTTGGTCTTGCGGCTGAAATCTATGAAGGTTCAATTACTGACCTTCCAAATGCTAAAGCTGTTAAACGTAAAAAATAATTATTTATAGATTTACAGCTTCAAAGGCTTGTTATCGGTAAGGTAACAAGCCTTTTTTCTTTTATTTTTTATGTTGTTGATTTGTGGTTGATTAATTTGAGTCTGGGTGTATGATCTTCGAAAAATTATGCAAGGAAATGCAATGAAAAAGTTATTCACAACACTGTTTGTTATGGCAATACTATCTTCCTCTGTGTTTGCTAAGCCTGAAGTCATTAGTATCGAGATGACAGATAAAAAGATGGCGGAAGTGGTGCAGATCATTAATTCAATCTGTGGCAGTCAAATAGAGCTAGATAGCTTAGCCAATCCACAAATGAATATTTCAATCAATTTAGAAAGTAAAAAATGCACGGAAGTAGTAGCGCTGATTCAAAGCTTTGATAAAAATGCATAACTGCTAAATCAGCCGATATTAAAAAGGGTTGTTACCTAATGGTAACAACCCTTTTTTTATGCTTTTAGTATATAGAAAATGAATTTAAAGGTGAGAAGGTTTACTTGTTAAAATTAACCTAAGTGGCGTTAGTAGCTTTGAAGTGAGAGCAACGCTCTTCTGTTAATACTAGTTTTACAGCTCAATACTTGAGTTTTAATTTAATTCCATTGCTATGTTGACTCAAAGTTAAGGCGTAAAAAAGAGGGCTACCTGTTTTAGTTGATTTCCCAACCAAACAGATAGCCCTCATGCTTTATTCTTTAAAAGAGTATTCTCTTTAGCAGTTAAACGTTTTTAACTGCCACAGCCTCACCAGTAAAGTGAGTGTTCATCTCTTCAGTTGGAGGAGTAAATCGTGTTAAGTCGATACCTTCTACTGCTGATTTGTACTCTTCGATTGTAGGGAAACGACCAAGCACAGTTGAAAGAACAACTAATGGTGTAGAGCCTAATAGTGACTCACCTTTCTTTTCAGCTGTATCAGCTACAACACGCCCTTGGAACAAGCGAGTTGAAGTTGCGATAACGGTATCACCAGGTTCTGCTTTCTCTTGGTTACCCATACATAAATTACAACCAGGGCGTTCTAAGTACATGATGTTATCGTATTTAGTACGTGCTGCACCTTTAGGATTTGCATCGTCAAATTCGAAACCAGAGTACTTTTGTAAGATTTCCCAATCGCCTTCAGCTTTAAGCTCATCAACAATGTTATATGTTGGTGGCGCAATCACTAATGGCGCTTTGAATGAAACGCTGCCATTGATTTTCTCAAGGTTACGTAACATTTGAGCGACAATTTGCATATCACCTTTATGAACCATACAAGAGCCAACAAAACCTAAGTCAACAGGCTTGTCTGCGTAGAAAGAAACTGGGCGAATAACATCGTGCGTATAACGCTTAGATGCATCTTCGTTGTTTACATCCGGATCAGCAATCATTGGTTGGTCGATAACGTCTAGATCAATCACAACTTCTGCATAGTATTTAGCATTGTCATCTGGTGCGAGTGCAGGGTTAGTGCCCGACTTAATATCAGCGATACGTGTGTTTGCTAAAGCAATCAGCCCTTTCAGTGTTGCCGCTTCATTTTCCATACCCTTGTTGATCATTATTTGGATACGGCTCTTAGCAAGCTCAAGAGATTCAATCAAGGTTGCATCTTGAGAGATACAGATAGACGCTTTTGCTTTCATCTCTGCAGACCAATCTGTGAAAGTGAATGCTTGGTCAGCTAATAAAGTACCAATATGTACTTCAATGATACGACCTTGGAATACGTTTTCACCACTAAACTGCTTAAGCATTTGCGCTTGCGTTGCATGTACAACATCACGGAAATCCATGTGGCCTTTCATATTACCTTTAAAAGTAACTTTTACAGAATCAGGGATTGGCATAGCTGCCTCACCTGTTGCTAATGCTACTGCTACTGTGCCTGAGTCTGCACCAAATGCCACACCTTTAGACATACGTGTATGCGAGTCACCACCAATGATGATAGCGCGATCGTCAACGGTAATATCGTTTAATACTTTATGGATAACATCAGTCATCGCTGGGTAGTGACCTTTAGGGTCACGCGCAGTGATAAGACCAAACTTGTTCATGAAGCTCATTAGTTTAGGGATGTTCGCTTTTGCTTTGCTGTCCCAAACAGATGCTGTATGACAACCTGATTGGTATGCACCATCAACTAATGGAGAGATTGTAGAAGCAGCCATCGCTTCAAGTTCTTGACATGTCATAGGACCTGTCGTGTCTTGAGAACCTACAATGTTCACTTTTACACGAACATCAGAACCAGCGTGTAATGCAGTTTCTGATGTTACACCAACGGCGTTGTTGTTGAATATTTTCTCAACAGCAGTAAGACCTTGGCCTTCATGTGAAATTTCTTTTGAATTTGCATATACAGGTGTTGTTGCTAGACCAAGTGTTTCAGCAGCAAACGTTTGCAATTTCTTACCAAATGTTACAGCGTAAGAACCGCCAGCTTTCATGAACTCCATTTTTTGTGGTGTAAACGCTGAAGAAATATCAGAAAGCTCTTTGTCACCATTTAATAGCTTCTTAGCGACGGTATCGATAGTTAATACTGTACCTGTCTCTACTGAGTAAGCTTCTTCTAAAACTGCATCGCCATTTTCATCAACAATCGCATTACCGTTTGCATCTACTTTCTTAATCCAATTTTTAAGATCAAGACCGATACCACCAGTTACATCAACAGTTGTTAAGAAAATTGGAGAAATACCGTTAGTACCGGCAACAACAGGTGCAATATTAATGAAAGGAACATAAGGGCTTGCTTGCTTACCAGCCCAAAGTGCAACATTGTTTACACCTGACATACGAGAAGAACCAACACCCATTGTGCCTTTTTCAGCAATAAGCATCACTTTTGCTTCTGGGTGCTTAGCTTGTAGTGCTTTGATTTCGCCTTGGGCTTCTGGCGTAATCATACATTGGCCATGTAATTCACGGTCTGCTCGTGAATGGGCTTGATGACCTGGAGAAAGTAAGTCTGTTGAGATATCACCTTCACCAGCAATATAAGTCACTACTTCAATTTTTTCAGCAACGTTAGGTAATTTAGTGAAGAACTCGGCTTCAGCGTAGCTTTCAAGAATGTCTTTAGCAATTGCATTGCCTGCTTTATAAGCGGCCTCAAGGCGACTTGTATCAGCGTCATATAAGAATACTTGAGTTTTTAAGACGTTAGCTGCAACTGTGGCAACTGATGCATCATCAGATAATGCTAAATCAAGTAGTACTGCAATTGAAGAACCACCTTTCATGTGTGACAACAATTCAAAAGCAAACTCTGAGCTAATTTCAGCAACGGCAGATTCACCTAAAATGATCTCTTTTAAAAATGCTGATTTTGCACTTGCAGCACTAGTTGTTCCTGGCAGAGTGTTGTAAATGAAGAAATTAAGAGAATCTTTTCTGTATTCATTTCCTAAATCTTTAATTTGAGAAATAATCTCCGACAATAAATCGGCAGAATCAATTGGCAGAGGAGCCAATCCTAGCTCATTTTTACGATTTTCAATTTCTTTGATGTACTCTAAATATAGACTCATTTAAAACTCTCTCTCTAGATCTAAGGTGCTGCACACGATCGTTAATAGCACGGAAAAATTTTGCTGTAGTTTACCTGATTTTCTAGCTACGACTAGTAGCTACTACTAGGTTTTGCTTAAATTAACATTAAATTAACACTATTCCTGTGATTTATGTTGGATAGAAGAGATAGTTATATTGGTTATATTGTATCCTGAGACACACTCATATATGTCAATATACGGCTTATGGGTATAATGAATTTAATATGTAATTGTATAAGCACTCAGGGAAAATTATTTAGGGGCGTTCATATTAGCAACTAGCTAGTACTTTGGATTAAAATCGACAATAACGAAATATTGTAGGCTGATGGGGGTATTAGTGGGGCTATCTATGAGCAAAATGTCATCTATTTTTTATGCGTAGGTAATGTTGTCGGTGACGGTCCATCTGTTGAACGAGCTTCTAGTTAATCTTGCAGTTAAAACTCTGGGTACAAAGGCTCCTTGGCATATTTTTTATTAAAAGAACTTAAAAGGAAAGTTGCTTTGTTTATTAAAGTAATCCTTAGCACATTGAAAATCTAAGGCGAGAACGACTATTTCCTGCAGTTTTCTTATTTGTAAGTACTAATTTTCCTTGTGCAATGCTTGATCAGTTCATCAATTCCATTGGAATCACTTACAACACAGCAATAATTCAGGTTTTATGCGTAATAAAACTTATTTTTAGTCGTTATAAATAGATTTTATTTTGCTTAAAGAATTTTTTTATTACAGATTGGCATAAAAAAATAGTATATAACTTACTGATAAATAAACATCTAGATCAAGCTAATGTGACAAAAGGATGAAAGCACTCAAATTAGCTTGTTTTTTCACCAAAAATTGATATTATCTTAAAAGATGACAAAAAACAGAGACTGTCAAAACAGTCCAATAAAAATTAATAAAAATTCGACAAGATAGATTCTTTTATTATTTACCAATATAGGTAAAAGAAAATGAGTCTATTTTAGTAACTAAAATAATCATAAAAGTGGGTGCTATTATGTTAGAAAAAAGCTTAGTTGTGGGTGAATACCACATTGACACAAGTCAAAACAGTTTAATTCACGGAAGCCGTAAGGTTTACCTTGGTCCATTACGTACATCATTACTGCACTTCTTGTGTAAAAATGTAAATACCGTTGTTACACGTGAAGATCTTGCTCAGCATGTATGGGGTCGTTTAGTGACTGACCATACTATCAATCAACATATCTCTCAACTGCGTAAAAGTATCGGTACATTAAGCCTACATGGTTTAAATATCTCTACAATTCCAAAACGTGGCTACATTGCTCGCATGGAAGGCGTTGGTGTTTCTGAAAATAGTGTGGCTCCAATTGCTCAATCAGAAGCAGCTGCAAACGTAATCACTGCAATGAAAGTGCTTGTAGTTGAAGGTGAAGCTTCTGAACGTATTCAATTAATTGAATTATTAGAAAGTTTAGACGTTGCTTACGTTGAAGGTGTTGCAACAACAATCGAAGCTGAGCGTAGTGTTGCACTACAAGATTTTGACTTAGTAATTGTTGATACTTTATTATCTGACAACTCAGGTGTTGAGCTAATTAAAAACATCCGTACTGGTCAAACATCTGCAGCCGCTGATATCTGTATATTAAGCTCACACTTTGATGTGCAACGTGAGTTACTTGGTTTAAACAGCTTATTAGACGTACAAGGTTTATTATTAAAACCTTTCGAGTCGAATCGTTTAAAACAGATGTTAATGGTTGCAACTAAATCAAACGTTGTATTAAAACCTCAAGCCGCTTACGAGCTTGTACCAACAAATGTTTTAGAAGTAGCTGCTTCTGCGAAAGCTGTAAACGGTTAATAAATTAATATTTAAAACTAAGGCCCCCATGGCAACATGGGGGCCTTTTTTGTTTTAATAACACAGTGAAAGAAAGATGGAATTCGAGTTTAGAAAAGATTTTATTACTGGGCAGGCAACTGTTCAAACGGAGATGGACCATGAAGCTTTTGCAACTTGGCTTGAGATGGAAGGGCAGTCTAATGGCTGGCTTACATCTCTAATAAGCAAGATTGAAGCAGTACAAAACCGTAAGTTAGCAGAATATAAATTAGCTGGTAGTGAGTTCAGCCTATTATTAACAAATGCTGAGGCGCAAGTTGTGAATCACCGTCTGTTGGAAATTGAAACAGATGATGATTTGGATGATGATCTATCATTTTATAACGCTGAAATCGAAGCGTGTTGTGGTTTAGAGGACTTTAAAAGGTTGATCGAGTCTTGGTCTGAGTTCATCAATTAACTATAAGGCTTGAAAGTCAGTAAGCTAAAAGTTCTTCTGCTTTGCTGCCTTCAAGCTTTATTACCCATGTTGTAATACTAGTGTTGCCATACCTAAGAATGAAAATAGCCCGATAACATCGGTAACAGTTGTTAAAGCCATGCCACCTGCTAGTGCGGGGTCTATTTTATATTTGTGCATAATAAGTGGGATTGTTACGCCTGCAACACCGGCTACGGAGAGGTTAATAAACATTGCACCCGCAATAATTAAACCAACCGCAATATCCCCCTTCCAAAGTACAACGGCGGTCGCAACTAAGATTGCCCAAACCATACCATTTAATACACCTATGGCTGCCTCTTTGCCAATTAACCAACGAGTATTGCTGCTACCAATGTGGCCAACAGCAATGCCTCGAATAACTAATGCAAGCGTTTGATTACCTGCTATACCACCCATACTTGGTACAATTGTCATTAAAACTGCTAAGGTTGCCATCTGCTCTAGAGTTGCTTCAAACATATTAGAGACAGAAGCTGCAATAAAAGCGGCAATTAGATTAACCGATAACCATACGGTTCGGCGTTTAGCACTGGGAAAAATAGGGGCAAATGTATCTTCGTCATCATCCATACCGGCCATGCCCATCATTGAATGCTCTGCATTTTCTCGGATAATATCAACAACATCATCGATGGTAATACGGCCTAACAGTTGGTTGTTATGATCTACTACAGGTGCGGAGATCCAGTCATGACGTTCAAACAGCTTTGCAATTTCAAGCTCTGGTAATTCAGCTAACAAGTGCTCGGTATTTTTGTCCATCACCTGTGCAACTGAAAGAGAGGGGTCAACGGTGAGCAAAGTTGAAAGAGGCACATCACCGATAAGGTGATCTTCAGAGTTCACTACATATAGAGTATCTGTTGCTTCTGGAAGTTCACCTTTTAGACGCAGGTAACGTAATACAACATCGATGGAAACATCTGGTCTTAGAGTGATTGTGTCGGTGTTCATTATTGAACCAGCAGTATCTTCAGGGTAAGCGAGGGCTTGCTCTACTCTGTGTCTATCCTGTGCGTCCATCTGCTCTAACACTGCTTGATATAGACTATTTGGAATGCCACGTAATATATAAGCTAGATCATCGGTATCCATGCCTTCAGTAACTGCAACTAAATTAGCGGCATCCATTAAACTAATAATGCCGTCTTTAGCATCTTCATTTAACTCTTCAAGGACTTCACCCTGCTGATCGTGATCAGTTAGGTTCCAAAGGACTTTACGGTTTTCTGGGGGGGATGACTCAAGGAGCAGAGCAACATCGCAAGCTGGCATATTTTCAAGAATGCTACGAGCGAGAACAAACATACCACTTTCGAGTGCTTTATTTACTTGTTGGAGCTGTTGCTGGGTATCTTTCAGTTCTGTTTTTTCCAGCATATACTTTCTCCGAATTATTCTTCTTCTAAAAACTTATCTTCAATTAGCTTGGTGACTGCACTCAAAGCCTGTTGCGCTTCATTACCCGTGGCGATAATTTCTATCTCCTGCCCGTAGCAGGTCTCTAATACCAGTAATCCTAGTACACTATCTGCATCTGCCTGTTTGTCATGGTGCTTAATAGTGATATTCGCGTCAAAATTGTTAACTAATTCAACAAGTTTAATCGTTGCACGCGTATGTAAACCAAGTTTATTTTGTATTGTAATAGTTTGCTTGATGATAGCCACTTTTAATTACTCTTTAATTAAGTGCGTAAACATTTATGTTCTATTTGCACTTGGTATTTATGGCTAAAACGTGCTGCAATTTTCTCTGTAAGGTACACGGAACGGTGTTTTCCACCAGTACAACCAATAGCGATAGTGACATAATTACGGTTGTTATTCTCAAGATGTGGCATCCACGATTGAAATAGATTTTCAATCTGGTTAACAGTCTGTTTAACGATTGGAAATGATTCTAGATAGTTGATAATAGGTTGTTCGGTCCCGTTAAATGGTTGAAGCTCCTCTTCCCAGTGTGGGTTAGGTAAAAAGCGTACATCAAATATGTAGTCTGCATCTTCAGGGTGGGTATATTTAAAACCAAAAGATTGAAATATTATCAGTAGCTTACTTTTGCTTGAACCTTGCAGGTGTACTTTAATTCGTTCGTTAAGATTATGTATGGATAGGGTAGTTGTATCAATCTCAAGTGCTGAATTATGTTTAATAGGTGCTAATAACTCGCTTTCAAGCTCTAAAGCTTGTGACAATGAAAGTTTTTGCTTTGAAAGAGGGTGCAAGCGCCTAGTTTCACTATAACGACGAATAAGCTCATTGCTGATTGCATCAATATAGATAATTTCAATCGAAATTTTAGCTTTTAACTTTTTAAGTAACTGTTCAATATCAATCGATTCATGGGGCAGGTTGCGTATATCTAAGGTGATCGCAATTTTATTGTTTTTTGCATCAACGGTATCAAGAAGTTGCTCGAGAAGTTGAAAAGGCACACCATCAATGCAGTTGTAGCCCAGATCTTCCAGTACATGTAGTGCGACTGTTTTTCCTGATCCGGAGCGTCCGCTGATGATGATGAGTTTCATATAATTCCTGCTGATTTAGTCGGCTTGTAATAGTTTAAATAAACTCTCATTGCTATCAGCGCTTCTTAGTTGGCGCAAGTAGGGTTTATCTAATAGTTTTTTGCTTATTTCTGATAATGCCGCTAGGTATTGCTGACATCTATCCTCCGGTACAAATATTGCGAATAATATATCAACTTTGTTACCGTCATAAGAGTCATAGTCAATGCCTGAATCACACTGCATAAAAATGGCGGTTGCAGGATGCGAGCTGTCGATTTTTACGTGAGGAATTGCGATACCATGACCAACACCCGTTGAGCCAATCTTCTCTCTCGCTATAAGCGCATTAAATAACTGTTGAGCATCCATATCTAGTTTTTTTGCTGCGATATGGCTAATTTTTTCGAGTGCGCACTTTTTACTAGTACAGCTAGTTTGACTAAAAACGGACTCTTTATCTAATAGTTCAGATAGTTTCATAATATATTTTTCAATTGCTACAATTGGCGCGATTTTATCAGTTTAAAAAAGAATGGCTATTAAGAAAGGTAACTTTCTTAATATTTATCAAGATTAAGAAAGTTACCATCCCCATTTACAATAATTGTTTTCGTTGATTTGAAGGGGGAATACCTAATGATTCCCTATATTTTGCAATGGTACGCCGCGCAACTTTGATACCTTGTTCCTCAAGCAGAAGGGTAATTTTGTTATCACTTAATGGTTTTGTTGTTAGTTCTGCACCGACCAGTTTTTTGATTAATGCACGAATGGCTGTTGAGGAACATTCTCCGCCACTCTCTGTTGCTACGTGGCTTGAGAAGAAGAATTTAAGTTCGTAGATGCCACGGGGGGTGTGCATAAATTTTTGTGTGGTGACACGAGAAATCGTTGACTCGTGCATCTCAACTTCAAATGCAACATCATTCAAAACCATCGGTTTCATTGCTTCATCGCCATACTCAAAAAAAGCTTGTTGTTGTTGAACAATACAGTTTGAAACTTTGAGTAGTGTTTCGTTACGGCTCTCAAGGCTTTTAATAAACCATTTCGCTTCTTGCAGATTACCTTTAATAAATTGTGAGTCTGTTTTACTGATGTTGCCTTTACAGAGGTTTGCATATTGTTGATTGATTGATAAATTTGGATCGCAGTCTGGATTTAAAGAAACACGCCATTGCCCTGCAATCTTTTTTACGTAAACATCAGGTACGATATATTGTGCTTGTGTATCTTCAAACTGATTGCCTGGGCGTGGCTCCAATGTTTGGATTAGGCGCATTATCTCTGCAAGTTCAGGCTCTTTTAATTTCGTTTTCCTAGCAAGCGTGCGGTAATCTCGGTTACCCAGTAGATCCATATATAACTCTAGAATATTTAATGCTTCATCACGCCATGGCGTATCACTCGCTAAATGGCGTAGTTGTATCTGTAAACAATCCTGTGTTGATTTCGCTGCAATGCCGATGGGGTCAAAGTGTTGAATACGTTTTAATACCGCTTCTATTTCATCAATTTCAAGGTCTTCCACTTCATTTATTAACCCCTCTAGAATAGACTCACAACTACTGGTGAGGTAGCCAGATTCATCGATAGAGTCAATGATTGCCATTGCAATAAGTAGGTCTGTTTCTGTGAAAGGGGTAAGTTGCATTTGCCAAATAAGGTGGTCTTGCAGTGATGTTGAAGACTCTCCCTGGTAAACACTGTCTTCACCATCATAACTTGCAGAGCCAGAAGAAACTGAAGTAGTAGGAGGGGGGGTATAAGCTTCTTCCCAATTGCTATCATCTGGGATCTCTTCGGAAAACTCTTGTTGAGTGAGTGCTTCACTGGTATCTAACTGGCTAGTGTCTTGTTCTTTAGTTACCTCTTCTATAGAGCTATTGTCTTCTTGTTCAAGTAGTGGGTTTTCATCAAGCGCATTTTGAATTTCTTGCTGCAAATCAAGGGTTGAGAGCTGTAATAGTTTTATTGCTTGCTGTAATTGGGGGGTCATAGCAAGTTGCTGACCCATTTTCAACTGTAACCCTTGTTTCATCAAAGCTGTTTCTTCCTCATCTAAATTGAGTCTTAACTATAACCTATAGTTTGAATTCTTCACCGAGATATACCTGTTTTACATGATCATTTGCTAATATTTCGTCTTGCGTCCCAATTGCAATAATTTCACCGTGGCTAACAATGTAGGAGTGTTGACATACATCTAATGTTTCACGCACGTTATGATCGGTAATTAATACACCTAAACCGCGATCACGTAGCTGTTGTATAATATTTTTTATATCGATAACTGATATTGGGTCTACACCAGCAAAGGGCTCATCTAGCAGGATAAACTTTGGCTCTGTTGCTAAAGCACGTGCGATTTCAACACGGCGGCGCTCTCCACCCGATAGGCTCATACCTTTATTATTACGTATATGAGTAATATGAAACTCTTCAAGCAGAGTATTTAGTTTTTCTAAACGTTGGGCCTTAGTGAGCTCCTTACGCGTTTCTAAAATGCCCATAATATTTTCAGTCACGGTTAAACGACGGAAAATAGAAGCTTCTTGAGGAAGGTAACCAATGCCTTTTTGTGCACGAATGTGCATCGGATGGTGAGAAATATCCTCATCATCAATCACAATAGTGCCTTCATCCTGTTTTACAAGGCCTACAACCATATAAAATGAGGTGGTTTTTCCGGCACCATTAGGTCCTAATAAACCAACAATTTCCCCTGTTTTAACGGTTAAACCTACGCCATTAACAACGGTGCGACCTTTATAGCTTTTTACTAAACCATTTGCGATTAATTCAGCCATTACTTATCTTCAGCCTGTTGTTTTGTGTTGTTTTCTGAATCTGTTTCATCTTTGTTTTTTTCAAACTGAGCAGGTAAAAAAACTGTTTTTACGCGTTGTTCACTGTCTTTGTCACTTTCAACAACGAGTTCTTCAGTTTCAAGGAAGTAGATGATTTTTGAACCATTTATTTGGCTATCAAGCTGTTTTATTTGTGCGTTACCAGTGAGAGTTATTTTTGCTTGCGCAACATCGTATTGGATTTTGTCAGCCTGAGCATCGAGAGGTTTCCCATCATCTTGCAATTGATAAAATGTAGCTACTTTACCTTCTGCAATCATCACTTCATGGTTTGGTTTGGTACCACGAATAACGGTGAGTTTATCACCCGTTACTTTAATCGTTCCCTGAGTCAGCAATACATCTTCAGAAAAGATAATCGTATTTGTTTTCATTTTTGCATGCTGGCTTCCAGAGCTTACGTTAATTGCCTGTTTAAAGTCTGATTCTAAAGCCGTTACCGACAGTGACCAGATCATTGCGCCAATTATTAAACTTAATTTATTTGTTTTCATTTAGGTATACCGCTTTTATCTGTTTTTTAACAATTAATTCTTCGCTTATTAGAGATGCCCACATGCCAATCCCTTGCTGATTCATCTGTGGACCTTGCCATTTGACAAGTAATGGTGTGGTTACCTCTTTCTCAGCAAAGAATATATTTAGCTCTTCGCTATTCATCGTTTGTATTAGTTGATCTAAGCTGAGGTTTTTCACCCATACGTCTCCAGCCAGATGTAACTTATTATTACCCGATAGCGTCCCTTTTTCAGCAGTGATTTGCCAAGTGGTTACACTATTACTCTGTGTATTATTAATATAAATAAGTACTTTAGGCTGCTCAAAAAATGTAGTCTCTTTATTGCTGAAATTTGTCGTTTTTGACGCAAATATTTTATAGGTTAGCGTGCCAGTTTCGTCAAAGTGTGTGTTATTGAGGTTGTAAACAATATAGCTCGGGTGGTGTTCTTTACTTGCCACTGCTTGCTCTTGAGGTTTAAGGTACAGCCACACTAAAAACGCTGACAATAATAGGCCGTAGGGAATGGCTTGGCGTTTAGTCATCTATTCGCTTTTACCCTGTGTTGTGGTTAATTTATTGTGGCATTGTAAAAATAGATCACAGATTTCACGTACAGCCCCAAATCCGCCTTTAGTATGGGTAATCAAGTCAGCACTTTGTAATACTAGTGGGTGTGCATCATTAACCGCAATTCCTAAACCACAGGCTTGCATAACCGGAAGATCAACAACATCATCACCAATATAAGATACTTCATTAGGGCTTAAACTAAGCTCTTTTAACAGAGAATGATAAACATCGAGTTTATTCTCAACGCCTTGTTTTATATGCGTTACGCCTAGCGCGCTCATTCTATTTTCAACAATGTTAGATTGGCGACCGGTAATAATAGCTATCTTAATACCCTGTTGCATAATTGCTTTCATACCAAAGCCATCTTTAGTATGAAATGCCTTAAGCTCTTCGCCTTGATTGCCTAAGTAAATACGGCCATCGGAAAATACTCCATCTACGTCACAAATTAGTAGTTTAATCTGTTTTGCTTTTTGGTGATTTTCATCGCTGATTAAGCCGTAAGGAGTTGTAAACATGGTATTCTCAATTTTATTATTTCTATATTAAACAAAATAGCAAAATGGCAGCTTCAAGGCGAGTAATGATTATCTGTTTGCCTTAATATTGCTATTAATTAGCTAATTTCCGTGGTTTATGGTTTGAATATCAACTTTTATCCCATAAACTAAGGTCCAAATTATCAAATGAATATCATACTTAATGAATCAATCAAATCACCTGGTGATAAAACAACTCTCTTTTTCTCGAAATGAACGGTTACTGTTTGATAACTTAGATTTTGAGTTTGAACGTGGGAAAATCACTGCCATATTAGGTCCAAGCGGAATAGGCAAAACAACACTATTGAAGTTAATTGGCGGACAGCTACCCGTTGATAGTGGTGAGATTTTGTTTAATGACCAGGCAATCCACAATTGCAGTGAAAAAGTGCGTTATCAAGCAAGACAAAAAATGGGCATGTTATTTCAAAGTGGCGCACTTTTTAATGAACTTTCCGTATTTGAAAATGTAGCGTTTCCATTAAGAGAGCACTTTAAATTAGCAGAGTCTTTATTGACGACTCTGGTTCTAATGAAACTAGAAGCGGTTGGTTTACGTGGCGCGAAAGACCTTAAACCAGCAGAGCTATCAGGAGGCATGGCTCGGCGAGTTGCTCTTGCGCGTGCTATTGCTTTAGATCCTGAACTTGTAATGTATGACGAACCTTTTACCGGGCAAGATCCTATCTCAATGAATGTATTGTTAAAGTTGGTTAAACAGTTAAACAGCACGCTAGGCCTAACATCTATTATTGTTTCCCATGATGTTAATGAAGTACTGTCGATTGCTGATAATGTTTATGTTCTTGCAGAGCAAAGTATTATTGCCAGTGGTTCAGTAGATGAAATATTTAAACAAAAAGACAATGAGCTATTACAGCAGTTCCTTTTAGGGAGAAGTGAGGGGCCTGTTCCATTTCACTTTAAAGCACCAAGTTTTGCAGATGATCTACAAAAGGTGAATCGATGATTACTCCATATATCCGTTGTGTAGGTCAGTTTAGTATAAAATTTGTTGAGTCAATTGGGCGAGCATGTTTGATGCTATCACTCTCCCTTTTTGGCAAGCCACATCGTAAGTTGTTGCCATTGTTTGTACAGCAAGTGTTTCAACTGGGCATATTATCCCTACCTATTATTTTAACATCTGGCCTGTTTATTGGCATGGTGCTTAGTCTGCAAGGTTATTATGTTTTAGTTGATTACGCAGCAGAACAAAGCTTAGGTAGTTTAGTGGCTTTATCGCTACTGCGAGAATTAGGGCCGGTGGTTGCCGCGTTATTATTTTCGGGGCGAGCTGGCTCGTCATTAACTGCTGAAATTGGGTTAATGCAAAGTACAGAGCAGCTAGCAAGCATGGAGATGATGGCTGTTTCTCCTTATAAACGAGTATTAGCTCCAAGGTTGTTAGCTGGAATCGTCACCTTACCGATGTTAACTTTGTTGTTTAATGTTGTCGCAATTTGGGGCGGGTATCTGATTGGTGTCAGTTGGATGGGCGTTGATGGCGGTGCGTATTGGTCAGTTATGCAGGGCAGTGTAGATTACTTGCCAGATGTTATGAACGGTGTTTTAAAGAGTGTTATTTTTGCGGTGATGATCACCTGGGTTGCACTTTATAATGGCTATTACGTTGTGCCTACTGCACAAGGTATTAGTTATTCAACCACTAAAACGGTCGTTATCTCCTCATTGTTAGTACTTGCAATGGACTTTGTATTAACAGCCTTAATGTTTGGCGCTTAAAATTTATTAAATGGAATCTCTTATGTCTCAGAAAAAAATTGAATTATGGGTTGGCTTGTTTGTTATTGGTGCACTAGTTTCATTGGCTATTCTGGCGTTCAGTGTTGCAGGATTATCCTTTAAAGGGGACGGCCGTAGCTACACTATAAATGCAAGTTTCACCAACATTGGAGGACTGAAAGTACGTGCTCCTGTTAAATTAGGTGGTGTTGTCGTGGGGCGTGTAGAAGAAATAAGCCTAGACACGCAAAGTTATATGCCGGTTGTGCGTTTATCAATGTTTGAAAATAAAGGTATCTACCCTGAAACTTCTTCTTTGTCGATATTAACCTCTGGTTTATTGGGAGAGCAATATATTGGTATCACACCGGGGTTTATTGATGAGGATATTGAGATGCTTGCAGACGGCGATACCATTGAAGACACAAAATCGGCACTTGTTTTGGAAGATTTGATTGGTCAATTTATCTACTCAATAAATAAGGAGGACTAATGCGCCTATTATTGATTATATTTTTCAGTATGTTTACTACTGTTGTTAGCGCTGATGAACCTGTTAATAACGACCCAAATCAAGTCATTCATTCGGTATCGACGAGCACTTTTGCACGAATTACTAAAGAACAAAGTCGATTAGAGACGGATCCCAGTTACATAAAAATAATAATGGAAGAGGAACTTATTCCTCATTTTGATTACAAATACGCAGCTTACAAAGTAATGGGCAGACACCTTAAAAAAACAAGTAAAGAGCAGCGTACTGACTTCGTTGAGGCTTTTAGACAATATTTAGTGAATGCTTACGGTCATATTTTATTTGAATATGACCAGCAAGAAGTTGAAATAATTGAGAATACTCATTATAAGGATAAGCGAATTATCTCTATCCCTGTTAGAGTCATAGATAAAAATGGTCAGGTAACGCAAATTGCGTTTAAGTTGCGTAAAAATAAAAAAACAGGTCAGTGGAAGGTATTTGATGTGATTGCAGAAGGCATTAGCATGCTTAACACTAAACAGTCAGAGTTAGGTGATCTAATTCATAAAAATGGGGTAGATCATGTTATCTCACTTTTACAAAAGAAAAATAGTGAGTTTTAATGACTGACCTAAAAGAGAGTGAAGCATATCTTCTATCAGGGGATTTAGTCTTAAGTGAGTTATCTAAAGGATCATTTCCTGATATAAAAAGTTACTTCGCTATAAAAACAATTGATTTGCAGGGGGTAATAAATATAGACTCTGCGGGTATTGCCTATTTGGCACAAATAAAAACAACCCACTCCGCGATACAGATTATCAACGGAGCTGAGAAAATATCAATTTTATCAGCATTGTATGGGGTTGAATTTCTCTTTAGGGAATGAGATATATAAATGAATATTGAAATAATCAAAGAAAAGTTAGAAAGCGCGCTAGAGCTACAAGAGTGCATTGTAAAAGGTGAAAATGGAACTTTTCAAGTGATTGCTGTTGCAGAGTTTTTCAATGGTATGAGTCGCGTAAAAAAACAACAAACAATATACGCACCACTTACAGAAGAGATTGCTTCAAACGCGATCCATGCGTTAACTATTAAAGCGTTAACGCCTGACGAGTGGCAAAAACAAAAACATTTTATTTAGAAAGTGGAAGGTAGTTCGATGGGTCAGTTTTTAATTCAAGGTGGTTGCCAGCTAAACGGTGAAGTAACTATTTCAGGTGCCAAAAATGCGGCATTACCAATTCTTTTTGCCACGCTGCTTTCAAAGGGGGATGTTAATTTAACCAACGTACCTCTATTAAAAGATATCTCTACCACGTTAGAGTTATTAAAAGAGTTAGGTGCTAATGCCTCTCAAGATGGCCATAAAGTACATATCAATGCTTCTAAAGTTGAAAATTACACTGCTTCATATGAGCTTGTGCGCAGTATGCGTGCTTCTATCTTAGCGTTAGGTCCATTAGTTGCTCGTTTTGGTGAAGCTGATATTTCGCTCCCTGGTGGTTGTGCTATTGGTGCCCGTCCAGTTAATTTGCATATACACGGCTTAGAGCAGATGGGCGCAACCATTAAAGTTGAAGATGGTTTTATCAAAGCACGTGTTGATGGCCGTTTAAAAGGTTGTCACCTATATATGGATTTGGTTAGTGTAACGGGGACAGGCAACCTTATGATGGCTGCTGCACTTGCTGAAGGTACAACAACCATTGAAAATGCTGCCAAAGAACCTGAAATTGTTGATATTGCAAACTTCATCAACGCAATGGGTGGTAAAATTAGCGGTGCAGGTACTGATACCTTAACAATTGAAGGTGTGGAATCACTTGGTGACTGTAGCTATCAAGTGCAACCAGATCGTATCGAAACAGGTACTTTTCTTGTTGCTGGTGTTGTGAGTGGCGGTAAGGTGAGATGTGTAAAAACTGATCCTCACTTATTAATGGCTGTATTAGCAAAGCTTGAAGAAGCTGGTGCATTAGTGACCACGGGTGAAGATTGGATTGAAGTTGATATGCAGGGCAGAGAGCTTAAGTCTGTTAATATTACCACTGCACCTTTCCCGGCATTTCCAACCGATATGCAAGCGCAGTTTACAGTGTTAAATACCGTAGCTCCTGGTACTGGTCGCATCAAAGAAAATATATTTGAGAACCGTTTTATGCATGTTCCTGAATTACAACGTATGGGGGCAAACATTGAGCTTGAAGGAAATCTTGCAATCTGTGGCGATCATGACCAATTAAGTGGGGCAAAAGTGATGGCGACAGACTTACGTGCTTCTGCTAGTCTGGTTATTGCTGGTCTGATTGCGAAAGGTGAAACTATCGTTGATGAGATTTACCATATTGATCGTGGTTATGAAGCAATAGAAGATAAGCTAATTCCACTTGGCGCTAAGATGAAGCGTATCGCCGATTTGAGACGTAGCGAAGATTAATTGCAGAATATGTATAAAAAGGAAGCATTAGCTTCCTTTTTTTGTGCCTGTTTTTGGCTGTTATTGTATATTTTCCGTTTTCAGAGAAGGAGTGCTTAACTCGCCAATAATAACTATTAATTGAATCTCTTTGCCTTTGCGCAATAGGGTTAAGGTTGTTTTGCTACCAGGTTTTATCTCCGCAACACTGTCCATCGCTTTGATTAGATTCTCAACTTCCTTATCGTTAATTTTTAAGAGAATATCATTTACCTGTACGCCAGCGATATCAGCGGGACCATTTTCATTCACTGCTTTGATGATAATACTATTTTGTGATTTTAAGCCCCATAAACGCGCAAGTAGTGGATCCAGGTTTTCGGCAACTAGGCCAAGAGAGCCACGAATAACACGTCCATCTCGAATTAAACTTTTCATAATACGCTGTGATAACTGGTAAGGAATTGCAAAGCTGATGCCTGTACTGATATTTTGTGTATTAGTAAAAAACTCCGAGGTATTGATACCTACTAATTCACCACGACTATTTATAAGTGCACCACCCGAGTTACCCTCGTTAATTGCTGCATCAGTTTGCAAGAAGTCTTGTCTGCCTGAAGAGCTCATACCATTTCGACCCGTTGCACTGATAATTCCTTGGGTAATTGTTTGGCCTAAGTTGTAAGGATTACCAATAGCAAGCACAATATCGCCAACAAGCGGAGTATAATCTGCATTTTGTGGAATAACGGGAAGATTATTCCCCTCTACCTGCAATACTGCCAAATCGGTAATAAAATCACTGCCCACAACATTTGCACTAAATAAGCGGCCGTCCTGTAGCGCAATCAAAATCTGATCTGCTTGTGCAACCACGTGATAATTGGTCAGAATATAACCTTTTTTATCAACAATAATTCCAGAGCCTAATCCTGTGGGCTGTAAGTGTTGTTTGTTATCAATACTAGAATCTACATATTGTTGAGAGTAAATGTTTACTACAGCTGGAGATGCTTTTTTGACTGCTTCACTGTAGCTTGCAACTTGATTGTTATTAAGTAGTTCACCCATGTTATTTATAAATTTACCACCATACATTACTACAATAGCAATAATTAGCCCCCAAAAAATAGGCTTTAAGAAATAGAAAAAGCGAGCTTTAAAATCCATAAGAAGGCATCAATCTAGAGTGAAAAAAACAGTATATATGATGGAGGTAAATTATCCTTGATTATTTACCGTTAAGTGGGCATGCGGGGAGTGATTAATGTGCAGTGAAATGTTTAGTTATATTTCTGTCTATTTATTTGTTGACTTACTTTTTATAAAACCTGTACCCTTGGCGCAGTTTGTAAAATTCAAGGAAATGAAACGTTATGTCACTATTTAAGTCTTTACCTATTGCTTGCTCGTTACTCTTTTTAGCTGCTTGTTCATCAACGCCTAATAAAGAGGAGGAAAATGTCACTTCAAAGTCTGCGCCTGCTGTTACTGAAGAGGTACAGAAAGAGACCGTAAAAGAGAAAAAAATTATTGAAAAAGCAGAAGAATATTCTGGTGTTGAGATGTTTAGTAGCTGTTTAAGCTATGTCATTATTGCTGACGATAAATTTGTTGGATATAAACCTCGTTACTTTAATTTTGATGAGGCAGTGCCAAAAGAGAAGTCTAATAAACAGATGAGTTGTGTTGCTGGTTTATTAATTGATTACCCTCAACAAACTGTTGAAGTTCGTGGTTATACTGATAATAAAGGTAGCAGTGCATATAATTTAGCCCTGTCAGAAAAACGCTCAGCTTCAATTGTTGATGAGTTATTATCGCTTGGTGTGGCTAAGAGCCAATTAAGCAGTGTAGGTTTTGGTAAAAGTCAGCAATTAAATGATAATCAAACAGAAGAACAAAGTAGCTTAAATCGACGTGTTGAGTTTGTTATTAAAGAATAAACACTGTTAATGCTTTAGAAAAACCGCAATCGTAGTTTGACGATTGCGGTTTTTTTTATAGTTGTTTAAAAGCAGACTTCGCCGCTTTTAAAGTATCTTCAATATCTTGGTCTGTATGAGCTAGTGATAAAAAGCCAGCTTCGAAAGCGGAAGGGGCTAAGTAGATGCCCTCGTTTAGCATTAGATGGAAGAATTTTTTAAACTTCTCTGCATCACATTCACATACCTCTGCAAAATTTGTTACCTGCTCAGCCTCTGTAAAGAAGA
>Ga0209395_1002261_pt1 | contig 25655 bp, 18 predicted proteins | sample GOMGulsemesocosm_3_FD_184635 | JGI IMG/M metagenome (GOLD analysis project Ga0209395, IMG submission 184635) | Methane-oxidizing microbial communities from mesocosms in the Gulf of Mexico - GOM9D Gulf of Mexico (SPAdes) (version 2) | ecosystem: Environmental > Aquatic > Marine > Cold seeps... | reverse complement strand
AATGGGTTTCGCCGTTGATCTTCACAAAAACCTCGTACAGATGCCGAGACCAGTTCGAGTGTACATCCATCCGACTGACACGCTTCTTGCGGACCTCGACGGCAAATAACAGGCCAGATCTGTTCCATCAGAACCGCACAGTTTCATGGGTGATTTCGATCCTGCGCTCATGCAGCAAATCCTCCACATTCCGGAGCGGCAGTGGGAACCGGACGTGCGACATCACCGCAAGGTGGATTATCTCGGGACTCGTCTTGAAATTGCGGAATAGATTGAGTTTGGTCATAGCTGGACGCAAAGGGACCAACCTGCCCGCCTCGACCAGCTTTGATCTGATAGAACCAATCGTTTAACAGCCCAGCCCCAATCGTATCAGCTTCGAATACGTTGACCATCCTCAGAGAATAGATAAACGTCGTCATCATTGAATGAAAGGCTGACAGTTGATCCGATCGTATATTTGTGTTGCCCCATCAGGCGCACAGTGATCAGATTTGAATCTTCAATGCGGATATATACGTTGGTATCGGCTCCCAATTGTTCCAAGTGGCTAATCTCACCAGAAAGCACTCCGGTATCCGCCAGTGTGATGTTTTCAGGGCGAATTCCAGCTGTTTTCGCGTCTGTCGCTCCAAGCAATGTTGCATCGAAAAAATTCATGCTTGGTGAGCCGAGAAAACCTGCAACAAAAAGGTTGTCGGGATTGTTGTAAAGTTCCATTGGGGCACCAATCTGCTCTACGCGACCATCTCGAAGCACAACAATCTTATCAGCTAGCGTCATCGCTTCTGTTTGATCATGTGTAACATAAACCATACTGGCTTCGAGCTCCCGATGCAGACGGGCAATCTCTAGGCGGGTGTTGACACGCAGTGCTGCGTCTAGGTTCGACAGTGGTTCATCAAACAGGAATAACTCTGGTTTTCGAACAATCGAACGACCAATTGCAACACGCTGGCGCTGACCGCCTGAAAGTTCGGCAGGGCGTCTGTCCAAATAGTCTTCGAGTCCGAGCATGTCAGTCGCGAATTTAACTCTTTCCTTGATATAGTCAGCTGGCTGCTTCGCTTGCTTTAACCCCAAGCTTAAATTGTTTCGTACAGTTAGATGCGGATAGAGCGCATATGACTGAAAAACCATAGAAATCCCGCGATCAGAGGGGGGCAAATCGTTTACACGTTTACCTCCAATTTCCACTTCACCGGCGGTAGCGTCTTCTAAGCCTGCTATGATCCGAAGCAAGGTGGATTTTCCGCAACCCGATGGGCCGATAAAAATCACAAACTCACCGTCTTCGACCTCTAACGAGATATCTTTCAAAACTTCGACGGAGCCGAAGGACTTACAAACGTTTTTCAGGTTAAGAGAACCCATGGTATTTCTCCTGTTAGAGATCGATGGTTTTACCGGTGCGGATACTTTCATCCGCTGCCAGACATATACGTAGGGATTGCACTGCGTCAGACATATGCCGCGTTAGATCCGTCTTATTGGCGATTGAATTGAGAACAAATGCTTGCTCGAAGTCGCAAAGTTGTTGGTGTCCGGGTTCATGCGGTAGGTCGATAATTTGATCTGAATTTGCAAATCCACCATCGGCGCCGGTGGCAGCGGGATGGACGCGCAATGTGCCTACCTTGGTATGGCTGTCAATATTGGCCGATCCACCCTTTTCAGCAGCCACAATTGAGACAGCGCCATTCGGTGATATGATGTCTTTAACAAAATAGGCGGTTTCAGAAACCATCGGTCCCCATGCGGCCTCGTACCAGCCGACGGAGCCGTCATCAAACAGCACTTGAAAATGACCGTAGTTATACATTTCCGGGTCAATTTCATCGCTAAGCCGAACCCCCATCCCACGGACTTGAACCGGTTTGGCGTCGGTAATTTGGCACATTACATCAACGTAATGCACACCGCAGTCGACAATTGGTGAGGTTGTCTTCATGATGTTTTTATGGGTCTTCCACGTATCGCCACTGGATTGTTGATTGAGGTTCAAGCGAAACACATATGGCCCGCCGAGATTGCGCGCCTCAGCAATCAGGCGTTTCCAGCTAGGGTGATGGCGCAGGATATAGCCAACGACAAGTTGCCGATCTGTCTCGATCGCTTTAGCAACAACGCGCTCGGCGTCCGCGACATTGGTTGCCAGCGGTTTTTCGACAAACACATGGGCACCAGCTTCCATAGCCGCAATCGCGTATTCCGCGTGACTATCTGAATATGTGCACACAGCAACAAGGTCCGGTTTAGTCGCGGCCAACGCCTCGTAAAACTCTTCGAATACTGGATACACATTTAGCTCGGCAGACATTTCGAGGGTAGACCTGTTCATCAGGCCTACAACCTCAAATTCAGGATTGTCATGGTAGGCCAGTGCATGACTGCGCCCCATATTTCCCAACCCACAGATCAGAACACGGACACTCATTTTACCGCTCCTGCCGTGATACCGCGGATAAGTTGGCGCGAGAAGATAATGTACAGAAGTAGTACAGGAAGGATCGCCATCGACAATGCCGAAAGGACAGCATTCCAGTCCGTAACGAACTGCCCGATAAACACTTGGCTACCAAGTGTCAGAGTTTTGGTTTCCTCGGCGGGAGCCAAGATAAGTGGGAACCAAAGGTCGTTCCATATCGGAATCATGTTAAACACAGCAACCGTAGCCATTGCGGGGCGCACAAGTGGCAAAACGAGCACAAAGAAAATCCGATACTCCGAAAGCCCATCAATGCGGCCTGCATTCTTTAGGTCGTCCGATACCTGCCGCATGAATTCCGACAAGATAAAGACTGCCAACGGAAGCCCTTGTGCTGTGTAGACGAGGATCAGGGCGGTCAGTGTATTTACCAAACCACTTGCGACCATCATTTGAAGGATCGCAACGGTGCCGATACGTATGGGGATCATAATCCCGAGCGCCAGGTACAACCCCATCAGTGTGTTTCCTTTGAACCGGTACTCGGCCAAAGCAAAGGCAGCCATTGCGCCGAATAAAAGCACCAATGTTAGCGACACTACCGTAACAATCATCGAGTTCTGGAAATACAGAAGGAAATCCCCCTGCTTTATCACCGTTTGATACCCGATAAGGCTGAAACTATCCGCATCAGGCAAAGACAGCGGCTGCCGAAAAATTGCCTTACGGGTTTTGAAACTGTTAATCAGGATCACGAAGACTGGAAACAGAGCGATCAAAGTATAAGTTATCAGTACCGCATGTGCTGCAATAGTGTTGGTCCAGTTGCGTCTTGCCTTGTTCATGGGAGGTCTCCTTTAGAACTGGTAGCGACGCAAGCGCGTCTGGATGCCGAAAAGATAAATACAGACGCCGATTAGAATGACGCCGAACATGCCGGTTGCGATGGCGGAGCCCATATACGGATCGCCGAGCTGCAACTGGAAACCGAAGAACGTGCGGTAAAGGAACGTTCCGAGAATATCTGTCGAGTAGTCCGGCCCAGCAAGTGCGCCTTGGGCTGCGTAGATTAAGTCAAACGCATTAAAGTTGGCTACAAACGTTAGGATCGAAATGATGCCGATAGAAGGAAGAATTAGTGGAAGCTTAATCTTCCAGAACGCGGACATACCTTTAATCCCATCACATTCGGCGGCCTCAAGCACTTCGTCAGGGATCGACAAAAGCGCAGCATAAATCAGCATCATCGGAATGCCTACAAATTGCCAAACAGAAACGAGTGCAAGTGTTGTTAACGCATATTCTTCTTTTCCCAACCAGGGCTCGAACAGGCTTTTTAGACCAACGGCATCCAACATCGATGGGGCGATGCCCCAAATGGGACTTAAGATAAGTTTCCACGCGAATCCAACAATCACGAAGGACAGGATCGTCGGGATGAATATAGCTGTCCGGTAGAAGGCGCTGAAACGCAGTCCCGGATGACTAAGAATAGCTGCAAGCGCAACCCCGATCGGATTTTGCACAAGCATATGAATTAGGAAAAACCAACCATTGTTCTTAAGCGCATTCCAGAATTGGTCGGACCAGGCTGGATTCCCAAAAAGAGTTCGGAAATTATCAATACCGGCAAAAACCTGATTTTGGCCGTCAGCGATATAAAGGGACTGCTTCAGCGTCGAAAACAATGGAATGATCATAATCGCCGTGTAAACAATCACTGCAGGGGCGAGAAAGACAGCTATGTGCCAGCGTTTCTTCGTTCGATTTAAAGCTTGATCGCTCATACTGAAATTCCCCTTATCCATGGTATTATCGGGGCGGCGATCACCGCCCCGAATTCTTCAATATCACTGTTGAGGCGCGTACCAGCTGGCCAGACCTTCTTGCAGTCGGGCTCCCGCGGCTTCGGGTGTTTCCGCACCTTTGATTACGGCCACAGAAGCGTTCCATGTGTCATTTTCAAGGTTTGGAGTTCCACGCGACAGGATCTGGTATGTCGAACGAATGGATGAGTTACACTTGCCGCGCCAGCTTACAAATTCCTGAGCCAGCGGATCTTCCATCGCAACATCATGATTAGATAGAGAGAAAAAGCCTGGCAACGCGTTTGCGTAAATGGATGCAAATTCCGCAGAACCCATCCAGTTGAGGAATGCAGTTGCCTCAGCGCTATGCTCGGAAGCGGTATTCAAGCCCATCGCGATATCAGCATGATCCGAGATGTAGCACTCGTCTCCGGCATTTTGCACAGGTGGATTAAATGCACCCATTTCAAAATCTGCTAGGCCATTAAATCCTGTAATTTCCCAAGAACCGGCTGGATAAATTGCAGCGCGTCCAAGCGTAAACAGGTTTTGGCTGTCAGGATATGTCTGAGCTTCGTAACCGTCACCCAGATACTCACCCCACTTCGCCAACTGGCGGTAAGGAGCAACCCAACCCTCATCTGTCAGACTTTGTTCACCAGCGATAAGCGCCAATCGGCCCTCTTCACCTTTCCAGTAGTTTGGACCAATATTGTTATAGCCCATTGTTGCGGCTTCCCACTGGTCGTTCGTACCCATTGCCATCGGGAGGTAGTTACCGTCAGCCTTGATCGCATCAAGTGCGGCAAAGAACTCGGCTTCTGTTTCAGGAATTTCGACACCAACTTCTTCAAACGCTTCTTTATTATAGATAAAGCCGTGGATAACCGATGCCATTGGTACACAGAAAGTGACGGAGGCATCGTCGGTGCTCCATCCCGACCTTGCAACAGCACTAAAGTTGGCCATGCCCTCGATATTTGTTAGATCAGCAAGTTGGCCTTTATCATAAAGTGCCAGTGAACCGTCAAATGGCCGACATGTAATCAGGTCACCTGCCGAGCCAGCATCTAGCTTGGAGTTCAGAACCGCGTTGTACTCTGCAGGAGCTGAGGGCGTGAAATTGACCTTGATGCCCGGGTGAGTTGCCTCGAACGCCGGAATGATGCTGTCTTGCCAAATAGTAAGATCATCGTTGCGCCAGCTTTCAATCGAGATGGTTACATCTTGAGCGAACGCCATTCCGGCGGTGCTAAGCAGTGTGCTCGCCAGCAAAACGCCGGCAATTCTATTCGACTTCATAGTATTTCTCCCGATTGTTGCGCTTATGCGCGTTATATTCCCGAGTATTCAGCCCGGAATTTTCATGGATAGGGCAATTCGCAGATTCTGATCTGCCCTATCCAAATACCCTTGCGCTTCAGCGTTATTTTTGGCCCCTGAAGCTAAAAGAACAGCCAATTTGACATTTCCGTCAGCCTGTCCGATTTTCTCTTTTGCGACTTCGTCAGTGCATTTGGTCAAAGCCACCACAATATTTTCTGCACGTTTGAAGAGCTTTTCGTTGTTTGCGACGACGCTAACCATTAGCCCGTCCATAACATGGCCGAGTTTAATGCCCATAAGACTGGACATCATGTTTAGCGCAATTTTTTGTGCTGTTGCCGCGCCCAAGCGCGTCGATCCAGCTATAACTTCAGGTGGCGTTGGCAAAAGAACGGAGACGTCACTATCCGCAAGCAATGGCGTGTTTTTGTTATTGCTTATTCCTATGGTCGAAGCCCCTAATTTCCGCGCGACTTCCATAACAGTGACGGGGTAGGGAGTGCTTCCGCTCGCAGACAGGCAAATGACACAGTCGTTCGCCCCTATCTCTTGAGCGTCAGATATCGCAACATCGACATTGTCTTCAACGTCGCCAGTCAGGCCGACCATATCATTCAAATCGCCCGCTCTAAGAATGGTTATCCGGTCAACAGGAATTCCAAATGTTGGCGCGAGCTCCAAACCATCGGTCATACCAATCATACCAGAACTACCTGCTGCGGCATAAACTAGGTTACCACCGGAACGGATCGCTTGCGCCATAAGTTCTGCGCCACTTTCCAAATCAGGAATTGCAGTTCGAACAGCTTTCGCCGCCGCGACCTGACCATCAAGAAGAATCCCCAGCACGTCACCACTATCAAGACAGTCCAGACCAATACCTCTGTCATGAACCTTTTCTGTTTGATGTTTAGACATACAACCCTCTTCTTACATTCATTCGTGACAAATATAATGCCAAGTTAATACCACATGTCTACATATTTTTTCAAAAATCTGTAAAATTTCTACATATAGGCTGCAATCAATTGATATTATTGATACTTTTGACCCCACCTCAACGATGCTTTTTTTGAAAGTTTTGCTTTCATTAAAACTATAGGTATTGTAAAGGTATTACATGACGCAATCACAGCAAAGATATATTGTGGGACTAGACGGAGGTGGCACCGGGTGTCGTGCCGTTGTTTCTGATCATGCGGGAACAATTATCGGACGCGGCAATGGCCCCGCCGCGAATATCGCCACGAACTTTCAAGGAACATTGGAAAGCATTCTAATTGCGACACGCACAGCCTACGCCACAGCAAACCTCCCAATCGAGCAAATGGAGAACGACGTTGCAGTGCTTGGTCTTGCCGGATCAAGAGTAGGTGACCTTTCCGGACGGCTCGAAAAAACTCTGCCGTTTTTTCGCAGTAAAGTTGTTAATGACAGAGATACGACAGTTCAGGGTGCGTTAGAAGATGCCGATGGATCCGTTGCCGTGATAGGTACAGGTTCGTTCTTTGTTGGCCGCCACGGTGAAAACACGGTATCGATCGGCGGCTGGGGGTTTCACTTAGCTGATGACGGCAGCGGCGCACGCATGGGTCAGGAATTACTTCGGCGTACTGTTTTAGCATATGATGGGCTAGCACCTCACAGCGACTTATCGCGCGCGATTTTGGTTGAGTTTGGTGGAAGTCCCGACGGAATCGTGGAGTTTGCGCTTCAGGCTGACCCACGTGACTATGGGGAATTCGCCCCGCGCATTATCGAAGGTGTTCGCGCCGGAGACATTATTGCACACGAAATTTTCGAGAGCGCGAAAGCTTGCGTACAACACGCACTGGACACAATTGGTGTTGGCAATGGAGGATCGCTTTGTCTCCTCGGAGGCCTCGGACCAATATATCAAGAGTTTCTCGATTCCGCCTACCAAGCATATTGCGTGCCCCCAAAAGGTAATGCACTAGACGGTGCGATCGAACTTGCGCGGCGCGAGTTCGCATCCCAACTTGGAGACGAAGTATGAACGTGAACGATATATTTGACACAACGACTTGGCTCTCTACGGTTGGTGGGCCGCGCTATATTCAGCTTCAACACCGTATCGAAAAAGCTATCGAGAATGGACAATTGCCGCCAGCTTCACCGCTGCCCCCCGAACGTGAAATAGCAGCCATGACCGGCCTTTCACGGGTTACCGTTCGAAAAGCCATAGAACCCATGGTCGAAAAGGGTCTCATTGTTCAGCGCCGGGGCTCCGGATCTTTCGTTGCCGCAAGCGTTGGACGAGTTGAACAGTCCCTCTCGCGTTTGACATCCTTTACCGAAGATATGGCGCGCCGCGGAATGAATTATACTTCTATCTGGCTTGAGCGCGGTCTGTTTATGCCGTCGCCGAAAGAGGTATTGGCGCTAGGCCTCCGAGCTGACGACTCTGTCTCACGAATTGCGCGTCTCCGCAGTGTTGATGGCGTACCGTTGGCTGTTGAACGTGCCTCGCTGTCCACTGAAATTTTACCGAACCCAATGCTCTTAGAATCCTCTCTTTACGAAGCTCTGGAGAAAAGCGGCAATCGACCTGTACGGGCCATCCAACGCATTTCAGCAGCAAACCTTGGGGCCAAGGACGCTGAACTTCTGAATGTTGAAGAAGGGGCTGCGGGTTTGAACATTGAACGCACCTCCTATTTGTCTTCTGGGCGAGTGGTCGAGTTCACACAATCCATCTATCGCGGTGACAAATACGATTTTGTTGCAGAACTACAAATCTCTGGCTGACTGGAGCAACTATCGATGGCTACAAATTCTACATTCATGCGCAGAGAAATCCTCGAGATTCCGGATGCGACCGAAAAACTTTTACGTGACGGCCGGGTTGCGATCGAAACAGCTGCGAAAGACTTGCGGGCGCAAAACCCAGCATTCATATCGACGGTGGCAAGGGGATCGTCAGATCATGCCGCCACATTTTTGAAATATGCATGCGAGTTAACGCTTGGGCTTCCGGTGGCCTCTCTTGGGCCATCTGTTGCATCGATATTTGACGCTCAGCTTAGACTTAACGGTAGCGCTTGCATCGCGATCTCGCAATCCGGAAAGAGCCCCGACATCGTTAGAATGGCACAATCAGCTACGCAACAAAGCGCAAAGTCGATTGCGATAACAAATGAAACATCATCCGATTTGGCTGCGGTTTGCAATCATACCCTCAATATCAATGCAGGAGTTGAAACCAGCGTCGCTGCAACCAAGACCTTTGTAACATCGGCTGTTGCGGGTCTCGCACTCGTTGCGCATTGGAAACAGGATGATGCGTTGATCGCTGCAGTCGATGCTCTACCGCGCCACCTCGACAAGGCCACAGAATTCGATTGGCCGGAGTTACGCGCCAATCTTGCAGATCAGGGTTCTTTATACGTACTTGGCCGCGGTCCATCGCTTGCGATGTCGAATGAAGCGGCTCTGAAGTTCAAAGAAACATGCCAGATACACGCAGAGTCCTATTCTTCTGCCGAAGTATTGCACGGGCCAGTATCAATTGTTGAGCCTGGGTATCCAATATTGGCACTTGCCTCTCGGGATGCTGCAGAAGCCTCAATCAACTCTGTCGCTGACAAGTTGGCCGGTCAGGGTGCATCTGTATTTATTACGTCAGACAAAGCAACAAACGCAAACCAGCTTGGTTTTGCATCAACCGACCACCCGCTGACTGACCCTATTGCTTTGATCGTATCTTTTTACGCATTCATTGAAAAATTGGCCGCTGATCGCGGCATCAATCCAGACACTCCGCGCAATCTCAAAAAGGTGACAGAGACAGTATGAGCAACGCGAAAAAGGCATATTTTGGATGTGACGTCTTTGATGGACAAACACGGCATAAAAAATCCGCGTTGTTAATCAACGGCGAACGCGTTGCCGGCATTCTATCAGAAGAAGATGTGCCGTCTGAATACACCATAGTACAATTAGACGGTGGTCTGATTACTCCTGGGTTTATCGACCTACAGGTCAATGGCGGCGGCGGTGCTATGTTCAACGACGAGCCGAGCGTCGAAGTACTACGCACAATCTGTGAAGCACATTTACCATTTGGCACGACTTCGCTTTTGCCAACACTAATCACAGACACACCGGAAAAAACGACCGAGGCGATTAACGCGATCCACACGTCGATGGAAGCAGGAGACGGAGGGGTTATCGGTTTACACTTGGAAGGCCCACATCTTTCGCTTGCCCGCAAAGGTGCACATGATCCAAAGTTAATCCGCTCGATGAGTGAGAAGGATTGCAGTCAATTGATATTGGCTGCAGGTAGTCTCAGCAGTCTGCTTTTGACAGTGGCGCCAGAGTCAGTCGCAATGTCGCAAATATCCGACCTAACCGCTGCCGGTGCGATCGTTTCACTTGGGCATACCGATACCGATTACTCCAATGCACGAGCCGCAGTTAAGAGTGGCGCGACTTGTGTCACACACCTATTTAACGCCATGAGCCAACTCGGCAATCGCGAACCGGGTGTTGTCGGCGCGGCCCTCGACGCTGGCCAGCTATTTGCAGGTTTGATTGCCGACGGGTTCCATGTTGATCCCGCCACGATTGCAGTCGCACTTCGCGCCAAACGCAAACCTGGGCGTATTTTTCTTGTGACAGATGCGATGTCTACCATTGGCACGGAACAAACGAGTTTCACGCTTAACGGGCGACACATAAGGCGAGAGGGAGGACGTCTAACACTTCCTGATGGAACCCTCGCCGGTGCCGACCTTGACATGATATCCGCCGTACGCTTCATGGTTCAGAAAGTCGGCCTAGACGTCGAGGAAGCAATACGAATGGCAACGCTTTATCCAGCGCAGGTTCTAAATCGCGAGAACGAATTTGGTCAACTTATCGAGGGATCCCGAGCCGACTTCCTTCTATTGAATACGCAGCTTAATGTGGATGCGGTTTGGCGCGCTGGCAGTCAGATCTGAACAAATATACGAAACAAACGATCCTGGAATTCCCCTACGGAACCTTCAAGTTCTGCTGTCCGTACTAATTCAAACTTGTCTCTGATAGGACAATATCGCTGCCTTATCTTCATGCCGAGTTGGCGCCAACTGCCTACGAAATTAAGCAACGACAAATGAATGAAGTGGGTGTCTATTGGCTGTCCGTCGTCAGTTTTTTGGAACCAATGGCTGCTTGTGCGTGGTTCGTCTGGTTGGTTTGATTGTGCAGTGCGTTATCTGTGATGCAAGCGGCGCGTTTCGAGCATCCTGCGTTTGATCCTTTCTCTTTGCTGTAGAACGGCTTTGTCGCGCCCGAAGTAAACGTCGACGGGTGTGACGTTGTTCGGGCTCTCGTGATAGCGACGATGGTTGTAGTGATCGACGAATGCCTCGATCTGGGCTTCCGGATCACCTGGCAGAAAGTAGTTCTCGAGCAGGATACGGTTCTTCAGAGTCTAGTGCCAACGTTCGACTTTGCCTTGAGTTTGGGGATGGTACGACGCACCTCAGCTATGCTTCATGTACTTGATCACAATCTGATGCTTCTAAAGCCAAATCCAACGCATCCGCCACATCTTGGGTTCTCAGGTTCGTGCAGAGTTTCCATGAAATGATGTAGCGGCTGTAATCGTCCAAGATCGTGCTGGGATAGAAGCAGCCCTACCCGATGATCTTGAGGTAGTTGAAGTCAGTCTGCCAAAGCTGGTTGATCGCAGTTGTATTGTCTGAGAACTCACTGGCGGCCTTGATCACGATGAAGGCCGGGCACTCATTCAGCGGCGTATCCTTCATCAGTCAGGTGCTGACCAATGGTGATCCGGTCAGGAAGCTACAGAACCACCAGCGGGCGCCGAAAATAATCAGTCTCGCCTGAATCTTCAATGCCCAGACCGAACGCAGTGAGCCCGGTCCGATGTCATATTTGTCTCTTAGAACATCGCCAAGAGGCGGGCTGGTCCACCTGAACCACCTCTGTGGGTTGGCGCACCAACAAATAGAGTTGCGCCAGCGGCCGGCACTTTATCGAGGTTGGCTATATTTTCAATGCCATAGCGATTTGTGGGCAGCCACGCATAGTGTGTGTCGAAGGTCTGCGTCGAACCGATGTCGAGTGAGAGCGAGTCAGTGGCGATTGCGACAGAGCCAGTTTCCTCCATCAGCATTTGTGCAGCCTCAACATGGAAACCCGGGTAGTGTCGAACGCCAGCATCGTCAAAGCCAGCGAATTTTGGCGTTGCGACGTGCTTCTGCCATCCGGAATTCATTGCAACACACGCGCCGTTGGGAATTTCGCCGTGCTCGGAAATCCAAGCACGTAAATCGTCCGGAGTGATTTCAGCCTCAATATTTGTCTCTGCTTTCTCGCGAATATCTATTACACAAAGAGGGCAAACTAGGCTTTTGACGGGAATTTCTTCTACCGATCGCCCGTCGGCTGAAAAGTGAAGGGGAGCGTCGACATGAGTGCCAGTATGCTCGAATACTTCAATGTTAAAGGCGTTGAATCCACTCTCCTCGAATTTTGCCACCTGAGATAATTTTATGCCGGGAGGGCCAAGCCAAGTTGGAAAGGCTTCGTCAATTACGTAAGTCATATCCACTATTCGCTCTGCGCCAGCGGCCAGGCTAGCTGGCGCAGCACCCACGCCAATTGTTGCAGTCGCTGTAATCGCAGGCGCTGCCTTCAGGAAATTTCTTCGCGAAAGCATCCTGTCTTTAACACTTTTCATAACGCAGTGATGGCACATGATATTTTCCTCTAAATGTTGTGCCCGCAACTTCTTGCGGACTTTGCTTCAAATCGAAATCAAGTGTCGCGGTATTTGGCACGCATGAGGTCAGAAATGTCAGTGCTGTGACCGTCCATGCCACAGCCATCTTTGATCCGATATTCATTGTGGGCGTCTTCGGTACCAAGGGCTTTTCGGCTTACATTGCCTATGCGAACTCCAAATTTATTTACCCAAAGTAAACAATATACCACATTCCTTATGAGAAGTTAAATTGGCTGTGTGTATTCTGCGTTGAACGAATACTGGTTCCGGATGATCTGCAATTCGTCTCAGACCCCTCACAGCAACCCTAGGACCGCCAGAGATAATGACGTTCGCCGTTGATCTTCGCGAAGACCTCGTCAAAATGCTATTGCCAGTTCGAGTGTCCACGCATCCAACTGACACGCTTCTTGCGGATCTCGGTGGCAAACAACGGGCCAAATCTGTTCCACCAGAACCGCACCGTTTCATGGCGGATATCGCCCCCGCGCTCATGCAGCAAATCTTCCACATTCCGGAGCGACCGCGGGAACCGGACGTACAACATCACAGCCAAGCGGATGATGTAGGGACTCGTTTGGAAATAGCTGAACGGATTGAGTTTTATTATAGCTGGACGCTAAGGGACCAACCTACCCTTCTCAACAGAATTTCCTCTGGCAAGCCCCACCGGTATTATGTGTGACCTGAAGAACTTCAGTGACCGCTTTGGTTGACTTCACAATTCATGGTGGACATTGAGCCGCTCTACGACATTCATACGGCGTGCAGCATTAGCTACTTTGGGCGGAAACTCGACATTCGCTGCTGGTACGAATATGTAAACCGAATCTCAATTAACTGACATTCGCTAGGCTTTCTGTATGGCCGCTCAATTGGTGATTGATCGAAAGAGCAAACGGGCCTCAATGCTCGTCAAGCGGCCTTGATTGAGTTGGATGATTATCTTGAGATAGGATATAATTACGCTGGCAATACATTAGGAGAGACAACGCAATGGATTGGGATGAATTCGCCCATTGGGGCAAGCACATTGCGGATTGGAGCGCGGATTACCATAAAACGTTGCGGGACAAACCTGTGCGTGCGCAATCGGCACCGGGAGAGACCGCAGCAAAGCTCCCGACCTCGCCGCCCGAAGGGGCCGAGGCGATGAACGATATCATGGCCGATTTTGAAGGGATCGTCATGCCGGGTATGACCCATTGGCAGCATCCCCGCTTCTTTGCGTATTTTCCCGCCAATGCAGCTCCACCATCGATGCTTGCTGAGATGTTGGTAACGACAGTTGCAGCACAATGCATGCTTTGGCAGACCTCACCCGCCGCGACCGAAGTCGAAGGTGTGATGGTTGATTGGCTGCGCCAAGCGCTTGGCCTTGCGGATGGGTTTACCGGCGTCATTCAAGACAGCGCCTCTTCGGCGACACTGTCGGCCGTTCTAACAATGCGGGAACGCGCTACTGGCTATACCGGAAACCGGGATGGGCTGTCAGCCAAGGGCCAGCTGCGCATTTACTGCTCCGATCAAGTACATTCGTCGATAGATCGAGCCTGTTGGGTGGCTGGCATTGGACAGGCCAATCTGGTTAAAATACCAACCGAGGGGCCGCGGCACAGCATGGATGTTGCCGCCTTGAAAACGGCTATCGCAGAAGATCGCGCCAATGGCTATACGCCCGCCGGTATCGTAGCAATCACCGGAGGTACCGGTGTTGGGGCGTGTGATATGCTCGGCCCGATTTTAGATGTCGCTAATGCAGAAAACCTTTACACGCATCTTGATGCTGCTTGGGCAGGCTCGGCAATGATCTGTCCGGAACTTCAAACGGAATTCTGGGCTGATGTTGATGGGTTTGACAGCATTGTGTTCAATCCGCACAAATGGCTCGGTGCGCAGTTTGATTGTTCCGTCCAGTTCCTTAAAGACCCGCAATCACAACTGAACACGCTGAAGATCGAGCCTGAATACCTGAAAACAACAGGTGAAAGCGTGACGAATTACTCGGAGTGGACGATCCCCCTTGGGCGTCGTTTTCGGGCATTGAAGATCTGGTTCCTCATCCGTTCTTATGGGTTGGATGGTTTGCGGACTCGCATTCGAAATCATATCGCGTGGGCTGGCGAACTATGCGAGGCGCTACGCAGCCTTTCCGGGTTTGAGATCGTCACAGAGCCGATATTGAGCCTATTTTCGTTCCGCTGCCCGGGCGATGACGACAGCCAACAGCGCCTTGTTGATGCCCTCAATGATGATGGTCGGATCTACGTGACCCAAGGGATGTTCGCGGGTCGAAAGATCATCAGGTTTCAGGTCGGCCAATTCGACACAACCCGCGCCGATGTGATGATGGCGCATGGCGTAATTGCAGACGTTTGGAAGCGGATTTCATGAGATTATCTGCTTAAACCTCCGATGCTATAGGTGTCTCCCGTAATGCCTATCTCGATTGGAGTGTGCAGTAAAGTAGCGAACGGCAGGATTGAGCCCATAGCTGACAAGCAGTGCCTGATTTGGTAGTATCCTTATACTGGTTGGAAAGGTTGTTTGACGATTTACCATTGATACTGGGGAGTATTTTCATGACTGATTATTTTGATTTGGGCAGCTATAGCCGAAAAACGAGCGCCATTCCCGAAGCACAGGAGTGGTTCGACCGAGGGATTGTCTGGTTGTTTTCTTACAACCATGAAGAGGCCATTGTCTGTTTCGAAAAGCACTTGCTGCTGATCCGGCCTACGCTTGAGTATGCCCATAAAGAGCAGATGGCCTTGCTTTCAAATCAACTGACCCGGTGCAGCGCGCACTTCTGGAGGCCCTCGTCTGCCGCTATCCCGATGATCCCGGAATTGAAGATTATCAGCCATTCAGTGACAGCTTTGCCGAAGCTATGAAGCCCGTTTATCAGGCACATTTCGACGATCTGGACGTGGCCTTTGTTTATGCAGAAGCGTTGATGGGCCGCACGCCTTCGCAACTTTGGGTTTTTCAAAAAGGCATCCCAAACCCTGATGCCTCGACCGAAGACGCGATGGCAGTACTTGAACGCACATTTGATCAAACGCCCGGTGCCTGGGATCATCCGGGGCTGTTGCATATGTATATTCAACTGATAGAGATGTCGCCGCACCCTGAGCGCGCTCTGCGTCATGGTCATCGTTTGAATGGCCTCGTTCCGGATGCCGGGCACTTCGTACACATGGCAACGCATATCGACGTTCTGTGCGGAGATTATCAGAACGTGCTTTCCCGCAATCTCGCCGCCGCAGAAGTAGACGACAGGGCTTTTCCAGCCCTGTGCTGAGTGGCGGCGACGTGGATTGTATAAGCCAATGGTGCTGTCATGTGTGAATGGCTGAATTGAGTCAACACATGCCAGCACCAGTCTAACAGCACATCCTGTTCAGCTGTCGCGGAAACTGCGGTTAAATGACTGAAATAAGGGATCAAGGAGATACCGCCACAGAGGTTGTTCACTGTTCAGGATCATAACTTCGGCGAACATGCCTGGCAAAAGCCGCACATCCTCCACCCCGTCTAGGTCACCGGCGTTAACTTCGACCTTTGCTAGGAAATACGGCTCACCGGTCCGGTCCTCAATTAACCGATCAGCTGAAACTGAACGCAATACACCATGTATCAGGGGCAGGCTGCGCTGACGGTAGGCCGACAACACGATGCGCGCTTCCATACCCGGGCGAACTCTGTCGATGTCATTGGGAGTGACCCGGGCATCAATAATCAGTTGGGCTTCACGAGGAACTATTTCCAAAATTGGCTCCCCAGACCGAATTACACCCGTTTCAGTGGTCGCTCGAATATTCATGACGATGCCGTCAATTGGGGCGCGGATCACTGTGCGGTCAAGTATGTCCTTGCGTGATGGCAGCTGACTGCGGATTTCGGCCGCCTGTCGCTGTATTCCCGCAAGCTCATCATTGGCATTCTCAACGACCTGTTCCCGCATCGTCAGGAGCTGCGTTTCTGCCTCTCCTTTCCGTTGAGCATTTTCTGCAATTTTGGCCCGGTTGCTGGCCTGTTCAGCGTCCAGTGCTGCTTCGGCACGTCTGAGCGCAAGAAGACGGTCCGCTGTTGTCAGGCCTTTGTCGAACAGCTCCTGCAGACCGGAAATTTCCTCCCTGAGAAGAAGAAGTTGCCGAAGTTGTGCTTCAGTGACGCCTTCGAGTCCGGTATTTTGTTCATCAAGCTGCAGCATTCTCTGATGGAGAATGCGCTCACGCCCGGCTTGTGTCGCACGCTGGCTGGTCAGCAGGTTTTGCTGGGCTACCATCGCGCTTATTGCGCTGACGGACTCTGTATTCAGAAGTGCATCCGGAAAAGTGATTTCAGCGACGCCGGATCTCTGGGTTAGCAGCCGTGCTTCGATAGCCAGAAGATGCTGATAGCGTTCTTGCATCTCTCCGACAAAGGCACGTGCCTGCACATCCTCTAAAGTCAGCAACGGCTGCCCTTTCGTGACCGGGTCCCCTTCGTGGACGTGAATGTTCCTGATAATGCCGCCTTCCAGATGTGCGATGGTCTTGCGATTTCCGTCCGGGCTTATGACGCCCGGCGCAATCGAGGCACTGGCCAGAGGCGCAAGCATTGACCAGCCGCCAAACACAAGAACCAATAGGCCCGCAGCGCCATAGGCCACGATCCGCGGCCGTCGTGTCAGGCGGGCCAGTTCAACACCTCCGCCCTTTTTTTTCCCACGCCGGACCCAAAACAACATCATCAGAAAAACCAGAAGTGCTCCTGCGGCAGATAAAACAGCCAGAATTGCCCGGCGCTCCATTTCCCCGCCCCAACCCAGTGAAATCAGCAAGTATTCAACCTGTGGCACCAGCCACATACTCAGTTTGTTAAAGGCCTGCAGAGACTCATTCAGTACAGCCTGGGCGAAAAGCAATGATTTTGCCCAAGCGTCTGTCAGAACTTTCAGGATATCGTTTTCCATTTACGTTTCCGCCTTTGCTGAATGAGTCTGCCCCGCAATAGCAGAAATGCCCGCCGTAACCGTTTGTCTTCTGTCAGCACCGGTTGCAGATCCGGATGGTGTCTGTTTTTGCTGGGCCTGCTGCAACGGTTTTTCTACCAATTTCAGGACATCTGTCCTGTCACCAAATTTCGCGACGATTCCGGCCTGAAGCACCAGAACCTTGTCAGCTACAACCAAAATTTCAGCGCGATGTGAAACGATCACCACGGTTTGCTTCCGTTGTTTGAGCAGCTTAATCGCGTCTTGCAGCGCCTGGTCGCCGGCACCGTCGAGGTTTGAATTCGGTTCATCCAGCACAACAAAAGCGGGATCACCGTAGAGAGCCCGCGCCAGGCCAATGCGTTGCCGCTGGCCAAGAGATATGCGGTCGGCATGCGGGCCGATGTCAGTTTCATACCCGTTGGGTAGACTCAGTATCATGTCATGTACGCCAGCAAGGTTTGAAGCGCGGATAATGGCGTCGCTATCTAGATCCCCGAACCTTGCGATATTTTCCGCCACAGTTCCGGGAAAGAGTTCAACGGTCTGTGGCAGGTACCCGATATACGACCCCAGCTGCACCGAGTCCCATTTGGACACATCAGCGCCATCAAGGCGCACATGCCCTGCGGCAGGTTTCCAGGCACCGACAAGCAAGCGACACAATGATGACTTTCCGGCCCCAGATGACCCAACAATCGCGCAGACTGTTCCAGGCTCTTCGAGTGCAAAATTTACATTTCGCAAAATGGGAACATCGCTGCTTGACGCGACATAAGAAACCTCTTGAGCAAGAATACGTCCCTCTGGTCGAGGTAATGTCACCGCCTCCGGCTCGCGCTCAATATCCTCAAACAATTTCGCAAGGTTGCTCTGCGCCGCACTGGCGGCGACATGGCGCGCCCATGCCGAAGTTAAGCGGTCGATAGGCGCAAAAGCGCGGCCTGAAATTATTGATGCGGCAATCATAGCCCCGGCTGTGATCTCCCCACCAAGCACAAAATACGCGCCAGCCCCCAATATAAGCACCTGCAGCGTCATTCGCAGGGACCGTGTGAAACTCAGAATGCTGGTTGTCTTCTCGCCCAACTCCTGCTGTTGGGCGCGGGCGCGATTCTGACTTTGACGCCACCTCAGAAAGATGGCATTCGTCATGCCAAGCGGCCTGATGGTCTCACCGCCTTCAACAAAGCGGATCGCGGCCTCGTTTGCTCTGCGCACTGACGCTGCCGCAGCCTTTTGCCGGTTGCGCGTTAACAAGTCATTGGCAACGGTTGCGACGAACAAAATAATGGCACCGATTGTGGCCAGAACACCAAGTGCTGGGTGTAGCATCCAGATGAACGCGAGAAATATCACGCTCCATGGTGCATCCAAGAAAGCTAAGGCCGCATCGCTCTGATAGTAATTACGCAAGTCAGAAACATCGCGGACGCTGGCTTCGGGGGTGGTTCCCGCCAGGCGTTTTTCCATTGACCGCCGCAGAACCGGTTCGTTTAGCGCACTTTCTATGAAACCAGCAGCGCGGGAAAGCACCAGCCTTCGCGCCTGTTCAAGGATCCCGTAAATAACGATTGCAAACAGCGCGATTACTGTGAGCCAGAAAAGCGTATCAAGAGATCCACTCGACAATACGCGATCATAAATCTGCAACATATAGAGGGCAGTGACCAGCAATAAAAGATTGATGAAACAACTGATAAGTATAAGCCCAAACCGGTGGCGCTTTACCGCTTTCCGGACTTCGGCTAGGCGTCCTGTTCCTTTTTGCATGAACTGAGCCTCCTATTTCCTATGTTAATCGCCTAATTTCTGTCTTGCTGGTCGCAGGGATTGTAATGGGGTTTGTAGTTAGTAAAATTGCGGATGCCAGCGGTAAAAATATCTGAAATTAGATCCGAAACTGCCCAAGCTCACAAATTGCATCGGTAACTTTTCGTTCGCCGACCAGCAACTCACAACTCTGCTGGCTCGCCATTTAATTCGAGCAATCAAAACACCAGCGGCCCATCAGTTCATTTCAGGAACAAACATTGCCGATCACCAAGGTAAGCAATGGTCCCACTCTCGCTATTACTGCGATGCAGTTCATTTCAATACCTGTAAGTTTCTCGTTGCAACCAGCCGGAACATTGAGCCCCTGAAGAGTTTTAAAAAGGATTACTGCACTGTAGCTCGGAGAAAACATACTCTATTTTCCGCAAAAAATCCATTGATTCGACATACTCCCACCAAATTCAAGAAATAATTTTGCCCGGCTCATTCGCGCGCGGACCGAAAAGTGAGACTATATGGCAACAAAATTGTCAAGATCGAAGTCCGATACGCGGATTTTCGCAGGCATAAACATTCACCCGGCGCTCACGTTGACACCGTTTCGAACTCACTTCTACATTACTGATCAAAGTAACAGGTAACGAAAGAAGACAAGTAAGCGAGAGTACAAGTAACGCTTAGAAAACTACACCCACCATTTGAGTGGGAAAGGCGGGCGAGCAGTAAATCAAACAGCCTGCAGTGAGACCAGAAGATGCACCCCGTGCGTGCTCTGGTACTGGAAACACGTATCCGTACGTGCGCGATTGCGATGTGTTTTTCGCAGGGCGTGATGGCTTTTGTTTAACAAGAATATCCATTTGTAACTGAAACTTAGACGAAACAGTGAAGCAATCCACGACGTCGAGATATCGATGCGTGGCAAGGATGGAATGAGGGCAAAATGGCCAGAAAAATACGCGAGACCGGTAACGGCGGAAATGACACCAGCGGCACCACTAGTGTCACAGGCACAAATGGAAATGATCTTCTTTCGGGGCTTGGGGCGGCAACAACCCTGACCGGTGGAAGGGGGGATGACACCTATCTTGTTGATGACATTGGTGATGAGATAATCGAGAAGAAAAACAGTGGTACAGATACCGCCATCTCGCTGATCGATTGGGAACTTGGAGGCAATCTAGAAATCCTGACTCTGGATGGCAGTGCTGACCTTGCCGGAACGGGTAACCAGCTGGACAATACCTTGAGCGGGAACACCGGTGACAATCTTCTTGATGGCCGTGACGGAGACGACTCTCTCTTTGGGGCTGACGGTGATGACACGCTGATTGGGGGTAGAGGCTCCGATACACTCGACGGTGGCAATGGCTTCGATACTGCTGTGTTCACAGGTTTCCTTGCTGACTATACTTTCCTGTGGAATGACCAAGACCTGTTGGTAACCAATAGTCTTGGCGAAACCGACACCCTGCGCAATATTGAATACCTTTCCTTTGGGGATCAGGTAATCAGCGCCAGCGATATTGGGCCTGCTATTCCTGATGCACCGCAAGCAAACAACGATGCAATTTTAGGCGTCGAAGATACAGTCCTTACGACAAACATCATCGCGAACGACGCTGGAGACCAGATTTCCGTGTCAGCTGTTACCAATGGCGCGATGGGTCAAGTCAGCATCAACGCTGACGGGACAATAACTTATACTCCTCAATCCGATGCCTCCGGATCAGATCAATTCACCTACGCGATTGAAGACTCTCTGGGGCGTACTTCAACTGCGACAGTAATGGTGCAAATTTCTGCCGTGAACGACGCGCCGGTAGCCCAGTCCGACAGCTACAGCACCTCACTCGACACTGCGTTGTCTGGCGCTGTCAGCGTCCTGAATAACGACAGTGACAAAGACGCTGATGCGCTGACGATTTCAGACTATGACGCCACAACCGCGCTTGGTGGCACTGTGCAGATGAATGCGGATGGCACTTTCACATACACTCCGCTTTCCGGAGTGAGCGGCAGCGACAGCTTCAGCTATACTGTGTCAGACGGAAACGGCGGTGTAGATACAGGCACTGTAGCACTGGATGTATCTTTGCCGGTCGAGTTGCCTTATTACGTCTCTGGGCTGCTGTATGACAATGAATTGATGCGGCTGAATAATACATCAGAGGTCGGCACAGCGGTGACGATAACCTATACCTTTCTCGATGCCACTCCCAGCTATATTCCATCAAACGATCCGCGCGATATTCATGACACTTTCGCAGCATTCACGGAACAGCAGCAGCAGATAACCCGGGACGCGCTGGCTGAGATTGAGGCGTTCAGCGGCCTTAATTTTGTCGAGGTGGACAGCGCCGAGACTGCAGTGATGACATTGGGCATTTACGACATGGGCGGAGACACTCTGGGTACAGGAACTTATCCGGGTGGCAACATCACCGGCAATGTTTACTCGGATGTCTGGCTCGACACCCAGCTAGCCGGCACCACCATTGAGCCGGGCACTGAAGGCTACTATGTACTCCTGCACGAAATCGGCCATGCAATAGGCCTAGATCACTCGTCTCTTCCCGCGGTTGAAGATAACCAGCAATACACAGTGATGGACTACTCCTCGCATCCGACCATTGCGACGGATGTGACGGGATACCAGCTTTATGACATAGCGGCGCTGCAATATTTATATGGCGCAGACGTAACGGCGACTGGCGGCAATAATGTTTATGACTTCGACGATCTTAACGGACAGGCGATGGCAATTTGGGACGGCGGCGGCCATGACACAATCGACCTGTCCACAGCAAATTACGGTGTTACGCTGGACCTGAATAGCGGTGCATTCAGCAACGTGATCGCAAATGGTACCAACAACATTTCGATCGCTTTTGGCAGCGAAATCGAGGATGCTAACGGTGGCGCGTTTAACGATGTCATTATCGGTAATGATGTCGCAAATCGGATCGATGGCCAAGGCGGAGATGACCTGCTTACTGGCGGAGCGGGCGCGGATGTATTTGTCTTCACCAGTGATTGGGGCGATGATGTGATCTCGGATTATACTGCGGATGAGGATATCCTTGATTTTACGGGGACCATGATTGGACTGGGAGACCTCGCGGTTAGCGAAACTGGCGGCGACACATTGCTCGAATATGGCACAAGTTCAGTTTTGTTGGAAGGTGTCACTGGGTTTGATTTCGGCGACCTTTTGATTGCCTAACCCTTGCGGCGGAACCCATAAACATGGGCTTCGCTAACACATGCTTCTGCATGAGTAGAGAGCCGGCGAGCAGTAGTACGTGTACTGCTCGCCATCAAGAATTCCTGCTTAACATGAGTGTAAGAAAGGGTCTTATCCTCTCATCATCATCTATAGACAGCTGCAAACTAACTGCGGCTACGACCTGTTTTCGGCTTTCCTCTGAGTCTGCGTTCTGCTGGTGGAACGTCTCATTGAACTCAGGTTTAAGACAAATATCCAATAGTTTCCGAAATAGATCGCTTTAGACAGGCTGCCCATATCTTCTGCAGCACTAGGGGATTCGGCCCGTTCCACCTTCATCTTTCAGAAGGCCGAAGAAAAATATCCCAGATTTTTCATCAGCCGACGCGCTGAAAAGAGTACCATTTCTATCAACTTAGCTTACCAATTTCAAAGCAGTAATTTCTATTCGTTCACCATGCGAATTACGGTCGCCTCAATCTGCACAGTGTACTGGTATATCGTTGAAAAAACTAAACTCCAGCTCCCAAATTGCGTCTATTTCTCCGGATCACTGAAGTTACCTTTCATAGCCAATAATACGAGACCTCCGCTTATCTCTTGCTAGTAGGGTTTGATCCGGCACCGGCTGCAGTATTGAGAAAACGGCTTTTTTGTGTTAATATCTTGTTCATAAATTGGCCCGGTTATTAGAGTTGTTAATTGTGACGCGGCCGACCTGCCGCAGTTGATTTGGGTCAGAAATAGTCATCTTGAGGATATTCAAGCAGGGTAAGGTCGCCATTCATGAATTCGGCCGAAACCCATTAAGCGCTGTGATTGAGATCCGCGCAGGAACCGTATAGCCGCATTAAATCGGTCGGTTTCAGAGACTCCGCGACAGGCATTGTTGGTTGTTGATTGCTGAAATCAGCGAGACGGATTCGTATAATGCGAAGACGACGAGGGACTTCATAGCCGCCGCGCAATTATGTTGGTGACGAGTTGGCTAAAGCCCCCCCCAACTAGAATAAAACAAGACGCAATATGCGCCCTGAGCAATCCGCAGAAATTCTGCGGAAGGAATTTTATATTTAGCAAAGGAACATCTTCATGACTGTCTCCATCTCCCCGAACGGCGAACATCGGCACGATCAGTCTTCAGGCATCCAGTCCGCAGGGATCTTGGACAAGGACGACGTTATACTCAGTGCCGACCTCAATGAACTTCCAGACGTTTTTGAGGCTTTCCTCCTTAGCTTGGTCCCCCTAGGGCTTCGGGAAAATGCGGCGGATTATGATGCAGCACACGAGGATCCTGACGCGGGTTACTTTATTGACGTCACTGCTTCGGGCGACGAGACATTAGAAGACCTTTATTTCAGCACATCCGACGGATCACTGTTCGATGGAGAGATTGCAACATACGATGGTGGCACCGAAATCCATGTGGTCGGCAGCACTGATCCGATCTATCTCTATTCTTTTGCCGATGGTGATATCCTGATCGGTTCGACAGATACTAGCGTCGATATTTCTGACCCTTCTACTTTGGATGGAAGCACGATTGTTTTCGCCTATTATCTCGATGAGAATGCCTCACACACCGGTGCCGATGTCTGGGGCGTGACTTTTCAGCCCCTAGACCACCCCATCGCGGGCGACGACAGCGGAGGTGAGCATGACGATGCCATTGATTTTGGAGATTTTCTACACGTCTCCGCCTCGGCGAGCCTGTCGTTCGCGTTTGATACACTGGAATCTGGTAAATTTCTCTGGGTTGCTGTCGGTGACAGCGACAATGGCCTGTTGGTCACTGGCAGAGACCTGAACGTACAAGACTTGGGAAGCGGTAGTGAAGGTGATCGAGTCAGCGGTGGCTCCGATTCGAGTGACGCTGTCAATACCAGCCAAGGCGGCACCGGTGCCACCATCGGCATCAACAACCAGCAGTGGGTGCCCGGAAATGAGGGTGTCTTTACGTTCGTCAAAGGCTTAGATCAATTGGGTGCCGGACCTGACGCCACCGGAGACAATGTGCTCGAAATCGACTATGATGACGATGATCCCTACATTAACACCGAAGGCGCTGGTCTGTTCATTTCCCAGAAACAGGGCAGCCCTGCCCATAAGCTCGATATGACGATCAGGGTGTGGGAAGCTGGCGGTGGCCTGACTGGGGATACCCCCGAGAATCTCACCCCCGAAGAGGGATTTGACTATATCGGCGCAGAGGGTCCACCGGATGACGGCACCAGCGGCGCTTTTGACGATGACCATGCCGTAGCGGTCGAAACGGTGACCATTGTCAACGGGACTTTCAATGGTGGTAGCCCTGCTGTCTTTGGCGTGGGAACCAACACCATTGATGGTGTCACGGTTACTATTTCTGGAAACGTCATTGAGGTTGATGGCGTCGATGAATTCTTCACCATAAGCTGGACGGTGTTCAGCGGCACCACTTTCAACCGCTTCACTCTGGAGGCCGATGACGGGAAATTTGACGTCGGCCGCGTCGATCTTTCACAAGGGGTTCTCATCACCGAGGCCGTCGGTGATGAAGTCATCATCCACGACGACGGGCCGAGCTTTGGGGCGCAGGTTGCAGCACCGGTTCTGATCACTGATGATACGGACATCACAGACGTGGATGGACCGACCAGTTTCGTCAATGTGTTTACGCCAGACTTTGGTGCCGACGGATTTAAGGACAGCGATGACAACGATGCTGAGGATGCCGATGCGGTGACCTATGCGCTTGGCGTCAGTGCGGAAAATGGGGTCGACAGCGGCCTCGTTGATACGATCTCGGGCGACAGCGTTTATCTGTATCTGGAGAGCGGAGATGTTGTTGGCCGGGTTGGCCTCGACGGTGGCGGTGCGGATGCGGCGGGGGCCGTTGTCTTCACGATCTCGGTTGTTGCCAACACCGGTATGGTCACGCAGACCCAGACCCGTTCAGTGGTCCATAACGATCCCCTAGATCATGACGAGGACGGTGCTTCAGCAGCTGTACTCTCTGCGGCAAATCTCATCACCCTGACCGCAACCGCGACCGATGGCGATGGTGACACCGCCACGGATACCGCCAATATCGGTGCCTCCTTTAAGTTCAAGGACGACGGGCCGAGCTTTGGGGCGCAGATTGCGGCACCGATTTTGATCACTGATGACACGGACATCACGGACAGTGACGGGCCGACCAGTTTCGCCAATGTGTTTACGCCGGACTTTGGCACCGACGGATTTAAGGACAGCGATGACAACGATGCTGAGGATGCCGATGCGGTGACCTATGCGCTTGGCGTCAGTGCGGAAAATGGGGTCGACAGCGGCCTCGTTGATACGATCTCGGGCGACAGCGT
>Ga0209395_1002260_pt1 | contig 25657 bp, 25 predicted proteins | sample GOMGulsemesocosm_3_FD_184635 | JGI IMG/M metagenome (GOLD analysis project Ga0209395, IMG submission 184635) | Methane-oxidizing microbial communities from mesocosms in the Gulf of Mexico - GOM9D Gulf of Mexico (SPAdes) (version 2) | ecosystem: Environmental > Aquatic > Marine > Cold seeps... | reverse complement strand
TACGCCTCACACGGATCAATCAACCCCACTGCGATTGTGCCATTGGGTCCTTTGCAAGATTTCTCGCAAAGCCATGACAGACACATCCTTTAGATATTTTATTCAGCTTTCATCCTGAAACGAAGTCATAGCAAAAGCGACGCAATGGCTCAAGATGTACGCTACTAGATATAGGCGTTTAGCTGTTCTAAATAACCATATCTATGGGTGCGCAGATTGAACTTGTGAGACATTCGCAGTAGGCGGCTGTTTCTGGATGGAAACTATTATTAGGAGAATGCAATGATTGAACATATTCCCTACGCTAGCTTAGGCGGTGCGGATCATGGCTGGCTTAAAGCCCACCATCACTTCAGTTTCGCCAATTATTACAATCCCAAACGCATGGGGTTTGGCAAAGTACGGGTGATTAATGATGACTGGGTGCAAGCGGGAACAGGGTTCCCGCCGCACCCGCATAACAACATGGAAATCATTACTTACGTACGCAGTGGCGCTATTACCCATCAAGACTCACAAGGCAATAAAGGTGTGACCAATGCAGGCGTTATTCAAGTAATGAGTGCAGGAAAAGGCATTGTGCACAGTGAATACAACCTAGAATCCGAAGATTTAACCCTTTATCAAATCTGGATTGAGTCAGATGAAAGAAATGTTGAGCCGCGCTGGGAGAGCCGTGCTTTCCCCAATCAAGCCGTGATCGATAAACTGCCGCTGCTGGTATCAGGTTTCCCTCAAGATAAAGAACAGGCGTTGTTCATACATCAAAAGGCACGAATCTTGGGAGGCTTTATGCGTGCTGGACAAACAATAGAGCAATCGATCAATGATCAAGCTTATGTATTGGCATCTAAAGGCCAGTTTGAGATCGTTGATAACAACCAGCGCCAAATCATGAATAAAGGCGATGGTGCACAAGTCACGCAAAGTAATAGCATTACGCTTAGTGCATTAACTGACTGTGAAATCGTGATGATTGATGCTCCTATCTAGCCCAAAATAGCGACTACCTTTGGCGTTCCCTCATCTTGCTTCATTATGCCGACTTACGAAAAGCCCCTGGTCCTATTTTATACTCTTCTTTAAAACGTCGAGAAAAAGAGGATGCACAGGAATAGCCGCAACGGTTGGCAATTTCTTCCATATCAAGCTTAGTTGTACCCAAGAGCTCGCGGCTTTTCATCAAACGCCATTTAGTGAGATAACTGATAGGAGGAGCGCCTATGAAATCAGTGAACCGACTGGCAAAGCGAGCTCTCGACATACCCGCTTGCTGCGCCAAACTATCGATTGTCCAACTCACTTGCGGCTCGTTATGTATTACGCTTAAGGCTTTGCTGAGTTTTGGATCACGCAGCGCCGCAAAAAATCCTGTTTGATACTCAGCTTCGCCAAACGTGGCGCGACGCACCACCTGAATCAGAATAATCTCTAGCATCCGACTGAGTATAGAACTCATTCCGAGTAGCTCTCGTTCCTCTTCTAGTGAAAGAAGTTTCAATGCTGAGAAGAGCAAAGGATCATCCTTCAGACTAACCTGGTTAAGCACAATCAATGCGGGAAGAGCGGTGAGTAAAGGATGGTCAATTGCTTCATCAAAAGAGCAATAACCACATAATAAACTGACCTGTTCTCTGCCCTTCCCATGGCTAAACACACCATTTTCTAGAGTATTTTCAGACAATATCTGTGGAAGAGAAACAGCAGGCAAATCGGTATTGCTGCTTAACGTTTGCGATGCGCCATCAGGTATAAGCACAAGATCACCTTTACGTATCAAGAGAGGCGTTGAGCCCACTATTTGTAGGTAGCATTCTCCTTCACGCACTAAGTGAAAACGAACCGTGCGCCGCTCACGAGGTACTTCAACACTAAATTGGCCTCGAAAATGTGCCCGAAAGTAGAAATCACTCTGCAATCTGAGGGTCGAGAAAACCTTGGATACTACATCCTGATTAATCAATCTGAGCCACCTTATGAGACGATCTGTTAAAAAAACGAGACGCACCAACAGTGATTCATTCCTCTCTAGCTGTCAATATAAACGCTTAATTTTGAGCTTAGGATAATTAACATGACCAGTGAATTAATAATGGCACTCATGGGGTTTGCATTTGTTATGTCAATTTCACCGGGGCCCGGCAATTTCTTGTTGCTCACATCAGGCGCTAATTTTGGGTTTCTTCGTTCAATACCTTTATTGTTGGGCATTAGCGCAGGGTTTTTATCAATGGTATTACTTGTAGGAATCGGTCTAGGGGATGTACTGGAACACAACCGCGGGATTTATACTGTCCTTCGATTTGCCTGTGGCGTGTACGTGATTTGGCTCGCAATACAAATAGCCCGAAGCCGATCACTCAGTTCGGCAAACGCCGATAATATAGCGACTCCAATTGGCTTTATACAGGCCGCTCTTTTTCAATGGGTCAACCCGAAAGCTTGGAGCGTTGCGCTCATAGTGACAGTCGCCTACACCACAGCAGACAATGACTTAACCAACCTGTTGCAGTTGATTCTCTTGTTTGCTTTAGTGAACATACCCACTATCAGCATTTGGGCTTTGTCGGGGGCTGCTTTGAGCAACTGGCTCAACGTTGGTAACCGGATTGTTTTCTTTAATAGTTTTATGGCATTACTGCTAGTAGCAGCTATGATCCCAATGTTACTCAGCGTTTAATGTAAATAGGCGGACTTTTCCAATGAAAGTGGTAATAGGGGAAACGCCTTAATATCGCAGTTTTATACAAGTAAGCTATCGATCTCTAGAGCGATGACATTACGGGTTTAGGATTGTTAAAGGCGTTAATGTTTGTTAATGGGTCATTCACTTCTAAGTCATTATTCGCAGCAGATTAGCCGCGGCTTGAAACAGCTATTATCAAAACACTAATAACTCTGTAAAATAGATTTTTTTACTTAAAAGATAAGCCACTTATGAATTTTACCCCCCTTAAAAACTTAGCCCTAGAAATGATCATACTCATTGCTCTAATGGTCTATGTTGTCGCCAGCGTGTATATCGATATTAAAATATTAGACAATCACTTAGCTGAAGTTTCAATGACCGAGTTATCTCAATCCGCTTTTGTTTTAATCGCCGCTATTAACTTTTTTAGAATGATAAAAAAAGAGCCTGAATCCGCTGGCCTGTTCACTCTAATCAGTGGCTTTTTTGGCATGATTTTCTTTCGTGAAGCGGATTATTATTTCGATGGTATTTCGCACAGTTTCTGGCAGATACCTGTCTCAATCATTTTACTATCAACCGTATTTTTCGCCTATAAAAACAAGCTAACGATTCTTGATCCTATTGCCCAATATCAAAGCACTAAGGCGTTCACTTATACTTTTATCGGGGTGTTAGTGACGATTATCTTTAGCCGCTTATTCGGCACAGGCAGCTTATGGCGGGAAATAGCAGTAGCTGATGGCGGCTACATAAAAACAGTGGTTCAAGAAGGCATCGAGCTACTTGGCTACTCACTGATTCTATTTGGCTCTTTTATTGTGCACTGTAAAAGACTAGGCTCGAAATAAAGAGGCTGATACAAAACGATAGATATACCGTGTTTCTCGCTGAGCAACACGGTTTTTTGCACCTTTAAAAAGTGCTGTATAACAGCGCTGCTGCAATCACCCACATTGTGCAACCTACCAATAGATCTAATTTTTTCCAGCTTTTATCTGACTTAAACCAAGGTGCAAGTGCCTTGCCACCGACCACTAATGTTGAGAACCATAATACCGAGGCGATACTGGCGCCAAAGGCGAACCACAACGGCTGATTGTCAGGTAATTGACCCCCAATGCTGCCTAGCAATATCACTGTGTCTAAATAGACATGCGGATTTAACAGGCTCAATGCCGCTGTTGTGCCTATCGCAGCCGCGACTGTCATTTTCTTAATAGAGGTCGCTTTTAATCCATTGGGAGAAAACGCTCTGCGAAACGCAATAACCCCATAGACAAACAAAAACAGCGCCCCAAAATAGCTGGCTAAATCGACCAACATTGGCATCTCTTTAATCAGCGCGCTTAATCCCAATACACCACCAAAAATAAGAGAGATATCAATCACTACACAGACGATGCCTATCACTAATGCGTGTTGCCCGCGCAATGCACTGGATAATACAAATACATTTTGTGTGCCTATCGCCATGATTAAGCTTGCCCCAACACCCATGCCTTTTACTAATGGAAATACCCACATAATGTTTCTCCTCGATCAAATATATCTATCAACTGTTAAGATGGGCACACTATGAACAGCGCACTTGCATAAGTAAAATTAAACGTTTTTAATAGAGATTAATAATTTTAATACTGAGTACTAAAATGGTTGATCCTAAAGGTTTATCTGCATTTAAAGCAGTGATAGAAAATAATAGTTTTGAAAAGGCCGCTAATCAGTTATTCATTACGCAATCTGCTGTATCTCAACGCTTAAAATTATTAGAGCAAAATATCGGCCAATCTTTAGTGGTTAGAAGCCCGCATATAAAAGCCACTAACGCAGGCCAAGCTCTCTTAAAATACGCGCAAAATTTAGCTCAAATAGAACGTGATTTAAGTGCACAGCTAGCTCCGAAAAAGCAGCTGGACTGGCTGAAAATTTCGATTGCCACTAACGCTGATACTCTAGCCACTTGGCTATTGAGCGCGCTAGCACCTTGGTGTAACGAACATCGTGTATTACTCGATTTGAAAGTCGAGGATCAAGATCAAACCCACCAGCTACTTAACGTGGGAGAAGTGCTTGGCTGTATTAGCTCACTTGAGCATCCCGCGGCGGGTTGCACCAGCGAGCCGCTAGGGGTTCTACAATATCACTGTGTTGTCAGCCCAAGTTTTAAAGAACAATACTTCTCCAAAGGCATTGGCAAAGCTCAATTTAAAAAGGCCCCTGCAGTGGTGTTTAATCATAAAGATCAGTTACAGCACCAATATTTAGAGCGCTATTTTGATATAGATGCCAGTGCCCAGATACAGCACTCTATTCCCTCGCTTGAAGCTTACAACGAGTGGATAAAATTGGGAATGGGTTTTGGTATGGCACCAAAAATACAACTACAGCCCCTGCTAGACTCCGGAGAAGTCGTCATGCTTACACCAGAAAAGCCTATTACAGTACCCTTGTACTGGCATCAATGGGGTTTAAAAACACCTCTGAGCCGCTCCTTAAGTGATCAAATAACTCAAGCGGCTAAAGTGGCGCATACGCAGTCATACTAAAGCGTTTTAAGCCCTCCCCACTGCCATAAACGAACGAAAATTGACGAGACAAGGAATGAGGTTTGATACGGCACTAGTCCTCCACTAAGGATGCAACTAAATTCCCTAATAAATTCAGGCGAGATCGCCATGCTCACACCAGAAAAACCATTCTAGTGCTAAATGATAGAAGTAAAATAGGTGATGAATATTGGTTAGAATTGATAAATCAGCGTAAAGATAAAAGAAAGGCTAAGCCCTAGATTCGATGAATCACGTTTCTAGGGTAGCGTATAGGAGTCATTTTTCTTGTCAAGATCACTCAGCCCGACAAGTTACTTGATTAGGTTTTAGGCGTTAGTATAAGTTTGCTTACTGGCAGCGTAGTCATTGACTAGTCCATCAATAACAGTTTGATCAAATTCGCGTAAACCAGATAACACCATCACTTTTTCACCGCGCCCAACCACTTCACCGTTTTCTTTAAAACAGAACTGTAACAATGCATTACCACGCTTGCCTTGTACATTAAGTTCAGTGTGAGTAATTTCAAGAGAGAGCGATTCAAAATCTAACCGATCTAAATCAATTGCCATACTCTGATAGATAACTAACGGCCTTGCCGGGTTGATCATAGTATTTTCAGCGGCCATTAATGGCACCAACACATGCGGAAAAGTATGTCCTGAAAACTCGACGTAACTTTGTGCTAGTGCGTTAGCAAACGCCGTGTTGTGGCTCACTTCGCCACTGCGTTCAATGTTTAGGTATTCTTTTTCACTTTCATCAATCACACTCACTTTGTCGGCATCTAAGTGTTTAAAGCTCAAATTGACACCTTCTGTGACCATGCCATTAAAGGTGAACTGCATCTTTTTGCTAACACCTAGTTTTTCAAGTGACAAGCTGAAAAGTAAATCACCAGGGATACAAAACTTTTTGGCTTGCTCATCGTGCAGCGGGTTAAAATCTCCCGCTATATCTTTGGCAAAACGACTACCCTGTTCACGGGTAAAACCAAATTGATCAGTATCAGTGGCGCTATAGAAATCAGATAAATTCATAGATTACTTTTCTTCTTAAGGTAGGTGTGGGGAAGTTTCACGGCAAAGGTAAGACTAGTTTCGCGCTTCCTTCACTATCAACAGTGCTACTTCTAATCAGCGCTATATTTTAACCTGTTATTCATAAAAGACTGTAAATAATTAGCTAAATAATACGATAGAAGAGCTTAGATGCGGGCTTTTTGAAACTAAAATAAGAATCTGAGCAAAATTCAGATCAATTTGAGTTGTTAATACGAATGAATACCATCTTATGCTATTATCAGCCTCATTTTTCCTAACTTACCATTAACCTCTGTATTTGCATGCTTTCATCTATAGGTTAATCGACAACAGACTGCTATCAACAAACTATGGATATATTATCGAGCACTTTCTTGTTTTCGCTATCGATCACAGGTCCTATTTTTATCGTACTTTTTTTAGGAGTGTACTTAGGTAAACGACAACTGATTAACCAGCCTTTTATCGAAACTAGCTCTAAGCTAGTGTTCAATGTCACGTTACCTATCATGTTATTTCTCAATATTTCTCAAGCTAATTTTGAGAAATCCGCTAATTTCTCTATGATAACGACCGGAGTATTAGTCACTATTATCTGCTGGTTTTTCATTGAAATAGCCGCCGCTAGATGGGTTAAAAGTGACAGTGATCGCGGAGTGTTAGTACAGGGCAGTTTTCGCTCTAACATGGGGATTTTTGGATTAGCTTACTGTTTAAACGCCTATGGCGAGCAAGGATTAACGACTGCTGCGCTGTATTTAGCTGTATTGACTATTTTCTATAATATTTTATCTATCATTACCTTAAACCGTGCGCTGAATAAAAATTTAGCCATTTCAAAAACGCTCTACGGTATCGTCAAAAACCCGCTCATTATCGCGATAGTACTGGCACTGCCTTTTTCATACTTCAACGTCGCTGTCCCTGATTTTGCTATCAGAGCCGGCGAGTATTTTGCCAATATGACGCTGCCTTTAGCACTGTTATGTATCGGCGCCTCACTGGACCTTAAATCACTGAGAAATAATTCCAACGAAGCGTTAGTAGCCTGTGCCACCAAACTGATTTTAATGCCTCTAGTGACCGTGCTGACAGGCATCTATTTAGGCTTTAAAGGGATTGATCTTGGGGTACTGTTGTTTATAGCTTGCGCCCCTACAGCGAGTGCTAGCTATGTGATGGTGCGTGCTCTTGGAGGTAACTCTACCTTGGCGGCCAATATAATTGCGCTCACCAGCTTAGCTTCGCTATTCACAACCAGTATTGCCATCACTATATTGAGTTACTTAAAATTACTTTAGCTCGAAGCGTGGTTTCTAAAAAATATAAATACATATTCAGTTAATGCTAAGACTGCTAACGGTCATATTAGGTACGCTAAAGGTACTATATACTCATAATAGTAAAATTCACTTAGGCTTTGATTGTTTTAAAAAATCGTTTTATATTGAATAATATAGCGATTTTTTATCTGCTCCTAAGGAGTGTATATTGAGCCATACAATTCTATTGAGTTTTTATCCGGACCTAAAATTAACAACCTACTTATTTTGGAAAACACCTTATGAAAAAGAATTTCTCTAGTCTGTTTTGGCTTGTTAGCTCCTGCTTAATGTTTTTTATTATCGTGTTTTTTGCAGTTAACAAATCATTATTGTTTCCCGAACAAGAAGTGGCATCGAATATATTGCTCGGTGAAAAATCTAATAGTGCATATAAGATTACCGTATATTATTTCCCTGCAAAAAAATCAGAGGCAAAAGCTCTGACTTTCTTCTTTAAAGAGCATGGTTACAACGTCGATATGCAGACGGCTTCCACCATTCCTGCTCTAAAAGGCTCTAGAAATTCGCCTAGCCACATCTTTTATAATCACGGTGACTTTGATAAAGCGATGAGTATTAAACGTTTAATAGATGACGTCATAGGATACCCTGTTAATGCATATCAATTTCAAGATCCACAAACAGATCCTTCTATGATGATGGTCTTCACTGAAAAATAATATAAGTGACTGAATTTATTCCGACCATGGTCGCTGCAGGATTTGAAGCTATCAAAGATTATATATAACAAATTTGTCCACAAAGGCAAATATTTGCTACGCATTTTGTGATGCCACTGCGCGTCAGTATCAGACAAACTGCTCCACTAAAATTTAGGCGTGATACGCCAATGGAATCGAATTGAAGTATGAATATCGTTAAATGCACTGAAGCTTACTTGGAGTCACTTGTTGATGTTTTTGAAGAGTATCGCCAGTTTTGTGGTTTTGAACGAAGCCAAAGTGAGACTAAAGCATTCTTAAAAAAATTAATCTGCAATGAAGAATCTATTATATTCATAGCTGTAGATTCTGAAACAGACAGTGTTATGGGGTTCGTTAATCTATACCCCAGTTATTCCAGCCTTGCGTTACAGCGCTTGTGGATATTAAACGACCTTGGTGTGTCTAGTCGCTTTAGAGGGAAACGAGTTTCTAAAGTACTCATTCAAAAGGCACAAGAGTTTGCCAAGGAAACGAATGCTATTCGCATAGAATTGAAAACTGAGCTGAAAAACACTACCGCTAGAAATCTTTATAAATCATTGGATTTTACCGTGGATTCAGACAATGTTTATTATAGAGTTCCGTGCTAATTCACGTATAAAAAACGGTCTCAGATGACAGCTTTTCGCTGTCATCTGTTTTGCAAAAAGACGAAAACAAATCGTCAACATAAATCTGCTCGGTAAACCGAGCATTGACCTTTCCCTCTAAAAACCCCGCTTTGTTTAAGTGACAAACAACGAGGCTATAAAACGACATTAGGCTGCTCTGTTCATTTTTTTGTATTCTAAAATATAGCTTTCATTGGCTATCCTAGAATGAGATTAAGGCACTAACCTTAATCTGCCATTCAAGGTTTTTAGAATACAGAGACATTCAGAATCTGTGATTTTCACTTACACCTAACTCATAGCTCATAGCTCATAGCTCATAACCTCTAATATACATCCCGCTGATAACGATGCTCTGCCATTAACTTATCCATATAAGCGTCAACACCTGCATCATTCAAGGCGCCAAACTGCCCAATAACTTCGCGGATCGCGCTATCCACATCTGCTGCCATACGTAATGCATCTCCACAAATATAGATATATGCGCCCAGCTCCAACCAATTGAAAAAAGCTTCACCTTGCTCGCGCAATCAATGTTTGCACATAGATTTTTTCATCTTTATTAGGCAACCAAGCTAGGCTTAAATTATTCAGCACACCACTATCTTGCCTATCATTGAGTTGCTAGTGATATAAATAGTCGTGCGCTTCATGTTGATCTCCGTAAAATAACCAGTTATCCCCAGTGGCCTCACGTACATCCCGCTCTTCTATAAAGGCTCTAAATGGCGCAATACCCGTGCCGGGGCCTATCATAATCAGTGGTGCATCATCATTAACAGGAATGTGAAAGTGCACTGATTTTTGCATATACACGCCTAAACTACCGCCGAGCGCTAAACGCTCACCTAACCAAGTTGATGCAACGCCTTTACGCTTCTTACCCTGTAAATCGTAATGCACCTCACCGACGGTTAAATGCACTTCACCGGGGTGCGCTTTAGGACTTGAGGCGATAGAGTACAGCCTAGGCTGCAAGGCTCTTAAACCATCGACAAATGTTTGCGCGTTTAGCTCAGGCTTTAGCTCATTAAGTACGTCGTATCTTGAAAGTCATCAGGGGCTTCAATGATTCCCCAAGTTTGTAAGCCTTTGGCATTTACCGTCATGATATCTAGCTGGGTAGATAACAGTACGCGTAGAGTGGCACTACCGGATTTTTGTGTGACAATTTCACGCCCACTAAAACCGCCCGCATTTAAAATGCCTGCGACTTGTTGTGGAACGTTCAATGACCATACTTCTAACGCGTCACCTACATCGTAATGTATATCTTCGCCGCCACTAGCAAGAGAAATTGCAACGTGATTGACCACTTTGCTAGAACCATCGCTACTGAGTTTCTCTCTCTCAATTGAGTTGACAATGAACGGATGATTCTTGTTATATACTGCTGCATTTGATGAATCCTCCACAACAGCTGCGCTACCCCTCGTCGCTAATGCAAATGCCTATGCGACAACATCAATTCAAAAACGCCTAATGGATCTAGTTTCCTGATACCTAAGATCACAATTATTTCAGGCAATTTACTTATATTTATCTTAATCAATACTGATATACACTGTTATTAATTAGGGAGCTATCATGTCAGTTGAAAGTGACATTCAATCAAATGAGAACAACTACCTTAAGCGGTTAATCGACTTTGTCAATTCGACCAACAGCACTCAAGACTTTGCTGGTCTCTTAACAGCAGCAGATCGTTTTTTGCAGGCGTTAGGCTCATTCCCACATGCATATACCCTGCTTCTATCACCTGATGCGCCCATAGCATGGCATGTAATCAGAGATGAGATGCACCTGCTAACCACGCTCGATGATAATAAATTATCAACAAACAAACATAACCAGAGCATACAAGACTTGTTAATCCCTCAAGTGGCAACGCAAGCGCTTGAAAAACACATCCAATCTTTACTGTTACATGGAACTAAAAAAGTGACTTCGCATTGTTACGTTGCGCCTTTATTTTATGCAACAGGAGAGTGTATAGGGGCTTTTATAGCTATTGATGTAGATAAACCCGGCTCAAGACTTGAGGATGAAAAGAACCTATTACAGCTGTTTAGCTTTACTCTCGCCGCGCAAATAAACCAGTTGAATAAGCAAATAGAAATTGATTGGCAAGTAAAACAGAAAAATCAGTTTTTAAAACGTGACATCAAGGAAAAAGAGGCTTCTGAACAACTGAAGAATGCACTGTACAAAATAACGGCTTTAACACATCAGCATTTGACCCTACAGCAGTTGTACCAGGCTATCCACAAGATTATTTTTAGTTTATTACCTGCCAATAATATCGGTATCATTCGCTATCGAGAAGCAGAGCAGATGTTGGATTACGACTATGTCATAGATCCTAAAGACCAAGCATTGATTAAAGGTACCTCACGGCCTTTTGGTCAGGGCCTAACTTCTTATGTGATAAGAGAGAAAAGGGCGCAATTTTTCACCCAACAAATTGTTGCAAAAAAAATTGCTGAAGGTTCCATCGATAAAGTGATAGGCGACACCAGCTATACGACTTGGATAGGTGCCCCAATGATTACCGAGGGTGTAATTTATGGGGTTATATATTTACAAAGCTACAAGAACGACCCCCTCTACACTGCTCGCGATTTAGATTTGCTGCTATTTGTAGCAAGTCATGTGGCTAGCGCCATAAACATCACCCAGCAAAAAGAAACAAACCTCATAGAGCAAAGTAACATCCAACAACAATATGATTTATTACAAGACAATAATCTGCAGCTTGAAAATGCTCTCTCATTGCTTCATCGAACAGAGCAAAAATTAATTGAGAAAGAGAAACAGGCAACACTGGCAGACTTATTTGTTGGAGTAGCCAACGAAGTCGCTGTGCCTTTAGCCGAGAGTTCCATCAGTGCTAGTGAAATCAATTGCTTAGATAGGGATTTTTTTAGCCTTTACCAAGAAAAAAAATTAACTCAAAAGAAACTTCTAGCCTATGTTCAGTCTGTTCAGCATTCAGAGTCACTATTATTAAAAGTCTTAAATAAAACAGCTAATTTCGTAGAAAACTTCAAGCAGATTTCAGTAGAACGCTCGGTCAATTCGATTAGAAAATTTCAGCTAAATCAGTTCATTCGAGAAACAATACAAAACTTAATCGATGAAAATATGATTTTATCTGAACAAGTATTTTGTGAGTTTGACGATAAAATACAAGTCTATACCGACATTGAGGCACTTAAAGACATATTGAAGCAATTAATACTAAATTCAGTACTACACGGTTTTAAGAATAATCAGACAGGAAAGATTAGAATCTACACTCACCTATCCTCGGATAAACACACCATTCAAATTATCTATGCAGATTCAGGTACAGGTATGAATGAAGAGGATTTGAAGCATATTTTTGACCCTTATTTTGTCGCTAAAAAAAGCGGTTTTACAGATGCAAAAAAAGGCAGTGGGTTGGGCACTAATCTTATTTTAAACTTAGTGACAAGTTCGCTTAAGGGAGAGCTGAGTGTTTCATCTCCCGCTAATTCAGGCTTGCAGTACGATATTACTTTCCCATGCTTTCTTCGCTAACAACGTTATATCAACCAACAGGAGGCCAAATGGAGAAACGGCAAAATTATTCCGAAAAATCAGCGTTGGTCACTCTATTAGCATTAGAACAGCAGTTGATCGATTCAACATGCCTATTTGAATATATAGCTGTAGCGCACTTAAAGCTTCAAAGCCTGATACCGGCGAAAAACTTATTAGTTTGGGTCAGTTTATCAGACACTGAAAAAATAGAGTATGTTTACGAGCAAGATGAAAAAGATATTGCAGATAAACCCGGTGACACAGCAATACTTCCCAGTGCCATAAAATCCCCTACCGCATGGGTGATACGCAATAACAAAAAGCTAATATTTAAAAGACATCAGACCATAGCAGAAGGTAAATGGGGAGTTGGTTCACGCTCTGAATTTTGGGTGGGCTTACCGTTGCGAAATAACCTTCAAAACAGTGTTGGAGCACTGGTAGTGCAAAGCTATGAAAAACGCTTTGCCTACACTGAAGAACAGATCAATTTACTGCGAACCTTCAGCGCACTCATTGCAAAAGCTGTCAATAAACACCGCGATGTGGAAAACATTGCATCTATTGTTGTCCAGCGCACCAAGCAATTGGAGCGTGAGTTAGCAAAAAAAGCACTCTCCGAGAAGATTCAGCAAGCCGTATACGATATAGCCTCTCTAAATCATCGAAAAATAAAACTAGAAGAAGTATTTAAAACCGTACACAAAACGCTTAATCGCTTTATCGATGCTAGCAACATAGTCATATCTGAATACAGAGCAGCCAGAAATGAAGTCTATTTTTCCTACGTTGTGGATGCTGATGATTTAGAGCATTACAGAGGTAAAACAGTAACATTAAGCAGCAGTTTAACTTCGTACATCATTAACAAGCGTAAAGCTGACCTACTAAACCAAGAAATACTGAAAGCTAAACGTATGACAGGAGAAATTGTCGGTGTCGTCGGTAATGCGCAATTTAATAGCTGGATAGGTGCGCCTATGATCTCAGGTGGAGATGTCTATGGGGTGATTTTTATTCAAAGCTATGACAAGCATATTTTCTATACCCCTGCAGATGTTGAGTTATTACAATATGTCGCTACTCAAGTCGCCACTATTCTCGATATAAGATCTAAAACTGAGCGCAGTCTACTTGCTAAAGCTGAAATTTCAAAACAACATCAAGAACTAGCAGCCAAAAATAGCAAGCTCCAAGCGACGTTGGAAGACCTTAAGAAAACTCAGCAAAAGTTAATCCAAAAAGAGAAGATGAATGCGCTAAATACTTTGGTGGCCGGTGTAGCGCATGAGGTAAATACGCCTTTGGGTGTTTGTATCACCTGCATCAGCGATTCTTTAAATCGTTTTGAAAAACTAGAAAATGCTATATTAAAGAATCAATTAAGCACTAAAGATTTTCTCAGTTTCATAAAGAAGCGGCAGCAACTGGGCCCTCTTCTATCGTCTAATATGACCAAGGCTATTCAATTGGTCGATAGCTTTAGAGAGGTGTCAATCAATTCATCCCAGCCACAATTAATGCATATCCAACTCCATCAATTACTCCTGTCGATAAAACAAGTTTTTGATAAAACAGCCGCTGCCTCAAAATATAAATTAACCATAGAATGCCCCAAACACATTGAATTATTGACAAATGTACAGGCGTTGGAAAATATTATTAGCTATTTGATATCCAACTCAGTCACCCATGCATTTAGCACCAAGGAAAACGGTGAAATGTTACTTCAGGCTTCTTTAACAGCAGATACTGTCACACTGATTTACTCGGATAGCGGTCAAGGTATGGAAGCTGATCACGTCGAAAAGCTCTTTTATCCTTTTTTTACGACTCAACGCAATCAAGGTAGTAAAGGCTTAGGCGCTTATCATTTATATAATTTAGTCACTTCAGCTCTACAGGGAGACATACAAGTGCATAGTCCTGCAGGGCGTGGCTTGAGTTTTCAGATAGATATTCCAACAGGCTTGAGTAAGTAATAGAAAGAACATTGTTTTTTTGCTCAATATTATTCATGTATCCATTATTGTGTTGAGAACACCCCTTTGACAAGCTCCTATAAATGCAAAACCCATACACTCTCTGACTTTATCAATACAGAAAACAGACTTTAGCTTAGTTAGAATGAGTTTTATCCTAATCCGTCTCTTGCGCTAGGAGTTCTTTCTTTGCCCGATCATAAAAGGTGTATTATGCGTAATTTTTTTAAACCGAAGTGGAGTTTTATATTATTTTCCGGATTGATGAGTTGTAATACTTTTGCAGAAACAGGCGAACTGATAGTACAGATTAACAGCGCAACAGATAATAAAGGTGTAGTGAAAGTGTATTTATTAAACAGCGCCGCTCAATTTAACGATCCTAAAGAAAGTTTTAAACAATGCAGCCAAACGATTATACAACGTAAGGTTACCTGCTCCTTTAAAGCGTTGCCTTATGATGATTATGCTATTTTCACCTTTCAGGATCGCAATCAAGACGGTGATCTAAATACCAGTTTTATGGGGTCTCCCAACGAAAAACTGGCAATTAGTAATATTGACTTAAGTGAGAACGATGACCCAAGCTTTAAACAAAGCAGCTTTCGATTAAGTACTCCCCAAGCTCAAGTCTTTATTAACCTGCAATAGCGATGAATTTGGCGGACTCTTTTATCAGTTGAAAGTCCTCCTATGCTTCTTGTTGGCCTGTCGTTAAGTTGTTACCCACAGGTTTAATAGGCGTTGAATCAGAGTTTATTAACGCTGCTTGAGTTGATGCTAAATACTCAAAGAAGTCATGAGGGGTTAAAGGTTTACTAAAATAAAAACCTTGTACACTGTCGCATAAAGTCGCTTCAATAAATTTCAACTGTTCTGCGGTCTCTACGCCCTCAGCGGTGATTTTTAGTTTCAGGTTATTGGCCAGCGCTATAATGGCCTCTGTGGTGATGGTGTCTTCCACATTATCAGGGGTGTTTTTGATAAAACTTCTATCAATTTTTAGTCTATTAGGTTTGAGCTTACGAAGGTAACTCATCGAAGAATAACCCGTGCCGAAGTCGTCAAGAGCTAAGGTAATACCTAACTGTTTTAGTTGTTTTAAGCGCTTGATCGCACTGTCAATATCTTGCATAACCGTTGTTTCAGTTAATTCAAGTTCTAAGTATTTTGGTGCCAACTTATGGGTTTGCAAGTAATATTCAACATCCTGCACCACTGTATCATTTTGAAGTTGCCTAGCAGACATGTTGACCGACATAACAATGGGTTGATAGCCAGAAAGCTGCCATTGCTTGTTTTGTTGACAAGCTTTATCTAGCACCCAACGACCAATTTCGGCGATTAGCCCTGTTTCTTCAGCAATAGGGATGAATACAACAGGTGATACCTCGCCAAGTATTGGGTTATTCCACCGTATCAAAGCTTCAGCACCCTTTAGTTGTTTATTCTTACTATCGATAATGGGTTGATAGACTAGGCTGAATTCTTTTTTCTCTAATGCTTTTCTTAAGTGACTGCGAATCAGTATGGTTCTTTTAGCCTCTTCATCAAGTGCTTTAGAAAAAAAACGGTAAGTGTTTTTGCCTTCACTTTTTGCATGATACATAGCGGTGTCGGCTTGATTGATTAACTCATCAGGGTCGGTTGAATCTGTGGGAAAAAGCGCGATGCCTATACTGAGGCTAATCGTCATGTCCTTTCCATTTATGGTATATGGCAGTGCAGCTTGCGCGAGTAATCTTTTAGCCAAAATACTGATATCAGTAATGCTTTTTACCGAATCTAATAGAATAACAAATTCATCACCGGCAAAGCGTGATAGCGTATCTTCGCTACGCAATATGCCATTCATTCTAGTTGAAACTTGTTTTAATACCTCATCACCATAGGTATGACCTTGGTTGTCATTGATTTCCTTAAAGTTATCGAGATCAATAAACAATACCGCTGATTGAGTTTGTTGTCGTTCAGAGTGAGCCAGGATGTGTTCTAATCTGTCATGGCATAAATTTCTATTGGCGAGACCTGTGAGGCTATCGTAAAAGGCCATTTTTAAAATCTTAGTTTCAGCCTCTTCTCTACGCATTATTTCTTGTTTCAAATACAGTGAATGCCGATAGATAATCACTATCAGGCCAATACCTGCTATTTTTAACAAGATGAATAGTTCGTCGAGCTCATAGTGTTCGTAATCACGGGAGACTTCTACTAATTCTTCGAAAAAGTCATAGTGTTGCGCAAACCAAAAGGCAATGATGGAAATAACGAGGATAACACCGACTTCACGGCGAAAGGGAGTATTTAATTTTTGGGCAGCGCTTTTCATGGCTGTAAGTAGGCTACTATTAAACATTTAAGTCACCTTTAAATATTATCTAGTCTTCTCTCTACACTTTTAAATATAGTTTCTTTAGATAAATTAAACAAACTTTCTATTTAACTCATTGAAAATGATAACGTAGGGCAATTAATCAAAGCATGTTAATAACGTTTTTGAAATAAACTATAATAACTAGCGGCGTAAAGTGTCAGCATATTAAGGCTATTTATCGCAATTGGACTTTTAGCCCTCAAAGTTGGCACATTCAATTAATTCCCATACTGTTATTTTAATCTAGATTAAGCGGCAATAACTGTTTCATAGCAAATTTAAGACATTTACTCAGATTAGCCAGCAGACGATAGTTGAAGAACAAATCTAGAGCACTCAATATGAGAATTATCTGTTAACTTTGAGGATCAATGACAGTATTTAAAAAAACACTGCTTCACTACTCTCAAATATTTTCACTGAACGATGTTAATCTTCACTTCGCAATTGCATTTTTGTTTCGATAAAACTTAAAAAACAGTCAACTTTTAATGAGGTTTTTCTTGGTTGCCGATACATCGCACTGACATGGTAAGTTTGTTGAGGAAAATTTTTAAGCACCTTCACCAAGGCACCACTTTTTACATGCGGGTCACTGAAAAAAGAATAGACATTGGCTATACCGACACCCGAAAGCGCCGCCTCAAGTAGCATAAATGAATTATTGCTTTGAAAACTACTTTTTAACAACACCCGTTTATCTAAAAACTGCCAGTGATTACGATGGTCTTCCCCTGATTTAAATACAATGAGGCGGTGTTTATGTAGCTCATCTATTGAGCGAGGTTCCCCCCGAGTACGCAGATACTCAGGGGAGGCCACTAAACCTAAAGACATCTTCATTAAATCTATTTTGTAAAGGGTGGAATCATCCATAGTAGCCCATGTGCGAAAAGCCACATCGATATCATCATCAATCATATCTAATACTTTATTGGATAAAATCAACTCTACTTCTATTTGTGGATAGGCCACCAAAAAATCGCACACCATTTTCCCCAGTAAGTGTTGGCCTAATACCACCGGACAAGTGATACGTAACAATCCTTTAGGAGAATCGTTAAGCTCTGTGATTTGCGCTTCTAATTCTTGCCACTCTTGCAGTAGCCTCTTGCCTTTTTTGTAATATAGTTTTCCCGCATCGGTCAACGTCATCGCTCTCGTCGTTCTATACAGTAATGATTGCCCCAACTCAGCTTCAAGTTGACTGATGGCTTTACTGACCGAAGAGCTCGGTTTTTGCAGGTAGGCCGCTGCTTTTGCGAAAGATTGATAGTCAACCACTAGGCAGAAGGTCTTAAGTAAATGATATTTATCGGTTGAACGTCGCATACTGATTCTTTTAAGGAAATAGACTGTTAAATTATATGCTATTTAAACATTTTATAGAATGAGTAGAATAGCTGACCTTAACGATTTTTAAGGTGTTTTATGACAAATCGAGGCTTTTATCTTTCACGGTTAGCAATGTCGCTTGCAGATCAATTTTTGCTCTTTGTAGTGCCTATCATGGTCTTCCAAGTGACTCAAAGTATCGCTTGGTCAAGTTTTGCTTTTGCCTTAGAAACCATACCGAGAGTAATAGCTTACCCATTAGCGGGCGTGTTCAGTGATCGTTACTGTAGCCGGCTATTGTTAAAGATCAGTTTGAGTTTAAGGTCAATTTTTTGCCTACTTGCACTGCTTGTCGCTTGGGCCTTAAGCGAAAATACCGTATTGATTATAGTGATGACTCTCTCAGCGGTGACTGGCGTATTATCAGTGCAAGGGTTTATAGCGAGCGAGGTATTGTTACCCGAAGTTTTCAAGCAACAATCTTTCACAAAAATTCAAGCCAGTATGCAAAGTGTTGATCAAATATCTATCATCGCTGGCCCTTTATTAGCGGCCTTTGTCTTGCAGTTTTTTGACTGGCTGGCAGTGTTATTGATTGCAGGTAGTTTGTTTGTGATCGCCCAAATATTCTTCACGATTAGCACAGCTAACTTGAAGCTCAGCCCAAGCTCATCAACAACAAATTTAGATATAAAATCAATTGCTAAACAGTTAGCTCACTCTTGCCACTTAATCAAAAACAACCAAGCGCTGTTAGTGGTTATCGGGCAAACAGCCTTGGTCAATCTTATATTTGGTGCGGCGTTAGCGACAGGGGCCGCTTTGGTCGCGGGAAAGTTTCACTTGCCTAGCACTGCATACGGGTTCCTACAAATGATGGGAGCGCTTACTGCTGTTGTAGTGCTAGGGTCAACAGCAGTGCTGGCTAAGCGTATCTTACTTAAAACCCTAGGAGTGCTGTCCTTTTGTAGTATATGTATAGGCGGTGTGGTGTACGCATTAAGCGAGAGTTACAGTATTTTTGTACTAGGTTTTATGCTCATCTTAGGTTTCGATGCTATGTTCAATGTCTATATTAGAACCACTAGACAAGCAATTATCCCAGCGGCTGACTATGGCAAAGCCACGGGGATGATCGTATTTTTTAACAACTTGACTAAGCCTGTAGCAGGGTTGTTAATCGCCGCGCTAGATGGTTATCTAAGTGCTCAGTGGGTGGTGTTATCGCTAGTGATATTTACCAGTGTTATAGGTCTATTTTTATTCAACACTCAATACTTTTTATCACGGGCTAATATTGAAGAGAAAATTTTATAAACTCCGAATAATCATAACTTACTGATTTTTTTAGGCAATAGATTAATATTATCAATACGAATTCGATAGCGGACAATAGGGTCAGTATCTGCATCTAAACGCATGTAGACCCTAAAAAATGCAAACACGAGCAATTATCCGGTTTAAAGAATTTCTATCAATCGTAAGGAGGCTGTATTTAATTGTTTGATGATTTAACATTTTGAATAACAAAATCGATAAAATGATTAACCAGTGCAGAGTCTTTTCTACGCTGAGTATAAAGCGCGTAAAATGCCGCCCCTTTAATTTCATAATCATCAAGCATTGCAACAATCAAACCGGTCTTTAATTCTTTAGCGACTAAATAGCGAGGTAAAACAGCGTAGCCTACACCTTGCTTTAACGCTTCGTAGATGACTTGTTTGTTATTAAAGCGCAACTCGCCCGATAAATGCTGATGAATCACTTGGTCTTTATAAATAAACTCAATGCTATCGTATTGGCTGCCATTGGAATTAAGCGTAATCAAATCTAACTGATTCAAATCTGCAGGTCTGTTAACTGCTGCTTTTGTTGCCAGATAATCTTTGCTTGCACACAATACAAACTCATCTTCAGCAATATACCTCGCTAAATACGGCTCATCTTTTAAGTGCGTACTTCTAAAGGCGATATGAATATTCTCTTTAAATATATCGACAGTTTCATTGGAAAAATCCGCTGAAAACCGCACCTGCGGATAACATTGGCGATAAGCTATAACGAGCGGCGCAAGCACCACCTCCCCCCATAGAGCTGGCGATGTGATACGCAGTTCGCCAGCAATTGTGTTTTTCAGCAGGGCTAAGTTATCGAGTAATTGTGAATGCATTTCGATAATATCTAACGCTGATTGGTAATAAAGCTCGCCTGCATCCGTCACACTTAAAGACCGAGTTGATCGATTCAGCAACACACAGTTCAATGATTCTTCCAAATACTGCACATCCTTAGACGCCTTTGCTGCAGCCACATTAAGAGCGCGAGCCGCCTCAGCAAATGTGCCTTTTTGCACAATGGTAATATACAACTTCATCAAATATATTTGATTTAATTTACTCTGCATTTTAAATGCTCTGCTTTTAATTCACGGTGAATTCAGCCGCTATTATATCCCACTAGGATATTCATACCTGCATTTCTCCCTATTTCTCTAACATAATAAAAGTATTAATCTCTAAACATACAAAATACAGGAGATTGAGCATGACAAGTTTCACTACCAGACAACCTTTTAGCTTCAGCAAAAGCGCCAAAGAAATGAAAAATCGTGCGGTACTTGCCCCGTTAACCCACAACATGAGCTTTGATAATGGTGATCTCAGCGAGCAAGAGATCGCATGGTTAAACAGCTGCTGCGAAGGCGGATTTGGTATGATCATTACAGCGGCAACCTCTGTATCAATGAGTGCCAGAAGTTGGCAGGGACAACCCGCACTCATCACCGATGCGCAACAACACAGTTTCACTAAGATCGCCCAAAACGCAGCGCGTAATAATGTGCTCGCTATAGTCCAGCTTCACCACGGCGGCATGCGAGCGGAGTCAAAATTCAGCACCCAAAAGGCCGTATCCCCCTCTCATTATCAAGCTGATGATCATTACCCTGAAGGCATCAGAGCCATCACAACACTTGAGATTAAAACGGCAATAAACGATTTTGTAAACGCTGCTATTCGCGCTTACAACGCCGGTATGGACGGTATTGAAATTCACGCGGCCTTTAATTTTTTATTGAGTAATTTTAGCAACGCAGAACTTAACCAACGCTCTGATCAATGGGGTGGCAGCTTTGATAATAGAAACAGAATTATCTTTCAAATAATAGAACGCATTAGACGAACATTACCACGCGATTTTATTATTGGTGTTAGATTATCACCTGAAAACTACGCACATTATTCAGGCATTGATATTGATGAACAAATGCAGTTAAGCAATGCCTTAAACCAGCTAGATATCGATTATATCCACATGTCATTACACAACGCCTTCAAACAACCTAATCACTTACCCAAAAGCACTCACTCTTTATTAGAGTGGATAAAAACAGTGCTAAACCCAGAGATAACACTCATGATAGCGGGTAACATCATAAACTTAAGCGATGCCGATAAAGGCATTGCTCAAGGTGCTGATTTAGTTGCGGTTGGAAAAGCTGCCGTGGGGAACCCTGACTGGGTAAACAAAATTAACGCAGGAAAAAACCTTACAGAGCTACCCTTTAGCACCGAGCATTTAACCAACATAGGCTTCACTGATTCAGCCATTCACTACATGTCGGGTATCAATGGTTTAGTAGCTCAAGCCCAGCAATTAGCATCTTGAAGTTCTGTTTACTGAGATTAAAATCAACATTGATAAAAGGTTGGTTTTAGTCTTTAGCTCTCTTCTCAAAATATAACACTTTTACACAGTGCTATATTGAGCATCACATTTTTTCAAAAAACCAATGGAATAAATTCAAGGTTTTACTCGTTGTTATTAAAAGACAAAAATTTGCAATCTGTTACTGGCTAAAAAGTGCTGCACTAATACGCGGCTTTTAAGGCTTGTTTGCCGATTGCGTTACTCGTGACAACGGAGAAACCTATGAGCAAAAAAGAACAACAAGAAACGCCCCAGAACCTAACAGAGTTTTTTGAAAAAGATCCGCAACAAGCTGACCGTGAATTCTTTGGTCGCACCACTTACCCTGATCGTCGCGGTTTCTTAAAAGGTGCCGGGCTTGCTACCATGGGCGCATTGTTAGGCGGCGCTATTCCTTTTCATCGCGATATGCCAGGTGGTTTAGTACCGGTTGCTTTTGCAGGAGAGGAGTCGATTACCGGTAAACAGGGTTTAACACTTTTGAATGATCGCCCAGTGAATGCTGAAACACCCCCGCATTTGTTAGACGACGCTATTACCCCCACCCCCAGACACTTCATTCGTAACAACGGCTTGCCCCCAGCTCAAGTTGATGTCGCTAATTGGACACTGACTATCGATGGCTTAGTTGATAATCCAATGACTTTGACTATCGCTGACTTAAAAGAGAAGTTCGAAGTACATACCATGGCGGCAGTGATTGAATGTGGCGGAAACGGACGTGCCGCTTTTGAGCCACCCGCTAAAGGCAACCAGTGGAGCCTTGGCGCTGTCGCTTGCTCGAACTGGACAGGCGTTAAACTAAAAGATGTTTTAAACGCCGCTGGTGTTAAGGCAAAAGCTATTTACACCGCCCACGAGGGCGCTGACGATCATCTATCAAGAAAGCCTGGGAAGTTACCTATCTCTCGTGGCATGCCGATAGAGAAAGCATTGACAGATAATATCTTGATTGCCTTTGAGCAAAACGGCCAAGCTATCCACCCGCACAATGGAGCCCCTCTACGCTTAGTCGTACCGGGCTGGCCTGGTTCATTATCGCACAAGTGGCTAACGCGTATTTACTTGCGTGACGTTGTTCACGATGGACCTAAGATGACCGGCAAAGCTTATCGTGTGCCTAACCGTCCTGTCGCCCCAGGAGAGAAAGTGGCGACTGAAGATTTTGTGATCATCGAAAGAATGCCAGTTAAATCATTGATCACTCACCCGCAAACAGGTGGCACAAGTGATGGCAAGGTTGAGGTAAGAGGCCACGCATGGTCAGGTGACAGAGACATCACTAAAGTTGAAATTTCTATCGACTTTGGCAGCACATGGCAGCTTGCCGAACTTGAACCCGCAGTTAACTCAGGTGCCTGGTTTAACTGGAAGCACAATATAGAGCTTCCGCAAACCGGCTATTACGAAGTCTGGGCAAAAGCCACTGATGATGCCGGCCAATCACAACCACACGGTATACCTTGGAACCCTAAGGGTTACCTCAACAACAGCATGCACCGCATTAGCGTTAACAAAGTCTAGTCAGCTAAAAACCAGCAGTAAACCACAACCGTTTACTGCGCTCTTTTAAGCTTCACCAATAAATTCATTGTGAATAAACTTAAAAGGGCTAAAAAAGCGAGCAATAATAAAACAAGAAAGAACTTACAAAATAGCGACGTTAGTATGCCCCGCTTTTTGCAATACAGTTTGCCCATCCGGGTAACACTGATGTAAATGAGCATTCTAGGTGAATTATGCATTACTTAATTCATCTTTATAGAACCCATTTTTAACGACGTATAATTGAGCCCAATAGCTTTGCTACAGCATTAATAGAGCAGCCCAATTATTAGTTAAATAGCACTAACTCACATTCATTAAAGTACTTATTAGTAATAATTAAAAAACGTATTAATGACTAATCTAGTACTATTAATCTGGAAATAAGACCATGTTCAAAAATTTTGTGAAACTATTAACCGTGACAGTTTTCAGTGGACTAATGGCTCCAGCTATTCAAGCTGGCGATATCGACAAAGGCCGTGCTGTCTACCAACAATGCAGTATTTGCCACAATAATGAAAAAGGCGCCGGTGCTAAAGTCGGTCCAAACCTGTGGGGCATTATCAATAGTGATGTCGCTGGCGGTGCTGACTATAAGGGTCGCTATTCTCCTGCCTTACAAGGCTTAGGCGGTGCTTGGAGCGTCGAAAATATAAATCAGTTCGTGCAGAACCCGCAAAATTTTGCGCCGGGTACTTATATGGGTTTTGCCGGTTTAAGCAACTCTCAGGACAGAGCGGATCTAATCGCCTTCTTAAACAGCCAAAGCGATTCACCCATTGATTACCAGCTTAAAGAATCTAGCAGCCCTGCACAGGCTGCTACACCAGCCGGCCCAGCTAATATCGGTAAACTTTTTCGCGCCCCCGGCGCTGAGAAAACCTTCATATACTGCAGTGTTTGCCACTCAGAACGTATCGTTACACAGCAGGGGTTAACAAAATACGACTGGGAAGAACTATTGGAATGGATGATCGATGATCAAGGCATGGATGCAATTCCAGAACCGGATTACACGACTGTGATTGATTATTTAACGACTCATTACGGTATTGATCGACCTAACTTCCCAGGCAAAAAGTAACGTTTAATCATTAACATTCAATGATAGATAAACAGCGAGTTCAAACAAAAAATAACTCGCTGGTTTTATGAGCAAGGTAAAGCGTCTTGATAGCTCTGCTGCATCGCTATTTGATATTTCTTTATCCCCGCCACACTGTGACTTAGCTTCTCGATATAATTAGCAATGGCATCAAATCGCGCTTGATCCATACCGGTTGCTATCACTTGATAAGCTTGGCCCGCTATAACCCACTGATATTGTTGAGTTCCCTCTCGGTTCTTTTCAAGACTTCGTAATTGCAGACTATCTTGCACTCGCAATGTCAATTTACAGCCGTTTGTACCGCGATAGTGGAGTAACTGCTCCTGGTTAGCATCACTTCTTTGTGCCACTAAATAGAGACTAGATTGTGAGAGGTCAGGTAAGATAAATTTTTGGCCCGCTGAAAATTGCACCGTTTTCAAAACACCTCTTTCCAATACTTGATAATCACTGTGGGAAAAGCCCTGATGTACCGCTAATAGAGATGGTGATTGCTGTGTATTTTCAACATTGAAATAATAGAGCGAGACAGCCAAGACAACACCAATCACACTAACGGGTGCCAGCAAAGAAAAGAAGTTCAAGCGTTTCTTTAGCTTAACATGCGGTGCTGAACGCTTAGCGAGAGATTGTTTATAACTGGCTTGCATGCTGTTTTTTAACTGGTCAAGCTCTACAAACATTTGCTGCAGCTGCTGCTCATCTTCCTGTTGTAGGCGTTGCAACACCTTAGCTTTTTCATCAGCTGACAGCTCATCATCGATAAGCGCATTGAGTAAATTAATATCTGTTTCTGAAATCTTCATTGTAACTAGCTATCACAGGTTAATCTTATCGTTTTGAATATGAGCCAACATCGCTGCACGGGCTCGGTTTAGTCGACTCATGACCGTACCTACGGGTATCTCAGTCATTTGTGAGACTTCTCGGTATTTATAACCCAGAATATCAACTAGATAGATTATCTCACGCTGCTGCTCATTAAGGCTACTAAAAGCCTGATTAACTAGATATTCGTCAATTAAAGCGCAGTTATTTAACTGATACTTAGTTTGAAGCTGATGTTGAGTGGACAAATATTCAGCAC
>Ga0209395_1002259_pt1 | contig 25659 bp, 13 predicted proteins | sample GOMGulsemesocosm_3_FD_184635 | JGI IMG/M metagenome (GOLD analysis project Ga0209395, IMG submission 184635) | Methane-oxidizing microbial communities from mesocosms in the Gulf of Mexico - GOM9D Gulf of Mexico (SPAdes) (version 2) | ecosystem: Environmental > Aquatic > Marine > Cold seeps... | reverse complement strand
AGAAAAGTAACTGGTTTGCTAGCGCCAACACTTAAGAGTGAGAAAACATATAAAGCACATCAAACATCCGCCAGACTTAATTGGTAGCCACACTTAACTACAACATAGCCAATACAATTGGCTATGTTGTAGTTAAGTGTCTGTGTAATTATACTTTTGGCAAACTTAGCTACGACAACCAAGTTCCCGCTTTAAGTTGCCTCACTATAAATACCTGTTAGGAAAAAAATTCAGGGACGAATTTTTAGATTTCCGCGCAGGATGCGCATTGAAATCGGCTGTGTTAAGACAGGTATTTATAGGGAGATCAGCAATTAACACGGGTCGCCTTTCTTTTACTTATTCTTTGTTAATCTCGTCCCTGAGATTAATCGCTGCGCGACCAGCTAAAGCTGTCCTAGAATGTTCCTGACATTCTAGTGGCGAAGCACAAACTGGTCTGGAACCAGTTTGAACAGCCGCAGGCTGGCCCGTAGGGTGAAATACACGGATGTATTTCATAAAGAAAAGTAACTGGTGTGCTTGCGCTAAACTCAAGAGTGAGAAAATATATAAAGCACATCAAACATCCACCGAACTTAGTTGGTAGCCACACTTAAACACTAATTCGTCAATGACTGCATGATTTGTTTAACGGCTTTAGACAAGTCTGTTGATGAATTGGCGGTTTGCTGTGACAATACCTCGGTCGCCTTTATTTCATCGCTAATTGAGGTCAGCATTTGGTGAACGTTATTGCTGACCGCTCGCTGCTCTTCTGCTGTACTAGAGTTTTGAGTATTCATTTGGTTAATCGCATCAATGGAGTTGGTGATCGTATCCATGCTTTGGCCTGATTTGTTGATGTTTTCAACACAGACACTCGCTTGAGCTTTCGCCTGCTTGGTGACATTTTCAGCCTCAATCGATTCTTGCTGTAATGCAGCTATTGTCGATCTAATTTGCTCGGTCGATTCTTGAGTTTTATTGGCAAGTGCGCGTACTTCATCTGCTACTACGGCAAAGCCACGACCTTGCTCGCCAGCTCGTGCAGCTTCTATAGCGGCATTTAACGCCAGTAAATTGGTTTGCTCAGCAATGCCGGTAATAATCTCAAGAATTTTACCAATTTCATTCGACGCTAATCTTAAGCTTGATAGTCGGCCCAACACGCTATCAAGACCTTCGGCTAGCACGTTAATATCGGTGATGCTGTTATTGACTAAATTGGCTGACTGCTCAGTTTCTTGAGTCATCAAGTTAGTTTCGTTGGCGGTTAACTGAATGTTTTGCGCCACTTCTTCCACACTTTCAATCAATTGCTCGAATGCGCATTGCATATTTACAATCTCACGGCCCTGACAAGCTAAGGACTCATTGTTGTGCTCAGCAATTTCAGAGGTGCTTAAGCTCAAATCAGACAAATCTTGTGATGAGTGATTTACGCGGCCAACCATAGTTAAACGCTGGGCGTCATTCATTTTAAAATGGGTCGCAAGCTGGCCTGCGCCACTAGTTGATCCACCATAAAGTTCATTAAGGGTCGGCGAGTCAATGTATAACTTAGACTGAGCCACTAACTGACGATAGGGCGCAATTAGTACCCAGCCCATTGCAGCAGCAAAAATCCCTGATGCAGCAGTAACGCCAGCGGCTACTCCACCAGATAAATCCAAAGCAATATTAGTAACCAATGGGATCAAACAACCAAGCATCACAGTGAAAGGCACGGTAGTGCTCAATCGCATGTCAGATAGCGAGAAACGTGATTTATTATTGTTTAGGCGGGTATAGAGTTTGGCAGCACTGGTAACATCTTCCGCTTTAGGCTTGGTACGAACTGACTGATAACCAATGACCTGACCATTTTCTTTAACCGTAGTGACATAAGCATTAACCCAATAATAATCACCATTGCTACAACGATTCTTTATGACGGCCATGTAGGGTTTGTCAGCTTGGAGATGTTGCCACATCTCACCAAAAATAGCCGACGGCACATCGGGGTGGCGCACGGTATTATGGGGCTTGCCAATCAGTTCATTAAGAGTGAATCCGGCATATTTGACAAAATCATCATTAACTAAAGTGATATTACCTTGCAGATCGGTGGTAGAAATAAGTAATGCATTTTCACTGAGTACCACTTCGTTTTGAGTGATAGGTAAGTTAGTTCTCATCGGAATCCTGATCGGTTTTAATAAGCTGATTATTTTTGTGAGTAAAAAATACTCTTCTTATTAGTGCCTGTCATTGATTTTTATCATGTTTTTGTAAATTAAATAAAACCGTAACAACCGACTAGTACCTTAGTGCTAGTGATCTGTTGTTGGTGGCACGAAAGTGCTATTGGTTAATAAATAATACGAAACAATAGATAAATTTTATTAATTTATTCTTTATTAAGTTATTGCTCAATGATTATTTTTTACGACAGGGTGCAGAAGTACGAACGCTAGCAATTGTTGGTATTAATCTAAAACTAGCCCAGAATTGGTACCCAGTAGCTTGGGTACCAATGGCTTGTTTTATTCGTGGTTTAATCTCAAAAGAACAACAGATTCTAGGTTGAGGTAAGGTTGCTTTTCGCTTTGTCTATGTAGCGCTGATATTCTTGCGCTGGTACAAATGAGCCACCAGTTAACCAAGCGATGTGACAGCTATTGTCCATATGTGGTGTCAATTGCTGCGCCGTTAAATAGGCTTGACCTGCGGGGGTATTAAGCATTGCTGGACCTAAGCAGCCAATAGCAGCTGACGGCTCGACTTCGACATTTTCGAGGGTCTTAAGCTGCAATAGCTTTTGATACAGCTGCTGATCGGTCGCGGTAAAAACACCGGACAACAGATCTCTAATTGCATCACAAACCCATTGTGATGCTGTGCCAACCGCTAAACCATCGGCGTCGGTATTTATTGATAAACCAAAATCATAAACAGTAGCAGGTTCACTATTTGGTAGACCTGCCATGCCAAGCAACATGCAAGGGGCTTGTACGGGTTCTGCAAAAAAACAATGAACATTGTCACCAAATATTGATTTTAAGCCAAAGGTGATACCACCCGGCGCGCCACCGACACCTGCGGGTAAGTAGACAAATAACGGATGTTGCTGGTCAACAATAATGTTTGCAGCGTCCAGTTGGTCTTTTAATCGTAAGGCAGCAACGGCGTAACCCATAAATAATTTGGTTGAGGTTTCGTCGTCAACAAAATAGCTAAATGCATCGGCCTGCGCCTCTGCTCTGCCAGCTGCAACCGCTGCGCCATAATCGGCATCGTGTTCTACTACCTTAACTCCACGCTTGGTTAAGCGGTCTTTTTTCCACTGCTTGGCATCAGTTGACATATGAACGACGGCTTTAAAACCTAAGGACTCTGCCATTATGCCAATGCTTAAACCTAAATTTCCGGTGCTGCCAACCGCTAAAGTATATTGAGCGAACAACAGACGCGCTGATTCACTGAGTAAACATTGGTAATCATCATCGATGCTGTTAAGTAAGCCATGTTCTAGCGCAAGTTTTTCGGCAAAGCACAATACCTCGTGAATGCCACCGCGCGCTTTAATTGATCCCGCAATAGGTAGCTGATGATCAGCCTTAAGCAACAAGGTGCCGCCCACTGGATTAATTGCTTGATTGAGTCTCTCTGCTCTAATAATGGTTGATTCGATCAGGCCATTAGTGGGTTCAAGTTCACTAAACAATGTTTGTAGCAGCGGAGCAAAGCGCTTGAGACGGGCAGCTGCAGCATCGAGCTCTGCCAGTTCAGGGGTTGCTGGCGCCGTGGCACTATTTTGGTAGCTACCGTTTAGCCATACTAAAGGTTGCCCGGTTTGGATCTGTTGTTGCTGCGTGGCGGTAATATCTAGCGTAGCCATAGTAGTGCCCTTGGTAAATTGGAGTGGCATTGATTTTGTGATAATTTAGCGATAAAAACAAACGATACTTTCTTAACGTCAGTTTAGAAAAACTAAAGTCTAGCATCATTGCGAGCCTAACATGCCAACACTAAATCAAAACCCCAAGCTCAGTTCCAACCTTAATCCAAAATTAAGTCCGCGGATTTTTTCCGCCTTAATTTATTTTGAAGCTTGTGGCCGTTTGTTAAGCTTTTCGGGCGCGGCCCGCGAGCTTTATTTAACGACTGGCGCTGTCAGTCAGCAAATCAGAAAACTAGAGCAGCAATTAGCACTTAAACTCTTCGTGCGTTTAGCTCATGGCATAAAGCTGACACCTGCGGGTCAGGAACTGCTTGGCGTGATGAAACAATCGGTAGCGACTATTACTAAAGTGATCACCACTCTTCAAGCGCCATTAACTAATGAGGTTATTCGGCTAAAATCGACACCATCATTAGTCTTTAAGTGGCTTATCCCCAAATTACAGCAATTTAAAGATGATTTTCCCGACCTAAAAATTGAAACCTTCGCCGATGCTGCATTGCTCGATTTGAGCCATGACGATTTTGAGTTAGCGATTGACTACTCCAAAGGTGATTATCATGGGGTGGACGCAACATGGTTAATGGCCGAAGAATTAATGCCGGTGGTAAGTCCTGCTTATATGGCTGGCATCGATTGGCAAGATCCACTCGCGTGGCAACAGGTGTCGTTATTACACGACGCTTTACCGTGGGCTGGCGCGTCTCGTGATGAGGAATGGCGCTATTGGCTTGATCAATCGGGGCTGACGTCAGTAATTAGTGAGCAGGGTTACTACTTTAACCGTTCTGATATGGCGATAGCCGCGGCAGAAGCAGGACTAGGGGTTGCGTTGGCGCGGCGAGCTTTAGTCACTAATGAGCTGACGAGTGGCCGCTTGATTTCGCCATGCGCTATGGTGGCGTCGTGTTGTGATTACTATTTGTTAATGCCTACAGCAAGCCCAGCAAATAACAACGCCAAGCTGTTGCAAGATTGGTTACTAAATCAAGCCTAACAAGGCTATGGCATCAAGCCCAACAAGACTATGGCGGCAATATGACAATGTTGGTTGCCTTTATTTAAACGAATATTGATTAAATAAAGCCATAAATTGTAGTTTTTAAATTATTTTAGCGATTTTTTACGTTTTTTTGCAACCGATGACCGTTATGTCGGTCATCGTCTTTAGGAGGCTGAACTACATTCTGCTAGGAAACATTCAGATATGTTGCCCAGCAGATGTAATTAACTCAAGCCGACGTAATTTTAACCAATAACGGCAGATTTGGTTAAAATTGATGTCGTTATCAGTATTTGGTTATTTTATAACGTCGCAAATAGTGAGATAATAGTTAGAGTTGAAACTATTGTTTTTTGCATTTTTTGTAATAAACCGAGTTTTTTTACGCGAAAAATAGAATTAGATCAATTTTGTGGTTTCTTTTTGAGCTGTTTTGGCGGCCCTAGTTCACTTGACAATTTCATTACGAACTATTAAGTTGTTATTAATTGAACGTTCAATCAATAACAATAAGAGGCCATAAAGTGCCAAAAGTTGGAGTCAAACCTTTACGTAGGCAGCAGTTAATCGATGCAACATTAGAGTCGGTGGCGCGCCATGGTTTACAAAACACTACGATAGTAACTATTAGCCGGATTGCTGGCATGTCATCAGGCATCATTAGTCATTATTTTGGTGGTAAACAAGAGTTGATTGAAGCGACGATTAATCATTTGCTCGATCAATTGCAGCAAGCGCTGCTCGAGCGAATAACAGTTGCAAACCTAACACCAGAACAACGATTACTGTTAATAATTGAAGCCAACTTCACACAATTTCAACGCTCTTCCTTTGCAACTAAGACTTGGCTTAGCTTTTGGGCGCAATCAATGCATAATCCGCGCTTAGCGCGATTACAGTTGATTAATAGTCGGCGACTTTATAGTAATTTACGTTTTTCGTTCAAACAAATATTTAACGATGAAAAAGCCGGTCATGCTGCTAAACAAACGGCGGCAATGATTGATGGATTCTGGTTGCGTAGTGCGCTAAGCCCAGATCCGACCCAAGAATTTATTTTAGCAGAAACACTGTGTAAAAATTTCATTCACGATCTGCTGAACCAGCCTGGAGAAACACATGTCCCTAACAAAATATAATAACTTTATCGCCGGCCAATACCTTGCAAATGACAGCGGTGAAACCTTTGATGTCATTAACCCAGCAACGGCACAGGTTATATATCAAGTTGAAGTAGCGGATGACAAAGTAAAAAGTCAGGCAATAGCTAGTGCTAAAGCCGGCTTTGCTGTTTGGTCAGCGATGACCGCGATGGAGCGCAGCCGTATTTTATTAAAAGCGGTTGAGATTTTACGCGAGCGTAATGACGAACTAGCAGCGATTGAAGTATTAGACACCGGCAAGCCTTGGCAAGAAGCCAGCGAAGTTGACGTAATGTCTGGTGCTGACTCAATTGAATTTTTCGCGGGCTTAGCGCCTGGTATTGAAGGTAACCAACAGCAAGTTGGGGGCGATTTTTATTATAGCCGTCGCGAGCCTTTGGGCATTTGTGCTGGCATCGGTGCATGGAACTATCCATTACAGATTGCTTGTTGGAAAGCTGCACCAGCGCTAGCGTGCGGTAATGTTATGATCTTCAAACCGTCAGAAGAAACGCCATTGGGCGCTTTAAAACTGGCTGAAATATTCATTGAAGCAGGTATGCCAGCTGGCGTATTTAACGTCGTACAAGGTGCTGGCGAAGTAGGTTCTTGGCTAAGTCACCACCCTGAAATAGACAAGGTGTCTTTCACGGGTGAAGTCGGTACTGGCAAAAAAGTGATGGCGGGCGCTGCGACAACGCTAAAAGATGTCACGATGGAACTTGGTGGCAAATCGCCATTGATTATTTTTGATGATGCCGATGTCGACAACGCAGTGTCTGCAGCGATGTTAGGTAATTTTTATACTCAGGGCGAAATCTGTACCAACGGTACTCGGGTATACGTGCAAAAAGATATTTACCCGACTTTTATCGCAAAATTATTACAACGCACCACCGACAACATTATTGTTGGCGATCCGATGGATCCAGCCACCAACTTTGGCGCGCTTATTTCAGCCAAACATCGTGATTTAGTGATGGGTTATATCGATAAAGGCATTGCTGGCGGTGCAACCTTGTTAACTGGCGGCACAGCGTTATCTCCTGCCAGTGCACCGAACGGTTATTTTGTTGCGCCAACCATTTTCACCGGTTGTGACGATGATATGACCATTGTTCGCGAAGAAATCTTTGGCCCAGTAATGTCGGTATTAACCTTTGATAACGAAGACGAAGTAATTGCGCGTGCAAATGATACTGAATTTGGTTTAGCCGCAGGTGTATTCACTCAAGACATTACGCGAGCTCACCGCGTTATCCATCAGTTAGAAGCGGGTATTTGTTGGATTAATAACTACGGTGCTTCTCCGGCAGAAATGCCAGTGGGTGGTTATAAGCAATCGGGCATTGGTCGTGAAAACGGTCTGGCTACGCTTAATCATTACACCCAAATTAAATCAATTTATGTAGGACTGACGCCGCTAGAAAGCCCGTTTTAATAAGGTGTAAGTACAACACCACAGGCGCCCGTTGAGCGGGCCCTGACTGCGACTATGCGGTCATATTGAGCAGATTATTTTTTGAGAGAATGGTATGAATAACGAAAATTACGATTACATTATTGTTGGCGCCGGTTCTGCGGGTTGTGTCTTGGCTAATCGCCTAACAGAAGACGCCAACAATAAGGTGTTATTGTTAGAAACAGGGGGCAGCGACCGCAGCATCTTTATCCAGATGCCAACGGCTTTATCAATCCCGATGAACACTAAGAAATATGCATGGCAGTTTGAAACGCAGCCAGAACCATTTTTAGACGACCGTCGCATGCACTGTCCACGTGGCAAAGTATTAGGTGGTTCATCGTCAATTAACGGCATGGTATATGTTCGTGGTCACGCCAGAGATTTTGACGAGTGGCAAAGCGAAGGCGCGTTAGACTGGGATTATTCACATTGTTTGCCTTACTTTAAAAAGGCAGAAACTTGGGCCTTTGGTCCTGACGAGTACCGTGGTGTTACCGGACCGTTAGGGGTTAACAACGGCAACAAAATGGCTAACCCATTATACAAAGCCTTTGTTGATGCGGGTGTTGAAGCGGGTTACTTCCCAACCGCAGATTATAACGGCCGTCAGCAAGAAGGTTTTGGACCAATGCACATGACCGTTAAAGACGGTGTGCGTTGTTCTAGCTCGAATGCCTATTTGCGTCCAGCAATGAAGCGACCGAACCTAACGGTTATTACGCATGCATTGGTTCATCAAGTACTGATTGAAGATAAAAAAGCAGTGGGTGTTCGTTACGAACGTAAAGGCCAAACGATTGATCTTCGTGTTAATAAAGAAGTGATTTTGTCGGCTGGTTCGATTGGTTCGCCACATATTTTGCAGCTTTCTGGTGTCGGTCCGGCCGATGTTTTAAAAGAAGCTGGCATTGAGCTTAAGCATGACCTGCCTGGCGTTGGTCAAAATCTGCAAGATCACCTAGAGTTTTACTTCCAATTTAAGTGTAAAGAACCTATTTCGCTTAATGGCAAGTTAGGCTTGTGGGACAAGTTTTTAATTGGTGCGCGATGGATCTTAACCAAAGATGGTTTAGGCTCGACCAATCATTTTGAATCTTGTGGTTTTATTCGTTCGAAAGCCAATGTTGAATGGCCAGATCTGCAATATCACTTCTTGCCAGCTGCAATGCGTTATGACGGTAAAGAAGCCTTTGCTGGTCACGGATTTCAGGTTCACATTGGCCACAACAAGCCTAAGAGTCGTGGCAGTGTTAAAGCTGTGTCTAACGATCCTAAAGCGCATCCACAAATTAAGTTTAACTATCTTGAGCATGAAGATGACCGTGAAGGATTTAGAGCTTGTGTACGTCTAACACGCGAAATTATCAATCAACCTGCACTTGATTTATACCGTGGTGATGAAATTCAACCCGGAACTCACATTGAAACCGACGAGCAAATTGATGCATTTGTTCGTCAATCGGTAGAAAGTGCTTATCACCCATCGTGTACTTGTAAAATGGGTGAAGATGAAATGGCCGTGGTCGACTCGCAAACACGAGTTCGTGGCATTGAGAATTTACGCGTAGTCGATTCGTCAATTTTCCCGACCATTCCAAATGGCAATCTTAACGCACCAACTATTATGGTAGCCGAACGGGCCGCCGACATTATTCGAGGTAAAGCTACCTTGTCACCAGCTGACGTTGCCGTTGAACTTGTGCCAAATTGGCAAGAGCAACAGCGCCCAGAACAACCCAAAAGGTCAGCTAAATAATCCGATGGCAGCAATAAGGTGATCTTTTTTGTCACAGCAAACAGATCACCCATTAATGCAACGGATATGTACGCAAAATAATTGGAATTGTAGTTAAGCGGTCAAGGATGGAATAGCATGAGCTTATGTTTTATAAGTAATTGTTATTCGATACGTAGGCAATAAAGCTGCGGTTTCAATAATGAAATGTGTACGACCTATTAATATTTAATACTTAAACTACCAATAAGAAGTAAGGAGAGTTATATGATTATCTTAAGTCACCCATTTAGTAGGAGCGCAATATTATGACAGCTTGGTTATCAGCAGGAATATTATTTACGTTTGCCGCTATAGCATTCATATTGTACAGATGGGGAAACATTCGCTGTATCGGTGTTACGCCGGTCAAAACATTCACTTTTATTGCAATACTGTTTACCTCGGGCCTTGATGTTGGACTAATCATGTTCCCGTTAACAGAATTTGCTGGTTATGCCGATTTGGCCGCTAGCCCTGAGTATGGTTTTACTAATCCGCTGGCGGTTGAATTTGGCTTTTGGGCCTTTTTAATCTGGGGTTTTTACTTCCTAACGTGTTTTTACTTTTGTGTTATTGAACCACGGGTTAAGTTTTTTGAACTGCCGTTAATCAAGTTTATTAATAATGTCGTGATTATTGGGACCTGTGCTTTTACTGGTTACTTATTACTGACCAACCTCCCTTGGTATATGCCGCAAGTAGGTGATGGTGAAACACTAGTATCAACTTTCTACCTGATCGTATTTGTAGTGATTGGTGCCGCCGTTTATTCAAGCACCGAGCTTCGTTATGTTCGAATTTTAAGCTTGGCAACGACTTGGGCCTTCCTTGGCCTGATTGCAATTATGTGGGCGGGTGCTTTCCTTACTGACGTTTCAGGTGTTAGCGAGTTTGTAACAACCTTTGCGCTGCTTGGCGGTTACTTTGGTAATCTGCATCAGTTCGTCTTGCCTCTTAATGACTACCATGAGTTTTACCTGTTTTGGTGGTTTGCATGGAGCATCATGATTGGTCAGTTTACTTCACGTTTCGTTGGTGGTTTAAAAACTTATCAAGTATTGGCTGCGATGATGATCATTCCATCAATTCCAATTGCTGCTTGGTTCACCGTGTTGTATTACTACAGCGTTAACAACATCGATATGACCGGTTTTTACAACCTAGCGATGGTGATTGTGGGTATTACCTTTGTGGTTAACTCGCTAGATTCATTGATCCGCTTATATACCGACAACCTTGGTTTGACCGTTGCTAAGCTAGGCAAAGCGAAATACCTCATTGGTAATGTTGTTGTTTTAAGCCTGTTGACCTTGTTATTCAAGTTAGACTTCCTACAAATTCAGTGGGTTGGTGCAGTGGTTATCGGTCTGTTCTTTGCAACTTTGGGTTACATCTTGTTTAGCAAGTTGCAGGAAGTACGTGACATTGAAAGTTCACCACAAGAAAACGAAATGGACTTTAAGAAGATTGACCTAATTCATTAAGTTTTAATCTTAAAATTGTCGAACCTATTAACGGCCTCTTTTATCAATAAAAGAGGCCGTTTTTTATTAAAACGCCTATTGTATCGGCAGCCATTTTTGGGTAAGTTGCACTATATTAAAGCGACATAAAAGCACGGTTTTTTAGTGTTATTTAATGTCGTTATTAGAACATAACTTTCGATACAGTTCAGGCATAGCGCGCGTATATTGAGATGATGACTGTAATTTAATTGGAATAAATTCACTTCGGTGTGCATAATTTTTTAGCAAGGATTTTTTACATGTACTCAGCTTTCATGCCGCTAATGTCATTGTTTATCAGCTGTTTTTTGTTGCTGCTTGGCAATGGCTTAATTAATATTTTGTTGCCAGTACGGATGGGTCTAGATGGTGTTGATACCGATACCATTGGTTTGATTGTATCGTTGTATTTTGTCGGTCTATTATTAGGCGCGCATTTTAGTATTAACTTAATCAAACGGGCGGGGCATGTCAGAATGTTTGCTGGCTGTTTGGCTTTGGGCGCTGTTAGCATCTTGGTTTGCAGTCTTTATTCCGATCCAATTTTGTGGGGCGGCATGCGTGTGGTATTAGGTTTTTGTAACGCCTGTGCCTTTACCGCGATGGAAAGTTGGCTCAGTTCGAGCGCCAACAAAGAAACTCGTGGCAAGGTTTTGGCCTTGTATAACTGCGTGGTGCTAGGGGGGTTATTTTGCGGTCAATTCTTTATGAATCTGGCACCAGTTCAAGAAACAACCTTGTTTGTTATTGCTGGCATTATTTTATGTGGATCGATGATCCCCTTGGTCTTAAGTAAGCAGCCTGGGCCTCAGCTTGACGATATCGACTCGATGTCATTGCTGACCCTTTATAAAATATCGCCACTGGGCGTAATGTCATGCCTTATTTCAGGCATACTTTATTCGACCACATTTAACTTATTACCGGTGTTTGCCAGTGATTATGGCATCGTTGATTTTGATTTGACCATGTATATGGGCGTGGCGATCTTTGGTGCCTTTATATTGCAGTTTCCGGTTGGTTACCTTTCTGACCGCTTTGACAGACGTAGTGTATTACTGTGCTTGTTGATAGTGTCGGCCATTGCCGATTTGATTATTGCCAGTTTAGCCGCAACCAATGTGATTTGGGGCATCTTTGTTGGCACGGCAATAACTAGTGGCATCATTGCCTGTACCTACCCGCTGAGTATTTCAGAGACCTTTGATAAGCTGCGCCAAAGTGAGATGGTCGCAGGCATGGGTTGTTTAATCTTTATTTTTGCTTTGGGTGGCGTGATTGGGCCGTTTGTCGCCTCGCATGTGATGGCTACTTTTGGTAGCGTGTCGATGTTCTACTTTACCGCGACCTTTCAGCTGCTACTGGCCAGCTTTGTTATGTATCGAATGAGTGCACGCCAAGCCTTGCCGATTGAAGATCAAGAAAACTTCGTCATGCAAAGTGGTGCAATATCATCAGCGATTGATTTCGATCCACGTACTGAATATATCGAACCTGAACAAGAGTTTGGTGCAGAAGTTGAAGCAACTATGGTGGTCGCTGAGACCGATCCTGCAGCAGCGGTTAAAATGGCACAGGCGCTCGCTAAGGCCGATCCTGAGATGGGAGTTGATGTGGCGGGTGCAATCGCTGGCTCTGATGAAATAGACGTGTTACGACTTTATGAAGTGATGAAGCAAACCATTCCTGAGCAAATCCCTGATGTGACTCGGGTACTGGTTACGGCTCAACCTGATTTAGCGTATAAGTTAGTAAAAAAACTAGCCGAATGGTACCCAGAGCAAGTAGTAGACATTGCCGCTGAAATCGGGCGAACATTACCTGATTTGCGAATGGAAATGGCGCGTATTGCGGTTGAGTCTGCACCAGGATCTGCAACGCAGGTCGCCGAATATTATGCCGAAGTACTGGCGGAAGAGCGCGAAGCGTTACGACCTGCTGACCGAGAAGATGACCACAGTGAAGAAGATGCAGCTAACATTGTCTCGCAAATTTGGGAATCGGCGCCTGATGAAGAAGCGCTTGATGTTGCCGTTGCGATGGTTGATGCAATGCCAGAGTCCGCTGTGCTGGTGGCCGAAGAATACATGGCTAGTCAATGTAATGATGAATTTGATGAGTCGTACGATGCGCCAGATGATGGTGAATTAATTGAGCAAGCACAAGAAGAGTATCAAGAGACGGTTGAATTGGTATCTCGACTGGCCGAAGTCGCACCTGAACAGGCAATGGACATAGCGGTTGCGGTATTAGAAATTAACCCAGCCTCAGCGTCTGAGGTGGTTGATGCTATTAGTGCGGGTAACGAGTCAATTGATGGTGAATGGGTTAACGACATCGGCGATAAACCAGCCGAAGATTAACGGCGCGCTGAACAAGATCCCCGCTCAAAAGGCTAAAGAGTCGTCATCCTCGAGTTTTTTTTATCGAGGAGCTTTGACTGCGCGTGCCATAATCCACCGTCACCCTCGTGATCTCCTTATCGAGGATCTCCAAAGGCAAGGTCGTTAACTTGTTTTGATTTGGCCAGTTTTAGCCAATACTGGGTTAGCATACATCGACAATAACCAACGTTGTTGATCTTGATTAAGCGGTTGCAAGCGCTCGGTTAAATAACTTGGCAGTGCCTTAATTTCGTTTTGGTCATTAAGACGTGCTTCAGCAGCAATATTACTGTCGTATAGTTGGTAATTTTTTATGATTTGACGGTCTATTTCAGCCGCTATCGCCTTGCTATTCTCATACTCGCCAAGTATAGGAGTACCAAACTCAATATGAACTTGCCCTTTGTGACCCAAAATACCTTGGGTAATGCTCTTGAGATCCTCACCTTCCGCTTTTTGATAACTGCCAGTTGCTTCAATGGTGGCCAACTCTTTTGCCTTGTCGCTGTCGCAAGGATCAAATTGATAAGATATTGATATTGGTACGATATTTAACTGTTCAAGATATTGTGCGATTGATTGTTGCTTGTCTTTATTGAGCAATAACATTGAAATAAGCGCAGCATTGGTTTTGTCGATACCATCTTTCGCTCGGCCCTCACGTTGGGCTATCCATACATTGTGATTGGTATCGGTTAGCGTGTGGTGAATGTAGGCCGACAAGCTTTTTGACGCAGTTAACATCTCACGTTTAGTGGCTAGATTACGCTTAACAATAAAGCTTTTATTTAAGCGCATTAAATCAGCAACCCATGGCTTGCTCAGCAAATTATCGCCAATGGCTATTTCAACCGTTGTCAGATCGCATTTAAAGAGCGCCAGGTTAATTAGCGCTGGATCTAAGGCAATGTCACGGTGGTTACTAATAAACAAGGTTGGCTTGGTCATGTCGAGCTGTCTCAGGCCGTTAAAAGAGAAACCGTCGGTACTTTTTTTAATTAATTTATGGAGATACTTTGCTACTTCGGTCTGAATGGCGTCGACTGTGGTAAAACGTTTTAATTTCCATTGCAGAGAAAACTTGACTAAAGCACGACTAATCGTTGGGAAAAAGCGGTAAAGTTTAGGAGATGCGTAGCTTGCAATTGATGCTTGCAGGGCTGGTTCATTTATAAGTCTTTGAATAACTGGAACTACCTCATCATCACGATAAGGGCGAATATCATCAAACATCTATGTCTCTCGAATATGCAGCTGGGCTGCCATTTTTTTAATTATTAGCGCGTATTATGCGGATTTATCTTGGTTAATGATAGTGCTGTTTTTTTACGCTTAGCTTGCTGTAGCTTATGAGAATACGCATAAGTTACAGCTGCCAGCGATAACCGATATTAAGGTTAAACTGAAATGCTTGGTAGGCATCGAAACGATCGGTTGTCAGTCTAAGGTCCCAATTTGTAGAACTAAACTCAATGGTTGGCGTAAAACGCTGAGCATCTAACAGCAGGGTCATTTGACCAGACCCTAGGGCAAAACGCAGACCAAGATCGACAAAATTAAGCTGTGCTTGTCGCTTGGCATTGACAACATAGCTCAATTGCTCAGCCTGATAAACCGCGCCAAGGGTGGTCGTGATTGGCAGTTTAATATGATGATCTTTCGCTATTTCTAAGCCGCGAAATAAAGGTAAAAATGATTGATAGCCTTCACTGTTAATATAAGAATTATTGGTGGAGGCTTTACCTTGGGTATAACCTAAATTGGCTATCATAAATCGTGAAAACAGGTCTTTTACTGCCAGATTAAGTTGAAGATTTTTGGAGGCTTGCCATTGTACATCAAGGTCAACATTGGCGCCCCAACCGCCAGTTTCCCAACTGTTGTCATTGGGTCGTTTAAGAATGTTAGTGTCGGTATAGTGATCATAAAAACTAACGTCACCATTGAGTTCACTGGCTTGGTCTGTTTGAAGGTTCGCAGCGATATAGCTATCTCGTAAACTGTCTACCGACCATAGGCCAACCGTAATCTTGGTGCTTATTTGTTGATTATTCCATAAGTAACCTAATGATACCCCCGTGCTTTGCAAGCTTAGAATATCAAGGACTAAATCGTAATCTTGGTTGGGTGCTAAGGTCTGATCATTTTGGTCGTTATAATAAACCGCCGCGGTGGCAGAGTTTGACTCAATAAAATAGTCGAGCCGTTTATTGACCGACCATTGCCAATGATTGGTGCGATAACTAAGGCTAAAGCGGTTTTGGGTAAAGCCACTACTGGCATCACTTTGTGGTTGTTGACGCCAGCTGTCGTTAATCAGGTGGCCGACCGGTAAAATATTACTGTAAGAGCTTGAAGAAAACTCAATCGCTACCTCATGGCGCTTACTGGTGTCTGAAGGGCTTAAATAATTGCTTGCCTCAATTGAGCCACTTAGCGCCAGACCGACAGTAAAACATGATAAATAAATGCACTTGGGCACCTTGTGCTCCTTTTTAATCGAAAAACTATTGATAAAAAAATACCGCCAGCAGCATCAGCGTGTGGCGGTATTTGGTGCTAATCGTAAGGGTTAAATACTTTCAACTGCGCCATTGCTGTAAATTATTAGCGCAATGCCACTACGGTCAACGACTTTTGCAACTTGCTCACCATCTACTGTTATTAGACCTAACAGGGTCTCTGTGTCAGACGACGCTGCATCATCTGGCGCTTTGGTCAAGGTGATGCTTACTCCTTCTGCATTGGTCACAACAAGCTGATCTTCAACTGTGCTGTCGGCAGCAATAACAAAGCGGCGCTGGCTTGACTCATTTGGTAATTTATAAGTTACCGTTAAGTCAGCCTTGCCTGCTTCAAACGCAGTGCGGTTAGCAGTAACGGCCAATGTAATATTGTAATCACCTAACACTGCTTTTAGGGTTAAGTTCGCGTTTGCCTGTAAATATTGGCTGTCGTTTTCTAAGCCAAGAGTATCATCGACATTCGTTAGCTGTGCATCAAACAATGTGGTGCTGTCTGGTATGGTGCTGTCGGGTGTTGTGCTCAATGCTGCAATAGCTGTTTTATCGTCATCGGTTAACTGATATTCAAGCTGGCCGATACCATCAACCCAAGCGGAGAAACCATAACCTTTGCCAGTTGCAACCGCGCTTTGGAAGATCTCAAGCGCAGAACTCACCGTTAATGGATCAAAATAGCTGGCTATACCACTGTAGGTTGATATCACAGTATCTGGCGAAGTATAACAGCGCCAGTCATCGGTTGAGCCGCTATCGCTAATAGTCCTTGTTTCGCAAACCATATACTCATCAGCAACCTGATCGCCATTATTATCAATTGGCGTTAATGTTTTTGTACTTACACTGTAGTTATCGGTGGTGGTGAGGGTTAATTTTGGCTGAGTAATATTATCTACCGCTTGTGTTGCAGAGGTTAATACCATATTTGGCTGGCCATCACCTGAAACTACTTCTAATGTAAAGTTGCCATCGGTACTCGTAGCATTTGAATAAACGATTTGCTTGGTGAGATGATTGTCGACATAGACAGACACATTATTACCTGAGTCGCTAACCACTAATTTTATCGCGTCATTAAACAGCGGATTGGTCACATAGCTGTCGAGAATTAACGAATTACCATTTGTCAATTCCTCGAGACTTGCAGTATTTAAGATTAATACTTCACCAACATCGGTTACATGATTACGAGAACCACCAGTAGCGGCCATCATGCTTTGATAAACCGTTAATGCAGACGTTAGCTGCTCAGGCGCGACATTGTAACGCGCAAAACCAGAGTTTAAGTAATCAGCTAAGCTGTCAAAGAAACGTTCTTCGGTTCTAGACTGGCCGCCTTGAGAATAATTAAGCTCATGTGTTTCAGCGTTTAATACAGTGCCATCGCCTAGCTGATTAGCATCATATTCAATGGTAGCTCGCAGTACCTGATAGCCAGAAATTTCGCCAGTTAGATCATTGGCCATAGGGCTAATAGTGATGTTATAACCCCCTTTACCTTCGCTGTCGGCAAAATCTCCGGCAAGGAAGTACTCGATTCCGGCATCGACAGTTTTTTGGCTAATATAATGCGTTGAACTGAAAGTAGCGCCGTAAGTGCTGCTGGCGGCATCATCGGCGGTTCTTTTGTAAGTATACGATGAGCTACCGTCGGCATTAGCGCTAAATACTAGTTCGCCAGTGTAGCCGTCGACCAATGTTTCAGTCACGGTATTGCCATCGGCTGATACTTCGACAGTGTAGTTTTGGGCGATCTTTTTACCAACCGTCTCAAGTCCTGCTGCTTGGTAGGTTGCAGCATCTGGTAAACCAACGGTTAAAATTACACTTGCCATAGCATCTTCTGATGTTAACTCACCGCTTAAACTTAGCGATTGAGGCAACAATATCGGTTCTAGCGCAATATTGACTGTGTTTGAATTACCATCCCAGTTTGAATATTCCTGTCTAACCTCTGGGGCAATAACGGTCACTAGATCAGCTTTTATGTTACCGCTAAAGCGCATTGGATCGGTAACCGCAGTCGTTAGCTTTTGGCTAAGTACTGCATCAAGTTGCAACTGGCCTGCTATTGGCTCGATGTCGCTATCGTCAGCTTCAAGCATTGCTGTGGTAATGGTTTGGCCAAAATTGATGGTAATAGCACTGGTATTTACTAGCGTTAGAGTAGCGCCAGCACTGTTGATGTCGCCAGCAACGGTAACTTTAAGAGATTTATTATCGGCTAAAATAGCCGCCTGTGCGCTTAATTGGGCTGACTGGTCGCCATCTGCTGCGTTAACAGCAAAGGTCTTATTGACCGTATCGTAAGTAATGGTGCCCGTTAGGCTTGAACCTTGTGCGCGTAAGTCGCTTAAATCGTAGGTGACTGTTGTTGAATTTGTGGCTTCTTGCATTAATTCAACGTCAGCGATCGCAGCACTAAGTTCGGTAAGTAAAGTAAAACTGTCACTTTCTTGCTGCAGCATAGTCGCAGCATTATTGGCTAGAATATTATACTCTTGAGCGCCAGCATTTAGATCTTGACCCGAGGTTGTCGTGGTATCGAATAGATTAACCAGCAGACGTAAATCTTGTACTAGGCCTGCAGCAATATCTATTGGGCCTCCCTCGGTAACTATGTCACTCACAACTTCGATCCGGCCCGTAACGGGGTCGGCAGATTCTTCAGTAACGGCTATGACATGAACTAAGTCACTGTCAATATTGGTTAATGCATCAGTGATGTTCTGCACAATGTCAGTATCTATCTTCGGGGCGTCCGATAATGTATCTGCTGCAATTTCCTGTTTTAATTGAGTAACTAAAACTTTTATATCAGTTAATATATCGACAACGTTTAATTCAAAATTGCTATTATCATTATCGGAGGTACTTAAAAATTCACCGCCATTATTCGCTAAATCAGTGGCAGCAGCTTCCAATTTTGTTGACAAAATACCGTCGGCGTCTGCTTCGTTGGCAAATAACTGCTCAGCAATTGCAGCATTGACTAAACCATAGTTGAGTTCTTTGTCATTATTTTCGTTGGCGACCGCTGCGATATCGTTGACATTGGTTGGCTCTAATTCGTTAATATCACCAAATATTTTCAAGGCATTAGACACTTCAACCAAAACTTTTTGGATATTGGCACTGTCGATAGGGTTTTTCTCAATAACTGCTGCAGCTAAGTGGGTAACTGCCGAAACGTTAATCTTTTGTGCAGTGGTGGTTTTAGGATCAAAAACGGCAATTGCATTTAATTCAAAATTAGGATCTAAATCGGTCAAATTAAGTTCTTCACCGAAATTTTTATCGCCACAACCATCCACTGCGTCACATGTCATTAGTGTTGGATTGTTGGCATCTTCACTTGGTGATATCTCTATCTTTAGTGGGCCAGTATAATCTTTTACATCAAGTGTGTACTGACCGCTATCGTTGGTTGTTGTTTTAGCAGCTTCAACTTCGTTACCATTGACATATTTGTAAGCAACTACATTAGCGTTACTTAAAGTCCCCTTAATGGCTACCCCGTTAATCTCGGTGCTATTGTTTGGGCTTGTTGTTGAGTCACTGCTACTACCACAGCCACTAAGTGCTGCAGCAACGGTAAGTCCGATTAACGATCGTTTAAATGTATTCATTTTTTTCCTTAAAAATAGTTCAATTAATTAGCAAAGTATTAAAATGTTCGCGCAAGTAAGCATCACTATTATTGAACCAAGTAGAAAATGACATTTCGGTCTTATCAAAGCCAAGGTCAAAAAACTACGTACATCCCTGCCAATAAGTAAGTAATAAAATAGGATTATTTTTTGTATTAAATACGCACAAAAATAGTATGCCCAATTTTTGGGCATTTTAAAATAATATCTTTACAACATCGTACCAGTGGCTGTTTTAGATCAAGTTATGTAGCTTGAATTTGGGAGGTATTCTTTATAGGGAATAGCAGGTCAAATCGTACAGTTCTACGTCTGCAGAGTCACGACCTGCTCGTTTACTTGAGTCACGTTTATTAGGGAAAATGAGCAAGGCAGCTAAAGTAACAATGTTTTATTCCGCACAAGCCAATGATAATTCCACATATATAGCACCAATGGCGAAAAGCTTTGCTGCAATATCGAAAATTAATTGAGAACAAAACAAAAGAGAGGGGCCCAAGCGACTAGAATAATGGTGATATAACAGTTCAAGATATTTTATCGGTTCTATAATTAACCATTGTTTAAATACCAGAATGCTAGACTTGAATATTGTGACTGACAATTCGCAAGCACCTGCGGGGAAGTTTAATGATTGTGAGACAGAGGTGGCCGACAATATTAATGCTACTGCTGTGCGTTATATTATTAGCGCACAGCGTAGTAGTAATTGGGGCGCATGCGTCGCCTGCGGATACTATTCACATTGCAATTGCTAAAAATATTCCGCCTTACAGCTTTGTTGATGATCAAGGTGAAGTAAAAGGCTTATTGATTGATTATTGGCAATTGTGGGGGCAAAAAGTTAATAAAAATATAAAGTTTGTCGCTGTTAACTGGCAAGATCCCATTCCCGCGTTAAAGGCTAGCCGCATTGATATTCACTTTGGCTTGTTGGACGCCAAAGATCTCCACTCGAATGCAGCAAGAGTTTTCCCTTTTTATAAAGCAGCGACCCTCATTTATATTAAAAAAGATAGCAATATTGAAAAATTGTCCGACTTAAACGGTCGACGTATCGGTGCTATTAATATTCCTGTCTATCGAAATTATCTTAAAAAGAACTTCCCTCAGGCCAGTGATGTAGGCTTTAACTCGTTTGGTGAGTTGTTTCTTGCAGCTGAAAAAAATGAGATTGATGCCTTTTTAAATGAGGCTGTAATATCTTGGCACCAACTGGTTGAGCAATATAAATATCATGAATTTAAAACCATTGAAGATTCACAAGTCATCAACTTTTTCTATGCCATTACGGGGGCAAACAATCTCGAGATGAAAGACTTGATTCAGCGGGGTATGGCGAAAATTTCAGAACAAGAACTGATAGATATTGAGCAGCAGTGGATTTTTAATGAACCGTTACAGCTATTATCTAAAATTCATAAACATAGCGTTTTAACAGAACAAGAAAAAGAGTGGCTACTACAGCATCCTAATATCCAAATTGGCAGTGTTAGTCAGTGGGCGCCTTTTGTATTGCGCGATAATTTTCATAATTATATTGGTATCAATGTTGATTTAATTGAACTTATTAATCGAAATTTGGCAACAGATTTTCAATTAAAGTTTTATGAAAATTGGGGCGATGCTGTCGACGATGTTGCTAACGACCGTCTTGACGGTGTCTTGAGTTTGTCTAAAACCGCAAAACGACAACGGAACATTGATTTTTCACCGAGCTATTTTTACACCGCTTATGACTTGGTTGTAAATGATAAAAATAACGAAATTCACCGCTTTGATGATTTAGCTGGCCAACGGGTAGCAGTTTTTAATGATCACGTGATCACCGAAAAAATAGCGGCAGAAATAGCGGTATCAAAATTTGTTTACATTAAAAACCGTGAACAAGCGTATCAATTACTTCAAGACAACCAAGCCGATGTCGCCATATTTAGCCACCCTGAACCCGATCAAATGGCTAAGTATAACCTTAAGGTTGCAGGCTCGATTGAAAGCGATGCCGGAAAGTTGCATATCGGCACTCGAAAATCAATGCCAATGCTCGGACAGATTATTACTAAGGGTATAAATTCTATAACGAGCCAACAACGCAGCAAGTTGTTTGACAAGTGGATTAAATCGTTTAACAAGCAGTCGATGTTTACTCTGGCAGAGCATAGATACCTTGCCAACAAACCCTCGATAACGGTCGGTATTGAATCATGGCCGCCAATTATATTCAGCGATGATGGTCAAACCATTAAAGGTATTGCCGGTGAGTTATTGGCCAAGGTCGTAACAATTTCTGGTTTGTCACTAAAGATTAAAACTGGAGCATGGGCTGAACTGTTAGCCGAGTTTAAGCTCGGTAAAATTGATTTATTACCGACCGCTTTTTTTGACCCTGAACGGGCTAAGTTTGGCTCATTTAGCGAAGACTATCTTGAGTTGTCTTCATCATTGTTTACGTTGGAACAAATGATCAATATTAATTCTTTTGACGATTTGGCTGGTTTAAAACTAGCAATAGTCAAAGGGGATATTTTAGTTGAAAAAGTAAAAGCACTGTATCCAGAGATTGAGATAGTGCTAACAACAGCAACCAAAAATTCAATTAGTCGATTACTTAGCGGTGAAGTGGCTGCCATTTTTGGGATTGAGCCGGTGATAATATCGCAGCTAAAAAATAGTTTAATGACAGGGGTTAAAGTGATTAGGCAAACCAATATATTGCCGCTCCAGCTTCACTTTCTTTCACATAAAAATAAACCACTATTGTCGTCAATACTCGACAAAGCACTAGCGAGTATTAGTGAATCACAACGATTTGATATTTTCGAGCATTGGATCGGTCAGTTAGAAACAAAGAAATCACTCAATATTGCACTCGGGCTTGGTCGTGAACCCTATGTTATTGATAAAAATGCAATAAAAGGTATTGAACATGATCTAATAAAGCAAGCATTTGCAATGAGCGATATCGACATTGTCGCGACTCATAAATTAACTGTGCCAGAGTTAGATCACGCACTTGATAATTTTTTATCTGTCGATGCTGCCGCCAATGTTACAGCTGATCAAAGCAAGGGAAATTACTTTTATGCCGACAAGTTTATTAGCTTTAATAATGTTGTGATCACCAGTAAGGCGAGTAAGTTAACGATAAACTCGTTGTTGGATTTAAGAAAATATTCTGTATTGGCTTTTGATGGTGCCTATCAATATTTGGGGCATGAATATTTAGCGTTGTTTAACCCGCAAGTACGCCCAGATACTTATCGCGAATCAGTTTATCAAGAGCAGCAATTTAACGACCTTTTAACGGGAGCGGTCGATGCTGTAGTACTTGATAAAACAATCTTTCAATGGTTTGCTGCTAAGGCGGGTTATGCTGATTCTGATTTATTTACTTTCCATCACATTTTCCCTGATCCGGTTGAATTAGGGGTTAACTTTAGAGATAAACAGATCCGAGATATTTTCCGCCACAATTTAGCGGTACTGAAGGCTAGCGGTCAATATCAACATATTATTGACGGTTACACCACTGGGCATATAGTGAAAAAAATTGAATTTAGCTCGATAGTCGCCGCGTTGGCTGCTGAGTCTATTTTGTTAGAAGATCAGTCTCTGCTACAACCAATTTTAGATTTGCTAACCACCTTGCCCTATATAAGAAAAATAGAGGCGTTTAATAATAATGACAAATTGTTATACCGCTCATCATCTCAAGTCGTTCAGTTTTACCAACAAAGAGACAGTGTTAATTTGTTTTCTGGGGTCGAAATCAAGGCGGGTTACGTTAGGGTTTATTTTGATGAAGAGCAAGTCAGACAGCAACTACTTCAAGATAAACTTATTCCTGAGATAGCCTTTTATAAAGCGTTGCCACAGTATCAATCAGTGTGGGAAGTTTATCGACGTTTTAATTTTTTAGAGAAACAAATTAAATTTAGTGCACAAGAGAAAAACTACTTATTGTCACCGCCAGTATTGAGTTTCTCCGAAGTAAACTGGCAGCCCCTCGCAATAGTGAAGGCGGAGAAAGTTAGCGGTATTATCGCAGACTACTTAGCGTTGATTGCCGAAAAAACCGGGATTGAGTTTGAATTTGTGCCTCAAACCAGCTGGAATGAGGCAGTAAAGGCCTTTGAGCAGAACGAAATAGACCTCTTGCCGGGGGTCGATGCCGGTTTTTATGTTAATCAACAAAGTGAAGCGAGTAATAGCTACGCTAAGTTTAGGTTAGCGGTTGTGATGGATAAAAATGCTTCTTATATTGACGATCTTAAAAATCTTAAAGGCAAAACTATTGCCTTACCTAAAGGCTTCGTCTCTTCAAAACACATCAAAACCAATTACCCAGATGTATTGATAATACCAACAGAGAATGTAAGTGAAGCGCTAACGCTAGTTCGAAAAGGCACAGCCGACGCTTTTGTCGGTCACTTAGCTATTGCTGCTTTCCAGTTAGAGCATCACTTTAATGACTTAAACATTGTTGGCCAGCTTGATTATGAAATATCGCATAGCATATTGCTCAAACAAGGGCAGCCGTTGTTAATATCTATTTTAAATAAAGCGATTGCTTCGATTACGCCCAACCAACATCGGACAATTCGAAATCGTTGGCTTAGTAACAAAACCGAAGCGCTGATAGATTACCAGTTAATTTATCAGCTGATTTTTGTTTTTTGTATTATTTTATTATTGATTTTGTTGGTCTTTAAAAAACTGTCAAAAGCGAAAAGGTTAATAGAGCAAAGCCACGTTCAATTGGAAGAATCGATTAGCGAGCTAAAGCAAGCTCAGCAGCAACTGGTTGAAACCGAAAAAATGGCTAGCTTAGGAGGTTTGGTTGCAGGCATTGCGCATGAGATTAATACCCCCGTTGGTATTGGTCTTACAGCGATTACCCACTTTTCACATTTGAGCCACTCAATTACCCAAAAGTATCAACAAAACAAAATGACCAAACAAGCATTCGATGATTTTTTAGCGGCGACTAGTGAATCGGCAGGCATTATTAATCGTAATTTAGAGCGTACAGCAGACTTAGTGAAAAGCTTTAAACAGATTTCAGTTGATCAAAGCTCGGATGAACGACGCACCTTTAATGTAAATAATTATGTTGATGAAATTCTTTTAAGTATCAATCATGTAACAAAAAAATCACAGGTTAATATTACGCTAGAGTGTGAAGAGTCGCTGGTGATTAATTCGTACCCAGGAGCTTTTTCGCAAATATTGTCGAATTTAATCCTTAATTCAACCATTCATGGTTATCCCAATAATGAGGCGGGTGATATTTTAATTAATATTAGCCAGCAAGATGACACAATTACGCTAATTTACCATGATGATGGCAAGGGAATTTCGAGTGAGGATTTACCAAAAATATTTCATCCATTTTTTACCACTAATCGCGATCACGGTGGTAGCGGACTTGGGCTTAATATAATCTATAACATTGTTACCAATAGATTAATGGGCACTATAATTTGTAATAGTGAGCAAGGTGGGGGGGTTGAGTTTATTATCCGTTTTGAGGTTGAGTAAGGCACCGAGGTTGAACTTTAGGTGTTACAAACAACAAGGGCGTAGCCTTAGCTACGCCCTTCGTCTTCGTTCCCTGACAATATTTATCCTTAAACTCGATATAAATTACTTTATATCGCCGTCATCCTGACGTTCCAATCCATGGTTATTATTGCTGTGACATCATCCTGATGTCGGTCTAAATCCATTCCTTGACACTGCTTATCCTTAAGCTTGATATAAAATCCATTTATATCAATGTCATCCTGACGCTCCATCCGTGGTCCTTATCCCTATGACATCATCCTGATGTCGGTCTAAAGTCCTTTCCTTGGCACTGCTTATCCTTAAGCATGATATAAAATCCGTTTAAATCATCGTCATCCTGACGTTCCATCCGTGGTCCTTATCCCTATGACATCATCCTGATGTCGGTCTAAAGTCCTTTTTACATCTAGAGTCCTTTCTCTGACATATAAGGTCATTTTCTATGACCCTTGTGCTTCCTACAAGACAAATAATAGAGGCAATGAGGCTTCAGTGCCATGTGCTTAAAAAAAATAGTCAGCGATGTCATTTACTCAATTAGGTCAATAAGTGAACTATTACAATAAAAACAGCCTATTAGAGTAGTTCGATAGGACGATGCTAAAAGCTGTATCGAATTTACTCACGCCATTGTAAGAGATCTCGCACAAGGCGAGCGTCACTTTGCCTGATTGCCTTTTTCAAGGGGTATGCAGGGCAAACGGGTCAAATTTATACA
>Ga0209395_1002257_pt1 | contig 25687 bp, 19 predicted proteins | sample GOMGulsemesocosm_3_FD_184635 | JGI IMG/M metagenome (GOLD analysis project Ga0209395, IMG submission 184635) | Methane-oxidizing microbial communities from mesocosms in the Gulf of Mexico - GOM9D Gulf of Mexico (SPAdes) (version 2) | ecosystem: Environmental > Aquatic > Marine > Cold seeps... | reverse complement strand
AGTCATAGGGTTAATAGAGCGTTTAGACCCTAATAAATATCAACCCTATTTATTAACCATTAAGCCTACTGAACATTCGCTGATACCAGAAAACTGCCAGCATTTAGAGTGGTCTGTGCCTAAGTTATTTTCGTTTAATGGTTTAAAACACTTAATTAAACTTATTTCATGGCTGAAGAAAGAACGAATAGCGATCGTGCAAAGTTACTTCCAAGACTCAACATTACTCGCAAGTATTGCAGCCAAAATATCAAGAACAAGTGTGCGGATAGCATGCTTTCGTGATATGGCATTTTGGAATAACAGTAAAACTGAAAAAGCACTGACCAAGGTTTACCCGTTTATGACTGGATATATTTCCAATGCAAAAGCGGTTAGTCAGCATTTTGCTGAACAATTTTCTTTAAATACTAAACACATGTCAGTTTTACCCAATGGAATAGATATAAATAAGTTTACCTTTGTTGAGCATGGTACTGAAATTACAGATATTTGTATCGTAGGAAACATGACAAGGAGGGTAAAACGAACCGATTTATTTATAAAGTCAGCGGCGATTGTTGCAAAAAGTTACCCTGAAATTTCATGGCATATTATCGGAGATGGTCACTTAAAAGCTGACTTACAAAAACTTGCGAAAGATTTAGGTGTAGAAAAACAAGTGAAATTTGTGGGAAGAATAGCAAACGTAAGCGAATACATGGAATCGATGCAATTGGGTGTGCTTTGCTCGGATTCTGAAGGACTTAGTAACGCTATATTGGAATACATGCTCAAGGGCGTAGTTTGTATTGCAACAGAGGTTGGTGGCACACCGGAACTAATTTCTGATAATATTACTGGTTGTTTAGTAAAACCTGATGATAGCAAAATGATTGCTGAAAGAATCATATATTTGATTAAACAACCCGAAACTAGAAGGCTAATGGCTAAAGCGGCAAGAAATTTTGTTGAAAGTAAGTACAGTTGGCTGAATTGTTTGAATGAGTATGAGAAATATTATACTGATGCTTTGTTGGCATCTAAAAGCGAATAAATGAAGAATATATTATGTATTTAATGAAGTTTATAAGTGTTGGTGCGATAGCTACAATAATTCAATACGTTATTTTTATTGTATTAATTGAACTGTTTTTTGTAGAAGCTGTTATGGCATCAGCTTTCGGCTATGGAATAAGTAGCATTTTAAATTATTTACTTAATTATCATTTCACCTTTTCAAGTAATGCTAAGCATCGTGTAGCCGCATTAAAGTTCACGATTGTTGTCATCGTAGGTTTATCGTTGAATAGCATAATTATGTATATATTAGTCAATTTCTTTAGCTGTCACTATTTATTTGCCCAAATAATCACTACAGGGCTAGTGTTAATTTTTAATTTTGTAGTTCATAAGTATTGGACTTATAGAACAAAACAAGGAATTCATAATGCAGGATAAAATTTTAGAAAATCCACTTCAGTTATCAATAGTTATTCCGTGTTATAACGAAGAAGAAGTATTGTCTGAAACCGTAAAGCAAATGTCGTTATTGGTTGATGAGATGATTAAAGAAAAACTAATTACTCATAATAGTTCAATTTGGTTTGTTGATGACGGTAGTAAAGATAAAACGTGGGAGATGATTTCGAGTTATAGTGCTTCTAATTCTAAGATTAAAGGGGTTAAATTATCTAGAAACAAAGGTCATCAAAATGCTTTACTCGCTGGGTTAGAGACTGCGGACGGTGATCTATTAGTAAGTATCGATGCTGATTTACAAGATGACATTACTGTAATCAGAGAAATGGTCAAAGAATACTATAAGGGCCATGATGTTGTTTATGGTGTTCGTAAAGTGCGAACTACCGATACAGTCTTCAAAAGAACAACTGCTCAAGGGTTTTATACATTAATTCAAAAATTAGGTGTTGATGTTGTTTATAATCATGCTGACTTTCGGTTAATGAGCCGTAGAGCTATTGAAGCTTTGAAAGAACATAAAGAAGTTAACTTGTTTTTGCGCGGCATGATCCCACTTATTGGTTTTTCATCAACTAATGTTGAGTACGCTAGAACAGAACGCTTTGCTGGTGAATCTAAATACCCGTTAAAGAAAATGCTTGCCTTAGCGGTAGATGGTATCACCTCTTTTTCAGCATATCCATTGCGCTTAATTGCAGGATTAGGCTTCAGTATCTTCTTGTTTAGTATATTTATTTCATTATGGGTTTTTTATACTTTACTCTTTACTGATAATGCGATTCCTGGTTGGGCATCTTCTGTACTGCCTATGTATTTATTAGGAGGTGTTCAATTATTAAGTATTGGCGTAGTAGGTGAATATGTAGGTAAAATTTATATGGAAAGTAAAAATCGACCTAGATATGTCATTGAGAGTATTGCAACTGATAAAGAGTTAACAGAGAAATAAACATGATTTGCCCAGCGTGTAAAAATAAAATATCTTGGCTGTCTATTGGGAAATATACCAACTGGTTTTTTAAAAGACTTATTGATGATTGCCCACATTGTCATTTGAAAATAATTTTAATTAAAACTCCTTTACGAGTAATGAATTTAGGTTTGATATTTTTAGTTGGATCTTTGTTTTCATCTTTGTTCTTAACTGTTAGTTATTTAACCGTCTTATTGTTTAGTACGGCGCTAGGTTGTTTCTTTTATACCTGCGTGGCTAACAAGTTAAAAGTGGCAAGAATATCAAGATAAATTTTGATTTGTATTCTAGTTATGAAATCAAAATTGAAGCGAGTAGGACATAAGAAAAGATGAAAGAGATTATTGTAATAGGAAGTGGTTTAGCTGGTTCGGTTCTCTGTAGGGAACTATCAAAATTTGCTAATGTCACTCTACTCGAAAAAGGTGAAAAAGATTTTATCTCTTACCCTACCCTAGTGTTCAAGGAGAAAAAGCTCGCTCCCTTTAATACTTTTTGTTTTAGTGGTGGTGGTGGTTCAAACCTCTGGCATAACGGCTTAATTCCTATCGGTATTGACGATGTTATTTCAAAACCGTTTGCCGCATTATTAAAAAAAGCAGAACCATTTACTAATAAAGCAGCAGAGATGCTGAATTTTGATGGAGATTATTTATCTGATTATACAGCTATTGTGTCTGAAATGAATGAATTAGCAGCTTCTATTGGTGCTTTTGAAGATGGTGTTGATTGCTTAATTTATCCCAAGAAATATTCAAAATTGACGGTCCCTAACGCAATAAAGGCCTATTACTCAGTAAGAAACATTGCTTTTACTTCGATAGAAGGTGAAACAAAGCGGGTTACGTTTACACAGAATGATAGTACACATAGCATTGAGGCTGACTTTATTATTTTAGCGGCAGGAACGTTTAGTACGCCAGAGTTAGTAAAGCGAATATTAAAAACAAATAATGTAAATAATGAGGAACTCGGTCGTGGTTTAATTGATCATCCCGCTGGTTTTGTCGGTAAAGTTAAGTTTACCAAGGACATTGCGAAAAAAATCAATAAATTTTCCTCATATCATAAAGATAATTATGAAAGTTGTACCGGTATAAGAATTAAAAGTGATTGTCAAAAATATACGTGTTTTGCCTTTTTAAGGCCTGCTTTTACAATGAGCAATCATTTATCTATATATCAATATAAATCTTTGCTTGGCGGTAGTAGTGGCATAGAAAGAATCAAAAATGCGCTTTCATTGAAACTATTTCATCCTGATATTTTAGTGGAAGTTATTTCACATGTACTTGGTGTGAGTATTCCAAGTAATACGTTTAATGTGCTTGTTTATTTTCAACAACATCAAGGTGACAATGAAGTCGATTACAAAGAGGGTAGCCATGTTATTAAATGGGATGTTAAAAATAAAGAGCTTGAAGTTTACAATGCTTTGCTTGAAAAATTAGATCAAAAATTAAATAGCTTTGCGATTGAAACCAATATGCAAAAACCAATTAATAATGACTGGCTGCGTTCGGGGGCCCACCATTCCGGAACTATTTCTCTTGATGAAAAGAAAATAGGTTGCATTAATGAAAACCTCAAATTAAATGGTTGTAGTAATGTTTATGTTTGCGATGGCTCTGTAATACAAGAGCATTCATACGCAAATACCGGACTAACCATAGGTAAATTAGCACTAAGGTTATCTGAGCATATAAACCAACTTAATGTAAAACGTTAAAGGAAAATTAGATGGATATTTCAGTTGTTATTCCTGCGTATAATGAAGAAGGTTATATTAAGAATACAATAGCGTCGATAATGCAATGGATGCCAAGTAAATATGATTATGAGGTTATTGTTGTTGACCACGGCTCTCAAGATAGAACTGCTGCCTTAGCAGTAGAGTCGGGAGCGATCGTGGTGAATGGCAAAGGCTTAAAAACAATTGCCGCATTAAGAAATTTTGGTGTAGATAATTCAAATGGTGATATTTTATTTTTTATCGATGCAGATATTACTTTTACTCAGCAATGGTCTGAAAATATAGAAAAAGTAATCACTAACCTTGAACAGGAACCTAATCAAATTTGTGGTTCATTACCCAAAATCCCATTAGATTCATCAATGTTAATGAAATACTGGTTTGATCCAAAATCAACAGAAGAAAAGCCTAAATACATAGGTTCTTGCCATTTATTAACCAGTAAATCGTTATTTGAGCGGGTTGGTGGTTTCCCTGCCGAAATGGAAACCGCTGAAGAATTCACCTTTTGTATTAATGCGACACAGTCTGGAGCGAAATTAACCGCTTGTCCTGAGTTAGTTGTTGTTCATCATGGCGCACCTAATACACTCTTTGCATTTGCAAAGCGTGAAGTTTGGCATGGTAGAGGAGATTGGACAAATTTAACATCTATCATTTCTTCTAAAGTCGCTATTCTAACAATATTCTTTTTACTAACTCATCTCGTATTATTGTTTAGCTTTACAATTGTTGAAAATCCAATATTGAGACTTTCAGTTGTAATTACTATTGGCCTGATTTGTCTATTCTCATCGTTTATGAAGTTTTCAAAGCAAGGTATAAAACATGTTTTAGTCAATAGTTTTACTTTCTATATATACTTTTTTGCTCGAAGTTTATCTTTATTTTCAGCACTTTTTTTTAAAAAATATAAAAAGCGTTCTCGGAGCAATTAGTGGTTAATCGCAATAATATTAAGCCAGTAAAAGAAAGTGAAAAAGCGACATATTTAAGTTACTTAACAGGAGCTTATTTATTCTTTTTCTATATGGAAGCATCTTTACGTTGGCCTGCTTTTGAAGCCATTCGTTTTCATTTTGTCTTTGGACTTATTTTAACCGTGCTTTGCTCATTTAAATATTTATCAAGCAAACAGTCAAAAGTTACAATAAATACTAGAAAAAGAACAGTAATAGAAATAGATGATAGCCGTCCTCTTCTTAATGCCGTTTATCTATTTCTAGCTGTATTGGGTATTTATGCTTTTGCTTCTATGGCACGCGAAATTTCAACGGATATATATATTAACCGAGTGATAAAGTTTGCATTAATTAGTTTCTTTATTGTGACATCGGTAGAAAAGGTTAAAGATTTACAGGTTATTATTATATTTTTATTACTTGCTTGGCTTAAAATAGGCTCTGAAGGTTTTATAGGTTGGGCTACAGGAGGCCTAATGTGGGAGAATCAGGGAGTGCAACGTCTGCATGGTTCTAGCCCTTTTATTGGCCATCCAAATTCATTTAGTGCTTTCGCTGTAGGGTCTTTAGCATTTGCCTTATATCTTTTTAAAGGGTTTCATAATAAATGGCTGAAAATCATGTTGGCGGTCATTGTGTTTTTTTCGATTATTATTATTATTTTTACAGGCTCTAGGTCTGGTTATGTTGCTGTACTTTTAGCGTCAATTTATATATTCGTTAAAATGAAAGAAGGTAAATTAAAAGTTTTTTTCATATCGTTTGCGGTGCTAATCGCTTTAGCCCCCTTGATCCCAGAACAGTATTATGAACGTTTTCAATCTATATACACAGGTAAGGCAAAGGAAGGGAACTCAAGTAACACAAGAACTATTATTATTACTGATGCTTTGAAAATTTACGCGGAATATCCTTTGGGTATCGGCATTCAAGCATTTTCGAGTGTAAGAATGGATATGTTTGGTCGTATGCAAAATATTCACATGTTGTATTTAGAAATATTAACTAATTTGGGGCCACTAGGCCTAATTATGTTCTTAATATTTATTAAACGAATGTTCTATTTAAATAAAATTAGTATCGAGCAAACAGAAAAATTATTGGATGAAGGAAACCCAATAAAAGATCTAAAGTTTTTACAAAGCTTAGCTAAAGCTATGGTGGCATATTTAATTTTAAGACTGGTTTTTGGCTTGTTTGCAATGGACCTTTATGAACCTCATTGGTGGTTGATATTAGGACTAACATTGGCTATTTATAAATTGATTCCAACATGTAAAATAAAGGAAGTGATGTGAGGTTAGTTGCACTTGATTTAATACGTTTTTTTGCTGCGATGTCCGTAGTACTTTACCACTATACAGCAAGAGATGGTTTTCAGGAGTTTTCATCTTTAGCAAACTTTACAAAGTTTGGTTATTTAGGTGTGCCATTATTTTTCCTTATAAGTGGCTATGTTATAGCGCTTTCAGCGAATAATAGAACCGCAATGGAATTTGCTATTTCACGTTTTGTAAGGCTTTATCCAGCATTTTGGTGTGGAATAGTATTTACTGTGTTAGTCACAGGTTATTTTGCTGGCGTAAAATTTGAACCGACAACGATATTAGCCAATGCTACTATGTTAAATGATTATATCAATATCCCGAATATTGATGGTGTTTATTGGACACTTCAAGCTGAGCTGAAGTTCTATGCTTGTATGTTTTTGTTAATATTTTTCGGAGTCTATGAGCGTTATAAAATTTGGTTAACCTTATGGGTTGCTATCACGGTAAGTTTTCTTCTTATTGGACAACCTTTTTTCATGGGATGGTTCATATCACCTTATTATTCGTCATTTTTTATTGGAGGTATATCTTTTTATCTCTTACAAAGTAAAGGCAAAAGCTTTTACAACATATGCGTACTAATTGTATCTGTTATTATCTCATCAATCATGGCATATCAACAAACTGAGTCATATTTCACTGAACCAACGGAGCTCGAGCGTTTAAGTGCAGTAATCATTACATGCAGCTTCTATTTGATTTTCTGGGGACTAATAACGGATCGTTTAGCGTTGCAAGGACGCAAAATTTATATAACACTCGGTGCTTTAACATATCCACTGTATTTGATACATGGTTATGCTGGTATGGTTATCATAGATTATTATCGCTATTCTTATTCCGATACATTTATAGTCTTTCTGACTATCATAGTTATGTTGCTTTTTTCTTGGGTAATTCATATTGCGATAGAGAAAAGAATCGCTTCTCCAATGAAGTACTTTTTATTGTCTAGATTCGCTTCAAGCAAGAGTCAAAATATATAAACTGTTTATATGATGAGAAGATTAGGAGTATGTATATGCCCCCAGGAAATGTAGTAAATAGCACTTTAAAGGGCTGTGAGGAACATATCTTTTGAACTTAAATTACTCAAATCAGGCGTTACATAACGGTTGACGTTAACTTTAATTTGATCGACAAGAATAGACTAAAATAGAGTACAAAAACACATTTTAGTGACAACCAAACTAATCTACATTAGCTGTTGTAAAATTAGAATTGCTACTTGATAATTTAACCAATAAAGCCCTAAACTACCTCGAAAGTTAGGGGATATATTTATTAGAAAGGAAAGTTAATATGATATTGGAGTATCGAAACAACAAATTCAGTTTCAATGGAGGGTTATTAGTTAATCAAGAAATAATTACTTTAACCCCAGATAACAACCATAATTATATTTTAAGCAACAAGCCCAAACCCAAAGAAGAGCAACAGTATATTTTAGTCAATACCTTAGATGGAAAAGTAACAATAAATGCCTCTTGGTTTGGCGAGTATCCTTTATTTTATTTTGTTCACCGGGATTGTTTTATTATCTCGTCTTCTTTTCAAGAGTTGCTTCATCGATTGCCATTGGAAGAAATTCAAACATTGGAATACGATAAAACAGCCATATGTGAGTCATTTCTTTTCAATGCGGTTTTAAGATCTAGAACTTTTTATAAAGATATAAAAAAAATAGTAGCAGGAAAAAAAATTACTATATGTGGTAAATCTAAAAATATTTCAGAAGAACAGTGTTTTATTTTACCATTTCATAAAGAAGATAACGTAAAAGTAAATGAGAATACCCTAATTGAAGAAGCCGTTAGCATATATGAACAGTTACTTATTCCTGATGTGAGTTACGGTAATAATATCTTGTTACCTTTAAGTGGGGGGTTAGATTCTCGTTTACTTGCATGTTTAATGAAAAAAAATAATGTTAACTTTAACAGCATAACTTTTGGTACCAAAGAAAGCACTGAGCCCTATATAGCACAAAAAATAGCAAAGGAACTTTCGGTAGATCTGAAATATTTAGAACTTAAGAATAGCTATTATGATGGTTTTGGCGATGAAGTAACCAATTTAACCGGTGGTCTTAGCAATCATCGACATTGTCATATGTATGCCTGCTTGACTGATAATAATATAAAAAGTGACTTTATAGTTCATGGCTTTTTAGGGGATGTATACGCTGGTGCTTCACAACCGGCTTCGGCTTTAAAAGGTGACATGAACGCTGATGAAGCAATGGACCTTTATCTTAAAAAACATACTGGAACATCTTGGTTTTGGCAGCAAATGACAAATACAGATAAAGACAATGTAATTGAAGTTCACATGGAAATAATGAATGAAAACTGCCATGTGAATCTACCTTGTCATTTTGATGAATATATTCACAATATTGATCGTCAATTTTCATTAATAGCAAATGTTTTTGCACCAATAGAAAAGTTTGGTAAAGTTATTCGTCCATTTGCAAATAAAGATTATGCTACTTTTTTTAACGGCTTGCCTTTTCAATATAGAAATGATCGCAAATTATTTAAGCAAGCTTGTCTAAAACTATTTCCGAAAGAGTTTAGTTATGGGAATCAAGACCAACTTTTCAACAAGAACAGTATTAAAGGGAAAGTTGAGAATTTAATCAGTAATGCTTTATCTAAAATAGCTTACTCATCACTCAAGCATACTAAGGGTAAATTTGTCTTTCGGAACCCTAAAGCAATTGAAAGACATAATGAACTACTTTTTACTACATTAAACAATAAGTTGAATCGCTCGTTAGAATCAGTATCAGGATTGCTTGATACTGATTTGAGCTATTTAAGTGAAATGAATAGTGATTTACAAAGCCAATATGGCGCGATAACACTCAATACTTTAGTAAATAATTTAGATAAATTACGGAATATTAAACGCTAAGCGGAATCGCAGTGGGGTTTACATTGTATTTAATACATGGTGTGCAGTTAGTGCTAATACCTTCACAATCATGTTTATGTAAGGCTTTTCGTGGATAATTCATGTAGTGATAGAAAATAGATCGCTTCTTCGTTGAAAAATATTTTATGCCTAGGTTCGTATCAAGTAATAAAATAAATAATATATTAATAAGTAACTCATATGGCTAGTCGATTAGGAATATACATACACACTCCTGGTACAATAGTAAATAGTCTTTTCAAAGGAGTATTGTTCATAATTTATGAAATTAAATATAACTTATTTCTAGATGAAATTTTTACTAAAAAATCCTACAGAAAAACTTTCAATAGCAAGCTTGATTTGAATTCTCCGCAGAGTTTTAATGAAAAACTACAATGGTTAAAATTGTACGATAGAACTAACATTAAAACGCTATGTGCTGATAAATATACAGTTCGCTCGTATGTTAAAAATAAGGTAGGTGAGAAGTATTTAATTCCGTTACTTTTAAACACCCGAAACTCACAGGATATAGTTCCTGACAATCTACCTGAATTTCCTATTATTGCTAAAACAAATCACGCAAGTGGGCAAGTATTTGTTATTAGAGATAAGAACAATGTCGATTTTGCCCCTATTCAGACTAGCTTTCGTTTTCAGTTAAGAAAAAATTTTTATCATGCCCACAGAGAGTGGCAATACAAGCATATTATCCCAAGAATATTGATAGAAAAGCTACTACTTGACGAAGAAGGGCAGATCCCTAAGGATTATAAAGTCCACTGTTTTCACGGTGTACCACACTATATACAGGTTGATTCTGAACGATTTTCAGAACATACACGCTGTATCTATAATACAGAATGGAAGTTATTAGACATTGAATATAACAAACCTAGAGGAGCTGTTACTCCTAGACCTACAAAGTTAACTGAAATACTAAATCTAGCACAAAAGTTGTCAAAGGATTTTATCTATGTGCGTGCTGACTTCTATCAAGTGGGTGAACATGTTTACTTTGGCGAGTTAACATTTACCCCAGAAGCGGGAAGAGGGAAGTTTAGACCCCTTAACACGGATCTCGATTGGGGTGAGCTAATTCACTTGTCATAAATAGTTGAATTAGTGAATGAAGATAATGTTATATAGGAATACTTTTGAACGACATTAAGATATCAGTAATAACTAACGATGAATTTTGGAAAATGGAAAATATTTGGCAAGATTGCTTATCAAAGTCAAATGCGAGTCCTTTGTTTTCAAGCTGGATCTGGATTACATCTTGGTGGGAAATATGGCAACCACGCTTGAGCTTAGAACTGTTGCTGTTAGGTGTATATGAAGGTAAAAAGCTTATAGGAATTGTTCCATGTTATACCTATACGCTAAAAGGTATACTTGGATTAAACAAAAAACGTTGTGAATTTATTGGTGATTATACGGCTAGTAATGATTCAATACGTTCAGAATACCTTGATTTTATTTTACCTAAAGCCCGATACGAACAAATTATCCCTGTAATTTTTGAGTACTTTAATACTAGTGATATTGATGAGGTGATTTTAAAAGATATTGATAGTACCTCTGATTCAAGTAAATATTTTTCAAGTAAATATCCCAATAGTTTAATTAACAAAGATAGTGGGGTAAAGATAAAGAGTAAGCAATCCTTTGAAGATTATCTTAAAGATTTAGGAAAAAACACACGTCTGAAGTTATATAACAGACGTAAGCTTTTGGGTGACAATAATTTGAGTCGTGTTGTCAACCCAAGGCATATTGAAGACTTTTTTGAAACGCTTAATACTATGCATATAGCGCGGTGGGGGAAAGCTTGTTTTGCAACGCATAGTCTTAACTTTCATTATAAAGTTGCTCATTACTTTATGGAACGTGGACAGTTACAATGTTTGAAGCTAATTAACCAAAATATTGTACAAGCAGTTTGTTATGATATCGAGGTTGAGGGAGTCAGGTATAATATTCAATTAGGATTTCGTGGGCAAAATACCGCTAAAATTTCTATAGGGACATTAATGCTAGGTTTTGCGATTGAGCAGGCTCATATGACTGATAATATGCTGTATTATGACTTGCTTGCTGGAAATGGTAAAAACACCTTTTATAAAAAAAAATTAAATGGAGCTCTAATCCATTTTTTGACGTACCAAATACCGCTTACCTTCAAAGCGCGGATCTTTTTTTTGCTAAAGCGAACTAAGCAATATTTAAAGAATCTATTAGTATGGAAAAATAAGTATACATAATATGTTTATATTGTATTTTGATTATTTAAAGGCAGTAAACAGTAACTTTTGATTTTTAAAAGTGTTAATGTAATACACTGTATATTAATGGAATAAATTTAAGAACGCTCACGATGACCACTCTCAACAATCAAAGAAAAACATCTACATCCTTGCTCAGGGGCTCGGCATTCCGCGTTATCCAAACATGTATTGGTATTGGTATTGGCTTTTGGATGCTGCCTTTTTTAATTACTAATTTAGGCAGCCAAGATTACGCATTATGGGTACTCATAGGCAGTATTGTATCTTCATATTATTTAATGGATTTAGGTCTTAATCATGCTGTAACAAGATATGTTGCTCGGTATATCCATACACAAGAGTATGATAGAGCAAATCAGATTATTAATACTGCTATTGTTATTTATAGCATTTTAGGTTTAATTCTTTTTTCTTTAACGTTACTTGGCGCCATTTATTGGGCGCCGGAGTTAATTGATAACCCTGAAGATTTGAGAATAGCACAAGCTATCATCCTAATTGCAGGGCTATCAATTAGCTTAGAATTTCCCTCGAAAGCTTTTCCTGGAATTATTCATGCTTTCATGAGGTTTGATACCTTAGCATTAGTGCGAATAGTTGCCTCAATACTTAATGCGATAGCGATATACATCTTCATCTCTGACGGATTTGGGATTATATCTCTAGCGGTTATTTCTCTAGTATCAAATTTATTAACAACTAGTTTCTATATATATTTTTGTTTTCAGCTTCTACCATCCCTTAAATTGACATTAAATGATATGTCAAAGAGTGACTTAAAAGAGATTTTCCACTTTAGCAAATGGACATTTATTATCGATATAACAAATTTGATAAAACAAAAAATGGATCTCTGGCTAATTGCCGCTTTTGTTTCTAGTGGTGCGATAACAACTTATTATGTGGCATTGCGTTTAACAGAGTACGCAACGCAATTTGCAAATCAAGCGTTAGGTTTTACCGTTCCAGTATTCACCAAATACTATGCACAAAATAAATTTGATAAACTGGAAGAGTCGTTAATATTTTTCTTAAAATTAAACTATATTGTGTTGATATTGTTTATCTCAGGTTTTTCACTGCTTGGTGACGCCTTTATTTCACTATGGATAAAAGACGAGATTGATCACTTACTTGCTTATCAATGTTTAATTGTTTTGGCTATAGGTAGGTTACTTATTTTTATAACCACACCTTTCGTTAGTGTATTAATGACTATAAAGCAGCATAGGTACTCATCATATTTATCTATTATTGATACAATAAGTGCAGTTTCATTGGCGTTTTATTTAATCCCTAAATATGGAGTTATCGGTGCAGCGATTTCCTTTTCATTGATGGTAGGTGTTCTCAGGGTGATTTATTTGCCCATTATAGTTATGAAGTTGCTAAACTTTAGTTTTTTGCAGTTTGGATTCCGTGCATTTATTTATTCAATGTACGCTTTACTCACTTCGTTTATTTTCTACCATTACCCTTTTAATATATCGAGTTGGGGGAAATTGCTAGGCTGTTCGTTGTTAATATTTATTTTAATGGTCATTGGGAGTATATTAATTTTTTCGCGTAGCGAAAAGTCGCTAATATTTGGTTGGTTACTCACAAAAATTAAACGCTGATATATATATTATTCTTCAAACACATATAAGGCTAAAATGAATGGTTATGATTCCTGAGATAAGTGTTGTTATTCCAACGTATAATGCGGGGACATATATTGAAGAATGTATTGTCAGCGTTCTTGAGCAAAAATGCCCAAATATTGAAATCATAGTGGTCGATGATTGTTCTACAGATAACACTCGTGAAATAGTAACTAAATTTGACGCTAATATTGTAAAGTACATCTGTTTGGAGCAAAACTTTGGGGGTCCATCGAAACCAAGGAATGTTGGAGTTAAAGCCGCATTAGGTCAGTTTATTGTGATGCTTGATGCTGATGATTTGTTAACTACAGGATCTATTCAAAATCGTATTGAAGTTTTAAAGGCAGATAATGAAATAGCGTGTGTTTTTTCTGATGGTAAACGTTTTGACGAAACAAATGGTGAATATCCAGGAACTTTTTTATCACAACATAGCTACTTTATCGATTTAGTTAAGCAGTATAAAAAAGCGAGTTGGGTTAAATTCAAATCAAAAGACGCTTATAGAACACTCGCTAGAGGAGATTTTATCTTGCCGAGCGGACTTATTATTCTCAGAAGTGTTTTTGATGTTATAGGTTGGTATGATGAGTCAATTACCAATGGTCAAGATGTGGATATGTCATTACGAATTGCAAAAGAATATCCTGTAGGATTTCTTGATATTATTGGCTTTAAACAACGAGTTCATGAAAATTCAATATCAGCTCAAGGGCATAAACTAATAAAAAATAAGATTATTTTATTAAAAAACAATCTAGAACGAAGTGATGATGCTATTGCAAGTGCCGCATTTAAACGTAAAATATCGGAAAACTTTATATCACTTGCTTTCTATTATAGACAGCAAAAAAATCATGAATTATCTAAAGAATGCTATTCCAATAGCCTCAAATATACATTAAGTTTTAACGCAATCCGAGGTCTGATTATTTCTAGTCTATTAAGTTTATTTTGATCACACTAATATTCGTTACTTTATGACTTGAAGCGGTATATATATGTTTCTTTTAAGAAATAGTATATTTTTCTAATTATCTTCATTTTATGTGCTTTATTACCTTCTTCATAACCAAAATAGCCTAGTTCACCTCCTGCATACTCCCAAGCTATCGATTGGTCAATTGTATTTAAATTTTTCTTCCATTTAAATAGTTGAGATGTGTTGGGTTTATCTAAAACATTTTTATGAATGCCTGATACTTGAGTTTTAACTATTGCATTATTTAAAGCTTTAGCACTATATGAATTAAGCATTTTATCATTATATTCAAGTTGTAAGAATTCACACAGTTTACGAAGGTTAGCTTCTGGCTCCGTGACTAAATCTTCATACTTCAATTCTATCGTTTGAGCATTATTAATCATTCTTAATAAACGACGAGTCATATGTATTGTTCTTTCCCAATACATAATAGCGTTTGTAAATGTTGTCGGTCCCCACTTCTTTGTTACCAAAGATAATGCTACATCTCGCCCATCACGAATAAGGTGAATAAATTTAGCGTTAGGGAAGATCTCATTTAAAATCTCAATATGTTGAGTGTAGATAGGGTCTTTATCACCCCAAATTAATTTACCTTGCTCTTCCAATGCAATCCCATATAAATTTTTAATAATGTTTGTGAATGTTTGGCATTCATTTAAGTCGAAATCAGCAAGAGAAGCATTAGGAAAGTTAAGCTTTACATTTTTGTCAGCTAAAATATCAGTAATTAGCTCAATTCTATTTTTTTCTAAGGACAAGTCACCATATGAAGTAAGTTTTTTATAAAACGTAATAATTGTTCTCTGTTCATATGTGATTAATAAATCGGGGTGTGCATCTAACATCATGTTCAACAGCGTTGTACCTGATCTATCAACACCAACTACAAATACAGGGGAGTCTAGAGAATGTGACTGAGTTTTCAATTTTATTCCTTAAAAATTAACATTAAAAATATGATATTTTTTTAATTGAGAATTAACTACTTTGATAAGTATATAGAACTAATATATATATATCTATCGTACGGAAGGTTACGTGAGAAAATTGTAATATTACTCACGTTGCTTAAATCTAATAACCTGTTTAAAGGGCTGTGTTCGATATCTGCAAGTGGTATTAAGATCGTGTTAAGTGTTTGATTGATATTTGTACATAAATTGAATCTATCGCTATAGAGCTGATTACCAGTATCATGCGTAATGTCTGTTATCCTAATACAAATTTCTAACGGTGTTTTATTGCTTAAATGAATATCTATATTTAATGCTTCATAGCCTCGCCAATCACTAGAAAAATGCTCTAAGGTAAGTGAAGAGTATTCTTGCCTAGCAATGAGTTTAGCTTTTAATGCACTCCCTTCCCTGTTGTCATAACTTTCATCAAATGTTAATGAATTCCCTGCCCAGTTCATTAAATCGTTAGCTTTGCTAAAAGTACTTAAAATAGGGAAGTTACTTCTCATTTCTAATTCTAATTTTACCGCAATGAAAAGTTGTTTTTGTTCTAGCGTAATAAGCAATATTACTGTTATTAAAGCGATGACTGTTTTAGTTGTTTTTATTGAGCTATATCTATAGTTAAGGGTAAAATTCAAAAGTAAGCCACCTAATATTCCTCGGTATACATCTTGCCAATTAGCATCTCTCCCAATGTAGAATTGAATTAATTCAATTACTAATCCCCCAATTAAACTAATAAACAAGATTAAAATGAAAGTGTAATAGTTAGGTTTATTCCTATTAAGAATAAAGGTTAACCAGCTAACAAGTGCGAAAAAAAGTATATGGCCATTATCCCAAAATAGCAGATATAAACGGTTTGAATATGGTGAAGGACCGTCGGTAAAGAATAAAATAGAGATTAAAAAAATTAAAACAATGAGTATAGATTTTTGTAGTTTAACCGTATTTTTAATCAACATTTAGCTTCAATAGCCCCATTGAAGATGATTCAGCTGTTTTGGTGAGGTTAGTATTACTATTTTTTACTTCGAAATTAATTGTTAGTCTGTAATTTGAATTGATTCGTTCAATTTTGTAATGATATTTATGTTTGGACAATAAATTAGTTAATAATATATTTGTTATATGTAGCGGGACATTAAGGGTCAAATTCTTTATTTTTTCCTGCTCTTTAGGAAAAACAACTAAATATTGATTTACTATAACACCGTATGTATTCCCACCTTCAATAATAGCTGTTTTAGGTTTTGGTGATGTGGGATCCTTAAGAGATATAACATGTGCGAAGTGATCTAGCATTGATGGCACTGTTGCTTCGACATTCATATTCCATCGGCCTATCTTACTAGTTAGTCTATATTGATCATCCTTAAAGTCTGTATGCGGTGCAAATGAATGTAATTTCCCGCTTGCATCTTTAGTATCAAAATAATGTGGTACGGTAACTGTTATATTTGATATTTTCATATCTTGGCTAGAAATAGTCTTAATTGATTTCCAATGGAGGTATGTATTTGCGAATGTTCTTTCAATTTTATAATTATAACTATTTACTGCTTCAAAATCCCCAAATAGCATGTTTTTGGAGTTTCCAGTAATTATGGTTTTATAAATTACTTTATTATATTTGTAAGTTACTTGATAACCTTGCCACTGGTTTTTGGTCCAATCACTACTTGAATCTGCAAGTGAGTGTGATGTAATTGATGTAGGTTTTCCTGAGTGATAAATTCGCACTTTTCCGTCAAACTTAACGACCTCTCTACTTTCTAATCCATTTTCATTAGTACCATTAATTACCAAAGAACCGACAACATCTTGTCCCACTATAAATACTTCTAACCATCTTGGTATATCTAGAATTGTTTTCGGGATATCTGATAAGCGTTTTTGATGAATAATTGTACTGTCTCCGCCCCTTATGGTTATTTTGTTTCTTATAGGGAGTAGGGTATCAATGTATGTGTAGTTTACTGGATTTTTAATAATGGTGTTATTCGCGTTCCTATAACTCTTCATTCCAAGATTAGACGAATTTTCAGGTTGATGAATTACAGGTTGATCATTTGTATGAATTGTCCATACTTTTCTTAAATCAGGGGTTGTTGACTTTACACGGTCGAAAATAACAAAGCTATCAGGCCTAATAAATACAAATTCACGTTCAAAATAATCTACTTTTTTAGTGTATGCCGCTGACGCATCACCAACTGTATAGGTGTAATCATTTTCGACATGCTCGAATTTAGTAATGTTTGCGGTTTCATAGATACCCAGTGGAAATGCTTTACCATTCCTTTTTAATCTACTCGAACACTGCATATAGGTATTGTAACAACCGTTCTTATTCGAGGGGCTTATTTCAAATATTTGTCCTCCAAGGTTATCCGAATCTACTAGCTTTGTACCAGAATGTAATTGGCCGGTAGCTCCGTCTGCTTTGATGTCAAAACTTTCCTCAGGATCGAATATTTTTAGGGTGTTTTTAGATGCTGACCTGATGTGATACCAGAAATGCTTCATATTGTCTTTATTAAACCTAATTCTTGCGCCAGCGTGAGGAATAACACTTGTTTTTCGACTGATAAGGAAGGAATTGGCATCTTCGTAACGACGACCGATTCCTTCTCCTGCTAAAAATGCCGAATAAGTAGCGTCTTTTGTCCAATCAGAGCGCATAGTAACTATCCCCGGACCGCTAAAATACATAGCAGTGGGGTTATCGGAAGAAGGTGATGTTGATAGCGTGTCATCAAAGTAAATTAGCTCCCAAAACATGCCGTTATAAGGAGGCCGGCATAACTCTCTTTGTTTACCATTAATAACGTAATGTTGCATTTTAGGGTCTTGATAGAGAAAAGCGGTCACTGCTGTAGAGTTTTTTTGAGGCTGAGTTATATTACTTGTTTGAGTATTCCATACCTGCGCGGACAAGTTTGTATGCGTTCCCGCTTTTCGGCAGTAAGCGTTATTTGGATATTTTTTGAATGTATAAGGGACTTCCATATTTTGATAAAAAACGGCTCTAAACTTATCATGTAGCGCTTTTTCAAAACGCCTCTCACCAGTTAAAACATGGTGTTGCAAAAGTAAATTTATACTATAGGATTCTTCTGCTTCATCATAGCCAATGTTGTCATACATACCACCTGAGCTGCCAGGTAGTGCGTCATTGTAAGTAGTGTCGCCTGCAATTCTGTTTTCTATTTTCCAAAAATATCCATCGGGAGAAAGTTGATAGTCGACAACCTTTAAGTAATTTTTACTATCAAATGGAAACGCCTTTTTGTCTTTAAATTTTTCTAAATCTGTATCTGCAAAAATAGCAGCATAAGCAAATGCTGGTGCGACTCTTATTGCATCATGGTAACCCCATTTAGCTTTTTTTTCCCCTTTTGATTCTTTTATTGAAGTGCTATACCAAGGGGTTTTACTCTCTGCTACCCTTACCATGATATTCGTTTTTACTTCAATAGATAAATAGTCAAACATAATATCTATAGCGTAAAGCTCTACTAGATTAGGCACCCCTTTGTTAGGTAGTCTATCTAAAAACCTTTGTTTGTATAGAGAGTTATTAGTCGCTCTATAAATAAGTGCTAAATTTACTAAATCGACCGGAGTACCATTATCTTCACTATTTTTTATCAAGTTAAACCATCTAGAATAGGGCTCTCTAGCGTTGTCACCATACATACGGTTGACTACAACTTGTAACTGCTCTTTATCTAGTAACACTCTCGGATGGCTTTTTCTATGCCATATATCAGGCAACTCATTAGCTTGAAACTCATTTTGCGATTTAACTGCCGTGGGTTGTTGTAAACTTTTTCTTTCAGGACTTTCATTGCAGGACAAAATAATTGTACCTACAAATATGTAGAGAAATATTGTATTCAATCGTTTGATGAATCTCATTTTATTCCTTTCATTACCTGTATTCATTATGTTGTATGAATAAAAGAAAAGCTATTGGCACCAAATCGCGTTGAAAGACATTTTATCTTCAGTATTAAACAAGTAGCTAATTTCTAGAAGTTTGGCAATATATTTGTTTGTTGTTTTATAATTTTTATATTGATACCAGTAATATAGTTTTGAATCGCTTCTATTCTGGCTAGATTGTAACTGTAAGAAAATTACTTTTTCTGCTCTACCGCTGATAATAATGTTTTCTTGGATTTTACCTGTAACTGTATAGTTGTCATTATTAATTAATTCGCTATACGGTAATATATCGGCACCTGGAGATGTAAATCTGTACGTACGGTTTATCAGTGAGCACTTTTCGTTTATCAGTTGGTAACTCTTAATAGATTCAGTGAAACTTCCAGAAGGTGATAATAGATGATTACTTGTTTGGGTACTTAGTGTCGTGCGCACTGCTTTTGTTATAACTTCAGAAGGAAGTGTACTTGAAATAGTTAATGAGACAGTACTGATAGCAACAAATGCAAACAATGTTTTAATGAATATAACGTTATTCAAAGGTATTTTTTGAGTAGTGTTAACTGTAACGGACTCATCAAGTGAGTAATGTTTTCGTAAAAAATGGAGTAAAGCAAGTACTCCGCTGATTACGATGAAAAACAATAAGAAACCATAATTATCGTGTTCCTTCATTAATGGACTAGTCATTTCAGAGTTGTAACCAATATAAATTAAACCTAAAACCCTAATCCAATTTGTAATAATACCTAGAGCTATTCCAGTACAGATAACAAGTATTTTTAATGATAAGGAAATTCTTTCAGTTTGCACTGCATAAACAGCTAATGCAAAGCCAATTTGGAAGTAGCGAATACCAGAACAACCCTCGGCAACCTCAATAACACCGTAGGGAGTTTCAATAAAGTTTTCATGAATATATACGACAAGGTCACTAAAAGTCAAAAAGAAGGTTACTGCTTGTGTTGTTAAATCAACAAAGAAAGTGTTTGTAAACTCCCAAAACGGAACTGCAAATAAGAAAAATGCTAAAGGGAATGAGATACGCTTTAAGTAGTTAAAACCTAAAATGTAACAAATTATTGTTAGCCACAAAAAATATAAACACAATTGTTGGAAAATTAGAATCCCCCAAAAAGTAGATATCTCATGAGCAAAAGCCAATAACACAATCATTAATAATAAAGAATGATATTTCTTCTCTTTTTTTGGGATGTAGTTATTTGATAATCTAAAAATTTCAACAATTACAATGGCAACAATTAAAAAACCATGTCCAAGTGATTCATCGAATTTACTCCATTTTTCGATAAATGAGTAAGCAGTATCTGAAAAAATTAAGCTGATACCTGCTAGTAAGAAAAGAGTTACTAATGAATATGTATATTGCTTTAATGAAATAAATTTCATCTTTGAAAGCTACCAGAAGCTATATCAGTCCATTTACCCAAAGTTGGATAGTCTTTCAATAAGTGTGCATCAACTAAGGTATTAAATTGGTGAGCCTTACAAAGTTTTCTTAGTTTATTCAGAGCACTGCCTTGATTAACTCGATGACGAAAGTTTGATTTAGCATTACTTTTTATTTTAGGTTGTTGAGGATCATACTCCCAAGGATGGGTATAGAAATTGATATAGTCTAATTGCTTTTCTGATGCACTCAGCATTCTTTTAAAAATAAAATAGGGCAATAATCTAAAGTAACCACCACCACCAGCTGGGAGTATTTTATTTTGAAACTTAACGGTCGATACTGGGATTTCTAACAGCCCATTATCTAAATAATATGGCGTCCTTGGTGCTTCAGGGACACCATAGAAATCATGAGCGATAGGGTATGTACTCGAACTATATAGGTAGCCTGCATTTGCTATTTCATCGTGCGCCCAAGCGTTTGTTGCTGTAATTGAAAAGCAAGGTGCTCTATACCCTTTAACTGGCGCTGAAATTATATCTTCAAGTAATAATTTTGATTTACTTATATCATTCGAAAATGCTTGTTGGTTTTGTTTGGTTATATGCTGATGATTAAAACCATGACTGGCTATTTCATGGCCTTTTTCGGCAGCCAACTTTATCAATTTAGGGTGCTTTTCGGCTATATAGCCCAATATAAAGAAAGTCGCTTTAACTTCAGTCTCTTCAAGTAGCTCTAATAGCAGCTGCATTTGATATTCAATTCTACTGGGATAGTTGATCCATTCAGACATTTTTATATTATTTGCGAATGCTTCTACTTGAAAATATTCTTCAACATCAATTGTTAAAGAACTCTTTTTTATATCATGCTTATTTTGCACTAGACTAAAAACCTTAAAATGTTATTTGTTATTTGTTATTTATTAATTGCTTGATTGATTTTATTGTTTGTATCAATAACATCAGGATTATTTGGTGCAATGTTTATAGCCCTATCAATATATTTTTTAGCTTCTGAAAGATTTCCCGCTTCGTATAGTAACCATGCAAGATTGTTGAGGGCTAATAGGTTTGATTCATCATTTTGGATAATTTGTGCATATTGGCTCATGGCTTTATTTTTGTCATGCTTATTTAACTCGTTGGCATAATAAACCCTATTTTTCATTTCATCAGGGTTATCCTGCAAATGTTTCTCCATTTCAGTTAAAGCTTCTTTTACTTTATTCAGTTTTATTTTTGAATCAAAAATAAATGGCATTAATTTACTGTTAGCTGTTTTAGTATAACTAGCTTCAAGTAAAGGCAAGGCTTGTGTATATTTATTTGAAAAATAATATGCTTTGCCCTTAAGCCCTATTACAGCAGGATGATTTTGTTCCTGTTCACTAAGTGACTCTATATAAAAAATACTCTCTGCTTGTTTGTTATCAAATAAGTGAAAGTTAGCTAAAATAAGACCGATTTGAGTATTTTTTGGGTGTGAACGTTTTAATTTTTCGAAAGCTGAAGAAGCTTCATTTAATTTGCCTGATTTTTCGTATGCTATTGCTAATTTCGAAATAAGTTGCCTGCTAATATTTTGATTTTTAGCTTGTTCTTCATATATAAGTATAGCTTGCCTATAGTCATTACTTTCACTATAAGCTTCCGCAAGAATCATTTGCGTTTTAATCGTATTGTTTTCAGCGGTTATGTTTTTTAATAGCCCAACTGTTTTATTTGGCTGGTTTGTTAAGAGGTATAATTGGGCAAGCGTTGTTCTTTCCTGAGCGTTACCTTGAACGTTCTTGAAGTTACTTTCTAAATAACTTATTGCTTGTACTTCATTATTTAGCTTTTTCTGTGAATGAAAGTAACCTTGAATAGCAAGTAAATTAAATTTGTTATTAGTTATGACCTTAGCAAAGTATTTAGTGGCTTTGCTGAATTTTCTACTCACATAATATTTTTGGCCATAAAATAAATTTGCCGCTTCATTATTTGGGGATATTTCTAAAATTTCATTGAAAATACTTTCTATTTTTAGACTGTCTTTATCTTTCTTTTTTCGTTCTATTTCAATGAGTAGAAGTCTATTTTCTACTGTGTCTGGAGACTTTGTAATCCAGTTGTTTACGTAGTTTAGGGCTTTTTCTTTTTCGTTATTTGCTAACAAAGAAGAAATAAGTAACATTTTTACTTTAGATATTTCATTTTTATCGCTGTCGTCGGCCTCTAAAGCTTTTAATGAATTTTCTAAGTCGATAATACCGCTGTTATCGCCCGTAGCCAGTTTTACTAGGCTTACGCTATTTAATATTTTTTGATTTTTTATTAAGCTAGTATCTATCTTTTGCATTAATTCTGTTGATTTTTTTGAATCACCTGATTTTAGGAATTCTAAACTAGCTAAAGCAAAAATTTCAGAATTTTCTTCAGAGGCTATGGACTCTGAGTAAGCGTTTGTTATTGAATCGCTATCGCCTAACCTCAATTGAACTGAGACATACAATTTAGTAATTAATGGATTATTTGGAAAAGCATTTCTTAAACCCTGAAGATGATAAAGCGCTTGTTCGTCATTGCCTAGGTGATAATGCGCTATACTGGCTATTAATTTTGCTTGTGGGGTTACCAGACCTGAGTTCATAGATGAATTTATGTGATTTAGTGAAGAATCAAAATTCTCTTTTCTTAACTCAATGGTTGCAGCGAGTAAATTAACAAAGGGTTGCTTAGGATATTTTTTTAAAAGTGCATTTACATAGAGTTCTGCCTTTTCACTATTCTCGGCTCTAACATAGCTGTCGGCAAGTTTTAGTACTAACAATGTATGATTAGGTTTCTGCTGTAATACCGCTTCTATTACTTGTGCTGCTTCGTTAAATTTTTTCTCTGAAAATAAGGCATTGGCTAAGAAATTACATATGATCCAGCGATCAGGGTAAGACTCACAAGATTCAGTAAGTTCGTTGATAGTATTAACAATATTAGAAGGTTGTTTATAACTATTTGAAACCGCTGTATTAATCATTATTAGCTCTGCTGATTGTAATTCAATAGCTAACTTTTCCCCTAACACAGCCACTTCAAAACTATCCTGTGTTTTCGTTTGATTTAAGTAAGCAAGGGATATTACCGGGGCTATTTCGGCTTTATTTAACTTGGTTAATTTATTTTTGTTTTCTTCCCAAAAATTAATAACAGCTAGATGGTCTTCAAGGGCATAAAGTGTATTCATGTAAAAAAGAGTAACTTCTGTTAATTCGGCACCTAACTCTATTGATCTGATAAACTCTTTTTCAGCATTAAGAAAGTTCCCCAATTGGTACTGACTTTTAGCCATTAATACACGAGCTTTTTTATTTTGTGGTTCGTCTCTAATTAGATTTTTAAGCTGAATGATTACCGCTGAATAGTTTTTATTATTATACGCTTGTTGTGCGTTAACAAATCTTTCACTTGAGGGGGTTTTATTACAAGCTGACACGCATAAAAGTATAATAAAAATAATAATGCTATCGGTAATTTTTTTCATTTTAGTCCTTTTAAAATACCTAAAGTTGAATGCAAGTATGATACATGAATTTTATTAAACGACAATTACAAAAAAGCCAATTGAGTATTCAATTGGCTTTTTTTATTAAGCGATGAAACATCGCCTTAACATTTTTTACTTTTATTAAGACTTACGCTTTCTTGAAGAAGCTAAACCTAATAAACCAAGAGCTAAAATAGCAATTGAAGTCGGCTCTGGAACACGAGCTAAACGTGCAAATGTATATACACTTGTGTCGGCATTTTCTGGAGTCCAAAAACGGTTAGAAGTAATAACGTCGTTACCTAAAATATCCGTTGCAGCAAATACACTTAAATAATATTCAATACCAGCAAGTACTACTGGAACAACTACTGGAAATGAACCACCGTCTACTGTGTAATCAAAGCGGTCATCACAATTTGTACCATGACCATGCTGTTCAGTATCACCAGCGTAATTTTCTCCATTATCAACAGCAACATCTAAATTACAGTAACCTAATGGACCTACAACATTTCTTGTTTCTTCGAAATCAATATCAAATTGAGTTGGTACTGCAAAAGGGTTAGGTAAGTTATCAAAGCTACCTGTAAGTGTTAATAACCCAGAAATAATAGCAGATGATAACCAAGTGTTGTTATCGCCACCAAATGCGTCAATGTCATTATTGTAATGAGTCAACGTTGAAAGCAAGTAGTTAGTATCTAGTAGTTCAATGCTTTGAGCTTCTTCATCTATTAATTCTAAACTACTTTGACCATCTCCTGTAGAAACACCCCAAGAAATTGTAGAAACTAGTCCTGCTTCCACAACAGTGATGGCGTTACCGTTACCGTCTAAAGCTGAAGTAAAGCCGCCTGAACCTTCAACTGTCATAAATGAAGCGTTAGCTGCAAGAGACATTGATGTTGCAATAAGGCCGATTGATAATTTTTTCATTAAGTTCATTTTTCTATCCTTGCTATTGTTAAATGCTATTGTTTAGCTTCTGCTAGATAGTTTGCATTAGGTGTGCCAGTTTTTATTTATTTATATTTTACATGTGGTTAGGTTTTTCCTGTGTTTAACTAAAACCTCAAGTGTAAAAAAAACTGACATCACTGAACTAATTTTCTGCGCTGTATTTAAGTGCAAACTATGAATAAAATTTTCGATACCATTGAACAAAGTTATCTACACCTTGCGCAACACTCATAGAGGGGTTATACCCTGTTGCTGTAAATAGATCTTCAACGTCTGCATAGGTTTGGTATACATCACCAGGTTGCATCGGCATAAGATTTTTATTGGCTGTAATACCAATAGAGTTTTCTAACGATTGAATAAAGTCGAGTAATTTAACTGGATTGCCATTCCCAATATTAAAGATTTTATAAGGGGCCGAGCTATTGGCTGCCGAGGCTGAATGGACTTTCCAGTCATTATTTACTTGTGGAACAATATCTTGGATACGAATAATACCTTCGACAATATCGACAATATCGACAATATCGACAATATCG
>Ga0209395_1002256_pt1 | contig 25696 bp, 35 predicted proteins | sample GOMGulsemesocosm_3_FD_184635 | JGI IMG/M metagenome (GOLD analysis project Ga0209395, IMG submission 184635) | Methane-oxidizing microbial communities from mesocosms in the Gulf of Mexico - GOM9D Gulf of Mexico (SPAdes) (version 2) | ecosystem: Environmental > Aquatic > Marine > Cold seeps... | reverse complement strand
AATTAACGCTATCAAAGAGCGAAAAATAGAAGAAGATTTTTCAGAAGATGGAAAAATCAGATTAAAAGCAATATTTATGAAATTGGAGGAAAGAATATCCTACGATAATATTAAAATGGCGATGATCTAAGGTATGCAAGACCTAAGAAAATAAGAATAGAAAAACTTATAGGCATTGGGCTTAGTAATTTTCTAAAATTAGCAAGCTTAGAGTAGTTTTGTTTTTTTGATCCTAATATAATCAGATACAAAAGAATTGAAAAGAGACAAATGAAAATATCTACAAGAGACGAGCATATTCATAGTGTGTGTAAAGTTATTCTATATATTGAGCAAAACTACAACTATGACTTAAACCTTGAAAAACTGTCAAAAATTGCCAGTTTTTCAGCCTATCACTTTCATAGGATTTTTCAATCTATTATGGGTGAGACCTTAAGTGAGTATATCAGAAGAGTAAGACTTCAAAGTACAACATTAAAGTTTAAAACAAATCAAAGAGTTACTCAAATTGCACAAGCAAGTGGATATGAAACAAATGCTTCTTTTTCAAAAGCTTTTAAAAATCATTTTGGAATAAGTCCTAAAGAGTTTTCCAAAAATGCTAAAGTACAAGAAGGAAATGAAATGTTAGAACCAACAATTATTGAACTAAAAGAAGTAGAAATTTTATATGTAAGAAAAGAGGGTGAGTATACTGTATCTGCCTCTAAAGCATGGGAAGGCTTGATGCAATTCGCTTATAAAAATAAGATAAAATATAAGAAAAATCTTATGGGAAAAAGTGCGATGATGTTTGGAATAGGGCATGATGATCCCAATGTCACCAATATAAATAAACTAAGATACGATGCTTGTATTACATGGGATGATAAAACAGTAAAACCAGAAGGTGAAGTCTTAAACAAAACTATTGATGGTGGAAAATACGCTATGTTTTTACACAAAGGTTCTTATGAGAATTTAAAGCCCTTATACGATGAAATTGGCAATTGGATTGTACAAAGTGGTATTGAATTAAGAAACTTACCACTGTTTGAAAAATATTATAACCGTGATCCAAGAAGAACCAAAGCAGAAAATCTGAAAACAGAAATTTATGTTCCTATCAAATGATATGAATAAATACACAAAATACGCAGATGTAATAAAAAAGGAACTCCAAAAAGTGTGAAATAAGGGTAAAACAAAAGTTCAGCTCATGAGTGTTATTTAGAGGTGTTCTTTTGGGATTTTAATATAAGAAGAGCTATTCCACACGCTATTAATATAATGCCAAATACTTGCTTAGCTTCAATATATTCATCTAAAATTAACCATCCTAAAAAGAGGGAGAATACTATACTTGAAAGTGATAGTAAACTTACAAACCAAGCGGCCGCATATTTATACGCTTGCGTTTTTGTTATATCAGAGAACAAGCCAAATACAGCAATAGCTAGCACATAATATATATCATCTCCTATGGGTATAGACAAACTATCATAAGATACTATGCTAGCTCCGATTATATTGAATAGCGAAAACCAAATAATCACTACTTGGGTGCTAACCATTTTTAATGCGCTACGCATTGATAAAAAAGCAATAGCTGTTAAGGCACTGCCTAGTAATCCTATACTAAAAGGAAATAAATCTACTCCAAAACTTACTTTGTCTGCAAAACTAATGTTTGCTACAAAAAATAAGCCAAAAAAAACTGTTATTATTGGGATTATTTGATTTCCTTTTATTTTTTCTTTTAAAATAAACTTTCCTAGTATCATTACAAAAAGGGGAGTAGTAAAAGTCAAAACCATAGCAATTGAAAGCTGAAGATTTAAAATAGCATAAAACATAGCACCCATTCCTAGAAAACCAAATATTGCTCGAGAGGCTAATATTAAGAGTGCCTCTTTTTGTAGACAATCATTAATTTTAGGTTTAAATACTAAAAAAATAAAAAGCAATGAGAACAATGCTCTGTAGAAAATTTGTTCAAAAATTCCAATTTCACTGGATACTAAATTAATGAAGACGCCTGTTAAAGAGAATAGTAAGGCATGAGATAAAGTGAAGGATAAGGCTTTTAAATTATTATTTTCCAATGTGATTCCTTATCATGATAAATTCCAGAAATCATCATTATTCATAAACATCGATATTTGAGGTGAAGATTCAACTTCAAGAGAGTAATTCTTAGGCTTCAATCCATTTATTACTGTTAATCTCATCACTAGGTATTCCACCTTGAAGATATAATTTGGCAACAAAATCTATGGCAATTTCTTGATTATTAAAACATTTATAATAATAGTATTTTTTTTCATTTATTCCCATGCCAATGAATGCCATTACCCCATTGTCTTCTGTTGTGCCCATACATGCTTCAATCATTTATAACCTTTCGTGTGTATTAACGCTTTAAATAAACAAATTGTTTTTTAATAAATTTTCCCAAAGCTTAACACATTATAAGAAAAATTAATAATTATTTTCTTATTTAAATATCATACCATTAAAATATAACATTTCAATGATACTTTAATCACAATTAAATAATTTAACTGTATTTAATAATTTTAAAAATAATAATATCAAAAGGGTGCCAACGTTTGGGTCATGTTATTCATTTGAGCATTTATTTAAGTGGGTAATTTTTCAGTGGAATTTTACACAATAAATGATTAGCTAGATAAAAAGTTTTGTGGATATAAGTAAAGAGCAAAATTTCAAATTATTTAAGATGGAGAGTGGAAGTACTCCCATGATTTGTCATGTTTTTATGATCAAGAACTGCTTTTATTTTATAAACCTATCCACTATTTTTTGAATTTCACCTTTTTTCTTCATTTTGTAAATTTCAATATCAAACTTGATGGAAAAATCCTTTTTAAAGGGATAGTTTTCTTCATCATTTATATCTGTATAGCCCAAGTATCCCTCATTACTAGAAATGACAAAGGCTTCTTTTAGAATGACTTTCTTGTTTGTATTTTTCTTATCTTCACCCATTTTTTTCATTTGTTTTACTTGCCAAGCAAAGGGAATTTTTGATGTAACAGTACAGTCCGCTCTATTGGATAATAAAAAGTTGATAGTGCTTTTCAAATCCTTGAGCAAACGCAATTCAATCTTTTTCTCTGCTGCCATTTTTGTGAACTCTTCACCCGCTCGTCCATCTCCACGCCACATCACAAACTTTAGCCCCTTAAAGTCCTTAGGATACTGCGTTCTTGTTACATTTAAAACCTTTTCGTTGCATATTACTACATCGCTTTGTGTAAAAAGTGCCAGTGAATAAGGCCAGATATAAGGACGTTTGGGTTCTTCATCCGTAAGCCAGTCATGAGCATGAAAATAAGGAGGAAGAATTGCGAACGTTTTACCTGTTTTTGCTTGAATCTTTGCTCTTGCCCAAGGGACAACGTTGAACGATACTGTGTAATCAGGCATTCTCGATACTGCTTTTTTTACTATCTCGATATATACCCCACTTAGTTCTCCTTGTGCATCTCTGAATGCAAAGGGTGCAAGTACATCATAGGTAGAAATTTTTACTTCATGTGCAGTAAGTGCGAAAGTGTTTAAAATGAAATAGGTAAGTAAGAATAAAGCTACTTTTTTCATACGAAAAACTCCTTTAAAAAGTTTTCTAAAGAATGCAAATTGCACGTATCACTTATTTATTAGTTGTTCATCTTATAGCAATATTACTTAATAATAACAATTTTCATACACTTTTAATGAAGAATAATATTTCATTAACTACCTCAATCATGGTCTTTTTTAGAAAACATATCTATATGGTATATATTTATTTAGTATTTATAATTTATTTTAAGGAGAAGAGTGAGCACTTTTTTATGTGCTAATTTATTAAAGAATATCTAATATTTGTTATTATATGCTTACATAATACGAAAGGCTTCTCATCTTAAAAATCAAAAAAACACATGAATTATTTTAACAAAGATTTAGACAATATCGGTTTTAAGCTAATAGAACCTTGTTTAGAATTAAAACCTTTTATTCAATCTTTTTGGCTTGTTAAATTTAATAAAATTCCTTTTTCTGTGCCTTTAAAAATTATAGCAGATGGAAATTCTGGTTTTGTAATAAACTTCTCCTCCTCTTATATTGTTAAAATGAAGGAAGAATCATGCACCCATAGTGATAAATTTGTTTATTTTCCTCCCAGTGAAGATCCCGCTTTTATAAGTGCCAAGGGCAGTGTTTTTGTAATAGGGGGTGCGCTTTAATGCAGCGGGAGTTTATAGATTTTTTAATAAAGATATTTCTAGTTTTAATAAAATCTCTAGTATAGAAAATAGTTCAGATTGGCCAATAGATTCTTTATATTCTGGCTTGGAAAAGACAAAGAAAGTAAAAGATAAAATGAAAACCTTGGAATTATTTTTACTAGAGAAATTAAAACACTCTAAAAAACGCAATTCACCTTGGATTTTCGAGTTTATTGGAAGAATAAAAGAAGAAAAAGGAAATATAAATATTCAAGATTTGTGTGAAGAGTTCAATATAGACATAAGACATGTTCAAAGACGTTTTAAAATTGAACTTGGTTTAAGTCCTAAGTTATATTCTAGGTTAATCAGAATTCAAGACAGTAAAAAAACACTTAGTTCTTTACTTGTGAATTCTTTAACTTCTTTTTCTTATGATAAGGGGTTTTTTGACCAGTCTCATTTTATCAATGAATTTAAACATTTTATGAATGAAACTCCCAAAGAGTATTTACATAAAAAGTTTTTACAAGCCAAAAAATTTTCTTTTAAAAAATATAAAAAATAGTGTCGCTTTTTTACAAGTAATAAAAATATTTTTTTTGTAATATTATAAAAATTACAGAGGAAGTATTATGAACACTATAAAGAACTACTACGGATTAATAAATAAAATGAGTCTTTTATTGCTTGGCTTATTTGTTTTTATTCATATTTTCAACCATCTTATGCTTGTGATATCTATTAAAGAACACATCTCTTTTATGGAAAACTTTAGATTTATTTATAGAAATATTTATATTGAAAGTATATTATTATTATCATTTTTATTTCAAATAATAAAAAGTATCAAAGTTATATGGCATGAGAGAAAAAAGAGAAGAACATTCTTTGAAAAGCTAATCTTTATCTCAAAGATATATTTAATATATTTTTTGATTAATCATATATCAGCAGTATTATTTGGAAGAATAGTATTTAATCTTGATACAAATATATATTATGCAATTGCAGGCTTATATGTTTTTCCTTATTCCTTATATTTTGTACCCTACTATTTTTTATCTATTATTTGTTTATTCTTTTATTTCAGTAGAAATAAAAAATCGTATTCATTTTATACAATAAATAGTATAGGTTTTATTCTTGCTCTTGTACTTTTATTTGCTCTAAAAAGCACTTTTTACGATATAAATGTTCCTATTAGTTATCTTAATATGTATTAGCAAGATAAGTACTTGGCAGCGTATATCTATTTAACTTCTTGTTACTTAGCTATACTGTTTCCAGAAATTTTATACAACAAACAGAGACTTTAAAAGTATCTGTAATAAAAGGAAATTATACATGCCCCAGTATTCATTTGAATTTGATTTTTCTGGTTTTAATGTTAAAGGCGATAAGTACAGCAATAATTGTAATACGGTCATCTTACATGGTGCTGGAAAATCCTCACGCGCGAGATTTAAAAAACTAAGACATGCATTAAATCAAAAAGGTTTAAGCAGTATGAGTTTTGACTTTGTAGGACATGGAGAATCAGAGGGGGAACTTATAAATAGCAGTTTAGAGAAAAGATTTGAGCAAGCAAAATTTATTATAAAACAGCAATCTCCTGATTTTTCTACATTAATAGCTTCGAGCATGAGCGCTTACACTGCTATCAAATTAACAGAAATATTTCCTATTAAAAACTTAATACTTATGGTACCTGCTGTATATACTTCAAAAGCATATACTCTTACTTTTGGTTCTTCTTTTTCAAAAACCATACGCGAAGAAAACAGTTGGTTAGATTCTGATGCATTTACTATATTAAAAGAATTTAAAGGTAATTTATTGATTCTAGCTGCACAAAATGATGAAGTTATTCCGCCTTTGGTTCTTGAACGTATATACAGTTCTGCAAGCAGTGCTAAGAGCAAAAAACTGCATATAGTACCGAATGGGGAACATAGAAATCTGTTTCCCAAAACATGTGATTTTGATTTAGGTTTGGATTTAATTCATACCATGAGTAAAACGTAACACAGCCCATTTTTCTTAATAATTTGATTATTAAGAGCTCGTGAAAGATAAGGCATTCGTTTTTCTCTTTTAACTAAAGTTTAGTTATCATAAATAACTTAAAATAAAAGGTTTTTTATGTCTGGAAAAATAGTAAATTTTTATATTGCAAAAGATTCACAAAGTGAAATTCAAAGTGTTAATGAAATTGTTTTAATAAAAGATAGTGGAATATTTGGAGACAGATATTCAGTAAAAAAAGGTAGTTTTTCAGAACAAGAAGGTGAAATTAAACCTAAAAGACAAGTTACTTTAATTGAGAAAGAAAATATTGATGATTTAAATATTCTTTTAGAAACAAACTTCGATTATGGGGCATTTAGACGTAATATTCTTGTTTCAAACTGTGATTTAAATGCACTTGTTGGAAAAGAATTTTCTATTGGAAATGTTGTATTAAAAGGTATACGTTTATGTGAACCTTGTTCTTTACTTTCAAAAAGGCTTAATAATAAAAAAGTTCTAAAAACACTTATGGGTAAAGGCGGTCTTAGGGCTGAAATAATTCAAGGTGGAGGTTTATCTCTAAGAGATCAAATAGAGACTAAATAATATTTTGGGGACTTAACAAGTTAGTCAAATAGATATACGTCACCGAAATTCATATTACAGAAAGAGTTATAGCTCTTGAACTAGCAACTTAACTATATGTATTAATTCATTTATCTGTTTTGAATCTTTGAATGAAAGAAGCATCGTTTTTGTTTTTTTTGATCTGTTGGGGTGGCTTTTAGAATGAGTAGGGTGAACAAGACTATAATCTTTTATAATTTTGTGTGTTAATCGGATATCTAATTCATTATTATCATGAAAATGAGCGAATTCTTTGCCTTTATAATAAACACACAATAATTTAGAGTCCTTCTTGTAAAGTCTTATCTCTACATTCTCGATTTTTAATAATTCTTTCTCTAGTTTCTTTTGTAATGCAGACATTTATTCCCTTTAATGTATGGGGTATAACTACTTATTAATTGTGTATTTTATACCAATAGAACTTAATAATAGAAATTATTTACATTCTTAATTACTAATTGTGTTTGACACCTTTTCTCCTTTTCTAAAAGATGAAAACATTGCTTAATTTAAGTTGTTTTTAACTTGGCAACTATGGTGTAATTCTAATTCAGAGATACTCTAAATTATTTGCAATTACCAAAGCTTTCTTTTAGCAACTTTGCATTTTCTAGGCTACCCGTACCAAAGGATTTAGGCATTGGTGGACCTTTTTCTAATGCGCTAGGGCTTATGGTAGCTTTAAAGAATATGACTTTATCTCCTACTTTTAATGCTAGGTCTTTTCCAATATTATCTTTAAATATTGTATAGAACTTCTGTTTGCCTTTTTCATTAAACATGACTTGAATACCCCATTTATTTGGCTTACTGATTTCTATAATGTCTGAGCAATCTATACTCATACTATCATTAACTACAAAGAAAGTATTTTTACTACTAGCAAAAAGAGCAGAGAAACTTAATATTATTAAAATTATATTTTTCATGTTAGAGACCTTGTTTTACGGTACATACTATCATCTGACCAAAAGATGCGCTTCTTAAACTTATTTTAACTGGACCACACCTCTCAGGTAATTCGATAACTTGTTTTGCAGGTGCTAGGAACACTATAGGTATAAATGATGTAGAAATATGGACTCTTACAAAGAAAGGAGAAGGAGCCATCGAACCAATAAAACGAAATAAAGTCACGCCATCGCTTAAAAGTAAATCAATAATATTAAAGCCTGTTACTAAAACTTCAACGTTTATCATCAAAATATTTATTCCAAAAAGTATACACATTAAACATATCTTTAGTCACTTTTAAACAAGTGTTTCTATCTTTAGCATATGCATGTTGTGTAGTCATAATTTCTAAGATTGACTGCTCTTGACAATACACATAATTGATTTTTTTCATATAAGAACTTACTGCATAATCAGCAATATGAGGGAAAGTAAAAAGTACTATCATTGGAATTATTAACATATACTTTCCCACTGTTCTATTAACATCAAGTATTTTTCTTTTGATTGTTGTAATAAAAGATAAAATAGCAAAGGGGACAATAAGTAATCCAGAACCTAATAAATACATATCACTTTTTCCAAAAATAATAATCTCATCTTGATTTATTATTCCAGTTAATAAAAGCCCAGAACTTCCTATAAAAAGTTCAATAAATATAAAAGTTAGCACTAATAAAAAAATAGGGCCAAATATCTTTGTACTTAAGGGTAGTTTCTCATATTCAGTCATTATTATTAACTTTATAAAATATACTTTTTTGATTTTTAAAGTTATCTGGGTCTAAAGAATGCTTCGTAAAAGCTCCTATTAGATTTTGTCCATTAGCTTCTTTATATTTGGGTTCTAATTCTTCTAAAAATTTTATTACTTTTTCTTTAATAGAATACTGTTTATCTATAAAATTTAGACGATCAGCAACAATACCACTTATAACTATTGCTACCACAAGTGGTCCAATCACAAAACCAGCCACAAATGGTAGTATCCCAATAACCAAACTCGTACCAGCAATCGTTGCTCCAACAGCCACTCCCACCTTAGCAATATCAATAGCTAAAGAGCCAATAAAACGAAATAAGGTAACGCCATCACTTAAAAGTAAATCAATAATATTAAAACTTGTTACTAAAACCAGCGTTAAAATACCTCCTCCTTTTATAGCATGCATTGCACCTGCTGATCCAATAGCTAGTTGGATTATTTTTACATTGTTAACGTTGTATCTCGTACCTTTTAACAAATATCTTAATTTGGGACTTCCTTTTAAAATAATATGGGCTTTGTCTCTGTATTTTTTAATATAAAGTTTGGCTAAAGCACCCACTCCTATCATTAAAATAAAGAGTTTTTTTAAATCTAAAATAAGTGCGGTATAATCAACCCCTAAAGCCACTTTGTATTTAAGGGCTTTCCATAGTTTTTTAGCACTTGCTAGATTATAGGTATTAACTATTTTGTCCATTTCATCTACAGATATGACAAACAAGGTATGTTTGTTGGCAGTCATTTTGTCATGAAGTATTGAATTACTGGCATAAGATATCATTTAACTCTCCTTTGTTTAATTACGATTTCACACCCGCTCTTAAATCATCAAAACTGGAAGTAGCTGAAACTTCATGTCTTAATTCTATTTTTCTGTATCTAAAATCAATGCTTTCATTTTCATTTGCTACATTAAGATTCACAATAACCGCATCACTTAAGACAATAGTAAAATAGTGTTCGGGTTTTCCGCTATAAGAAGTACGGTACAGTTTTAACTGTATTTTTGTTAGAGTTTCTCCTTTATTTAAGGCTTCAAACAATAAAGGAGAACTTCTATCAAAGTACTTTACAATACTTAAAGAATCATGGATTCTTACACCACTTATTCTTCCATTTTCATCTGTAGGAATAGAAGAACCATAATTATACGTTTCTAATAAAATAGAATCTTCATGCCCTTCCTGATAGCGATTTCCAACAGACTCTGCTGTAAATGCTCCTTCTGTAATCAAACCTTGAGTACTTCCTTCTATTGTCATAAACATTGCATTTGCCATACTATATATCCTTAAAATTTCTCAAGGAGTATAACATATAATTTCATATTTTATTTAATTATCTTATCGGAAAGAAATGCATAAACTTTGATTTAATGATTTTTAATTTTACAGTGTTATTTAAGGCATATTCTTTTATAACAATAAGGGTATTATTTTTAAGTAAAATAATCTTTTATTAGGCTCTTTCCCTGACTTTGATAAAGCTAAATCTTTTTATTTTTTAGCGAAAAAAGGTGAAAACTGTTAGAACGTCAGAAATGTGCATTTTATACCAATAGAAATTATTTGCATTCTTAATTACTAATTGTTCCTGACACCTTTTCTCCCAATTCTAATAAAAGTGGATTTACTATTTCTAGGGTTAATTTTAATTTTTTAAGAGCTCGTGAAAGCTAGCGCATTCGTTTTTTTTCTTCTTTTCTTGAAAAGAAGAAACAAGAAAGCAACTGACGGTTGTTAAAGGCTTTCAGCTTCCCTCACTTGTTATTTTGTGTTTCTGCCTTGTGGAACTCCCTAAAACGTGCTAAAGAGCACATTTCTTTACGGTCAAACAGTCCTCAGGCTGTTTCGAAACAAAAAATAAACGCTCGGCTTCAACAAAGTCAGAATCTCCGCTCCACATTTCACTAATAATTGTATTGCTCTTTTTTAGATAGAAAGATAAAAATGTATAGAATATATATTAAGTAGAATAATTTTTTATTAGGCTCTTCTTCTGACTTTGAGAAAGCTAAATCTTTTTATTTTTTAACGGAAAAAGGCGAGGACTGCTCGAGCGTGAAGAAATGTGCTCTTTAGCACATTTTAGTAGGTTCCACAGCCTAGTTAACAAATAAAAATATTTAGGTACCCGAAGGGCTTTATCAATGTGTCAGTTGCTTCTTTTTGTTTCTTTTTCTGACAATTAAGAAAAAGAAAAAAGCGCAAAGGTCACTTTGTATGAGCTCTTAAATATAAAAGCGGAGATTCAGCCCCAGGAGTGTAATTTTCAAATATGAAACAAATAGCAATATTCTCCTATCATTATAAGTAAAAATGAAATATACTACTTGTTAAAAAATAGATTTATAACTTTAAAGGCAAATCATGGCTAAAAATCTACCTCTTATATTATTTGCAATACTAGGAATAGTATGGGGCTCAAACTTTATATATATGAAATGGGCAAGCGAATACATAGGCGATATTCAAATTGTACTAATAAGAGTACTTTTTGGTTTCATCCCTGTACTGATATATGCTATGTATCTAAAAGTTCTAAAACTAGAACACTTAAAATACAGTTTTCATTTTTTTGTAATGTCATTGCTAGCAACTACAGTTTATTATTACTTTTTTGTAAAAGCATCTTCTTTACTATTATCAGGAGTTGTAGGTGCGCTAAGTGGCACCATCCCACTCTTTACTTTCATTCTTGCCGTTATTTTCATAAAAGACGAAAAAATAACACCCCTTAGAATTGTAGGCATATCCATTGGACTTTTAGGCGTGGTACTTATTGCCAAACCTTATGATGCCAATTTATTAGAAACAAATATTGAAGGGGTTATTTTTGCAATAACAGGCTCTTTGATTATTGGAATATCTTTTGTTTATGCGAAACGATTTATTTCACCTCTAAAAATACATTTTGCAGCCCTTACGTCTTATCAATTGGGTTATGCTCTTCTTATATTGCTTTTTATTACGGATTATAAAGGCATTGAGAATATTCTACCTCATACCCATGTTTTTATAGGTTTAGTTGTTGGTTTGGGATTATTAGGTACGGGTTTGGCTTTTATTATTTACTATTATTTAATTGAGCGAATTGGTGCAGTAAATGCATCATCAGCAACCTATCTTCCACCTCTTGTAGCTCTTTTTATTGCTTACTTTTTTGTGAATGAAAATATTACTCTTGTTGATCTTCTTGCTACTGTTTTGATTTTTTCTGGGGTATTTTTAATAAATGCTAAGAAAAAAGCCCAAGCTTAAAGGCTTGGAGGGAATCTTTATTTTAGACACTTTTGATAGGAAGATAAAAAGTAGCATCTATTTCATTGTCTTCTAAAAAATGATTTTTGTGCATAATAAGAAAAGAAGAGTCAGTTGTTGTCTCAAACCCACTTGTGGGCAACCATTTATGATAAGCCCATTTAACAAACCATGCGGCTTCTCTATCCCCTGCGTATAAATCAAAGCTTGCATACAAACCACCTTTTAAAGTATTAGAAGGAATATTGGTATTTTCTATTTTCTTTTTACTGCTAAGTGCTGCTATATAAAAACACTGATCGTGTGGAGTAAGAGCAGGATTATCATGATAAATACCTATTTGTTCATAGTCTTTTAAATCATTCGTATAAGCAAAAGCTTGAAGCTGCTGCCACTTCTTTTTGGCTTCTTTTACTATATAGCCTTTTTGTCTAATATAATAAATCAATCTGTCTTGTGTTTTAACAATTCGCACCCTTGAGGTATCAAAATTAGGCAAAGAATCTTTTAATAAAGAATTCTGCATTATTTTATCTGAGTAGGCTTCATACGCACCATTTCTCCACTGTGTAGGGCTTACTTCAAAACGCTTTTTAAAGGCTTTTATAAAAGAGGATTGTGAGCTATAGCCACACATATTAGCAACTTGCGTTATTGTTGAGTATTTATTAGTGAGCAAAATATTTGAAGCTTTTTGCAGCCTTATTGATTTTATGGATTCATAAATATTAATACCCAGTTGTTCTTTAAAAATATTATGAAGATGTTTTTTACTTATAGAAAAACTAAGGGCAAGTTCATCTATATTAATTGCCGTATCTATATACATATAAATATAAGACATTGTTTTATTTGCGATGTTTATGTGTAAATCACGTGTTATTTTTCTTTGCATAAAGAATCCTATCATAAATAAACTGTTATTTGGTTACTTAGGGACAATAAAATATACTCAAAAAGACAAATATCTGAGGTGTTTTGATAAAGACTAAAACAAATCAAAGGGCTATACTTCTTTCAAATTATACTATAACTGCCTAGGAGGCATATATGTCAAATAATAATACACTTGTACAAAATATCACAAGCACAGCGAAACAACAAACCCTTGGTTTATTTTTAGCTTTTGTAACGGTCCTTATCTGGTCTTCTTACACCTTATCTCTTAGAGTGGGTGCACTTACGCCTTTAACATTAGTAGAATTAACCTTTTTTCGTTATGCAATACCTGGTTTAATACTTTTACCTGTTTTTTTTAAAAGCATGAAAAATTATGCAAAAGTACCTCCTTTGTATTTGTTAGGAATTATCATAGGAAGTGGTTTACCTTTTTTCCTAATGTCTGGATATGCCATGCAATTAACACAAGTAGCTTATGGAAGTACCTTAATACCTGGTACTACACCATTATTTGTAACCATAATAGCAGTAATGATTTTCAAACAAAAATTACCACTTTTTAGAACCATAGGTCTTAGTATTATTTTTTCTGGCATTGTATTTATGTTAGTTGATGCAGGTAGTAGTTTGGATGAAACTTTATTATTAGGACAAGGACTATTTTTATTTTGTGCATTGTTTTGGGCAATCTTTACTATTAGTATTCGTGTATCTGGACTTTCACCTCTTCAAGTTGCAGCACTTTCTGCTTTACCAAATGGAATATTTATCACACTTTGGATTGTAATTACGCAGCCCGAACTTGGTTATTCTTTAATGCCACTGTCTGAATTACTTGCACAAATATTGGTGCAAGGTATCATTGTGGGTATTTTTTCTGGTTTGTGTTTTTCTGCTGCCATTTTAAGAATTGGTGCAGAAAAAGCGGCAGCTATTGGTGCAGCAACACCTGTTGTTGCTACTTCGATTGCTGCATTTATGTTAGGAGAACAAATTAGTGTGAGTTTATTATTTGGAATGCTACTTGTGATTTCGGGTGTGCTTCTTGCAAGCGGTGTTTTACATGGGGAGAAAGTATCATGATTTTAGAATTATTAAATAAACCAAAAGGTGATCCTATTCTTTCAGTAATGACTGCATTTAAAAAGGATTCTTCAAAAGAAAAAATCGATTTAGGTATTGGTATCTATAAAGATAAATACGGGCAAACACCTATTATGCAAGCCGTACGAGCTGCCAGCGTAAGTATTGCAGCAAATGAAGAAAGTAAGAGTTATATGGGTCTTGTTGGTGATGAGAGTTTTAATACAGCCATTCAAGATTTGGTTTTAGGTAAATGTGAAGCAAATTTAAGAGCAAGTACTTTACAAACACCAGGGGCCAGTGGGGCATTAAGGCTTTTAGCAGATGTAATTAAACTCGCACGCCCAAGAGCTCGTGTATGGCTTAGTAATCCAAGTTATATTAATCATCGTACTATTATGGAAAAAGCAGGTTTAGAAGTGTGTGAATATCCGTATTTAGACCTTCAAACAAAAGAAGTAAATGAAACTTCAATGATGAAGGTTGTGGAAACGCTAGGAGAGAATGATGTTCTTTTAGTACATGGATGTTGTCATAATCCTTCTGGGGCAGATTTATCTTTTGATGCGTGGAAAAAAATAGCGCAGTTATCACAAAAAAATGGATTTCTTCCTTTTATTGATATTGCATATCAAGGTCTTGGGGATGATTTAGATGAAGATGCAAAAGGACTTAGATTTTTAGTTGATCAAGTGCAAGAAGTACTTATATCTACTTCATGCTCAAAAAACTTTGGTTTATACCGTGAGAGAACGGGAGCTGCTATTGTAATTGCAAAAACACAAGAAAAAGCAAAAGAAGTACGAATTCATATGGGCGAATTATCCAGAGGTTCTTATTCCATGCCACCAGCACATGGGGCTGCTATTGTTGCTAAGATATTAAATGATACTGTCTTAAAAAAACAATGGGAGATGGAATTAAAAGAAATGAGGGAGAGAATTCTTGCTTTACGTCATGCATTGGTTGAGTCTTTTAGATCTAAGAGTGCTTCAAACAAGTATGATTATATTCTTTCTCATAAGGGTATGTTTTCGATGACGGGACTTAATGAAACTCAGATGTTAAAGCTTCAAGAAGAGTATTCAATTTATTTAGTTCCAGGGGCTAGAATTAATATTGCTGGTTTACAAATAAATGAAGTGGAAAGAGTAGTCTCTTCTATTATTGCAGTAGCAAGATAAATAATTATAAGCTAAGTTTTACCATTTATATGGGCACAATTTAATTTTAAAACAGTTAAAATAGTTCATAAGTAAATCCAAATAAGGAAGACATATAAATGAACTATGAAACTTTTAATAAATATTGTTCTTCTTTATTAGCAACTTCTTATGTCAATCAATGGGGTGGGTCTCATGTATGGAAAGTGGCAGATAAAGTTTTTGCTATTGGGGGTTTTACAAATAAGGACAAAGAAGCCTTTACGTTTAAAACCTCTCCAGAAGATTTTTATTTCCTAAGTGATTTAGAAGGTTATAAACCAGCACCATATTTTGCAAACAGAGGTATGAAATGGATTCAAAAAATTGATAACTCACAAGAAATAGATCTTGAATTAGAAGAATACATTAAAGAATCGCACCGTATCGTATCTTTAGGTTTAAGTAAAATCAAACAAAAAAAATTGGGTTTGAATCAAAAAGAAGAATAAAATAATATAAATCTGCTTATACTTTCGTATTATATATAAAGGGAAAACATGCCAAAAATGATATATGGAACGGCTTGGAAAAAAGAAGAAACAAGCAGACTTGTTAAGGAAGCTCTAACTTTAGGTTTTAGAGCTATAGATACCGCTTGTCAACCAAGACATTACAGAGAAGACTTAGTTGGCCTTGCTTTAGAAGATACCTTTGCTCATGGGCTTAAAAGAGAAGATGTTTTTATACAAACAAAGTTTACTCCACTAAATGGACAAGACAGAGATAATATGCCTTATTTTGCTTCTGATGATGTTCTTACTCAACTTGAAAAATCCTTTATGAAATCAAAAGAAAATTTGAAAGTAGATGTTATTGATTCGTATTTAATTCATTCTCCTTTTTCTCCTATGGAAGATTTTGTAAGTGTTTATCGAACAATGGAAGAATATGTAGAAGTAGGGCAGGTAAAACAAATTGGTCTTTGTAATTGTTATGATATTCAAATGTTTTCTTACTTATACGATATTGCAAAAGTTAAGCCCAAGGTTTTGCAAAACAGATTTTATGCTGATTCTTCTTATGATAAAGAATTAAGAGAATTTTGCAAGCATAAAAATATTTCTTATCAAAGCTTTTGGTCTTTGAGTGCTAATCCCCATATCTTAATTTCAAAAGAAGTTTTACTTTTATGTAAAAAATATAATAAAACCTCGGCTCAAGTATTTTATAGATTTTTACAGCAAATAAATATCACACCTTTAAATGGAACAACTTCACAAAAACACATGACAGAAGACTTAGATATTGTTTCTTTTTTTCTTGAGAAAGAAGAAATAAACACTGTTTTAAAACTTTTATAATAAGTATTAAACTACATTTGTAAAAAAGGTAAAAAATGACATTAGAGCGAAAAATTTCTAATTTTTTTAATTTAAGTGATGAAAACTGGATGAAACATGCCAATCCTCTTAGTGTTTGGAGCAGGTATTCTGTTCTTCCTCTTATACTGTTTTCTTTTTGGAGTCGTATCTGGATAGGCTGGTGGTGTTTAATCCCTGTGCTTGTATCTTTGTTATGGATGTTTTACAATCCTGTTGTTTTTAAAAAAGCCAAATCAACAAAAAATTGGGCATCAAAAGCAGTATTGGGAGAAAGAGTTTATTTAAACAGAGACAAAGTTCCCCTTACTCCACATCATAATACTTTTTTTAATACAATACTTAATATTATTTCCTCTTTTGGTCTCATTTTATCAATTTGGGCAAGCATTAATTATTCTCTTAACGCAGTTATTTTAGGAACCCTTATTACTTATTTTGGAAAAAGCTGGTTTTTACATAGAATGGTTTGTTTATATGAAGATATGAAAAATGAAAACGACAGATATAAAAGTTGGGAATACTAAATAAAAAAGGATAAAAATGAGTGCTTATATTATTTATAATTATAATATTACGAATACAGAACGAATAAACGAACTGGGACCCTTGTCTTTAAAGATTATAAAAAAGTATTCTGCCCAAATAGTAGTTGCAAGTGCTACACAAATATTAGAAGGTTCTGCTTATTCAAATATGGTGATGTATAAGTTTAAAAGTATGGATGATGCGAAGGCTTTTTATAACTGTTTTGAATCAAAAGAGCTTTCTAAATTAAGAAATGAAATTACTGAAGGTTTTGCAGTCCTTGTTCCTGAGTATAAAATCTAGTACTTAAGGCTTAAGGTAAATTTGGAGAATAGTATTCTCTATTCCCCAAATTTTAAATATTATGAATCTTTTTTCGCTTTTTTATCTGCTCTTTTTTCTTTTAATGATTTCGCAGGAGCTTTTTTCGCTGCTTTTTGAACGTCTTTACCTTTTGCCATTGTATCTCCTTTTTTTTTATAATATTAGTATAGCTTAATAAAAAAAATATGGGATTAAAGATAGGAGAAGTATTTTATATCTTTGCCTTAGTGCTTATTATTTTAGCTATAATGTGGAAAAACTAAAGGGCATTAATGGCTAAGGGTAAAAAAACGAGTATCAAAGAGATTAAATTATTACAAAATGATGAAATCTTAATCAATGGAAAAGAGTATGTAATACTTGAAACATGTGAAGATATTCTAAGCGCAAAAACAATGAAAATTTCTTCTAATGGGAACCGAATATTGCGTTTTGATGACGAAAAGAAAAAAGCAAGAATTGATGTAAAAAGAGAAATTGATATTATCAAATGTACCTTTAAAGACATCGATCGTGCGAAAGCTTTTAAAAAAAGTAATGACAAGGGTGTTATTGTAAATGAAGATAAAAAAGAAATCATTGCAAAAGCCAGCTCTTTTATAAAAGCAAGAGAAATTATAGATTCTTATAAAGATGCAAAAAGTAAAAACTACGATTCACAAGCAGGAAAACTAAGTTTTTATTTCACAGAAGAATAAACGTAATAAAAGCTAAGATTTAAGTTCTTAGCTCATGCGTCAAACACTGCACTTCGAATATAAACAATATACACCTAGAATTATAAATCCTTTTTACTATTAATAATAAGATGTTATACTAAAGAAAAACAATGGATTAGTATGAGTCTTAAAACAATTATAAAAGAAAATATGGACAAAGCTTTTGATTACTCAAAAATTAAAAGCACTAGCTTAAAAGATAAAATCAAAGAAAAAATAAGAGAAAATGCTGTTATTGCTACAAAAGCCAGATTAGCACAAGTACATAAAACATTTGATGATTATAATAATGAAGAATTAGAAATAATCATAGGGGATGAAGAGCGAAAAATTGTGGATGAATTAAAAACTAAATCTTTGTTGTTAGCCCTTGCTGCACTTGGATTAAACGTTTTTATCTAAAGGTAGAAGATGTTTAAACAAGTTAAATCGGCGCTGTTTTGGTATTATTTATATACGTTTAGAAAAAGAGTATTGCTTATTGTTCTTTTATTATGCATAGCTTTGTTTTCCAATGCAATGTATGCAGATATAATAGAATATTTGCAAATAAGCAAACAATTAGAGTATATGAAATTTTTGCTTATACTTAAATGGGGTATTATTTTATTTAGCATTGTTTTTTCTGCGTATTTAGTGCTTACTTTATTTAAAAATAAAAATAAAGGAAACAAGGAAGAAAAAGAGCAAAAAAGAAGTAAAAAAGAAGAATTCTCTAAAAGAGAAAAAGAATTTTTATATAAAAAAAATTTACGAAGTAAAGCCGATATCTTACTTGATAAATAAGATTATTTTTTCTTAATTTTATATATATTACCTTGATCGCTTGAAAAATAAATAAAACCTTTCTCATCTTCTACTAAAGCTCTAATACGCTCTTTAAAATCTATAAATAAGCGCTCTTCTTGAATTACTTTTAGGCTCTTATTTAAAACAATACGGTTAATATGTTTTAAAGCAAGGGCACTTGAAAATAGATTTCCTTGTGCGTTTTTATAAATATCTCCTTGGTAAATTAATAAAGAAGAGGGTGCAATTGAGGGAATATATACTTTGATAGGATCTTCCATGCCTTTTTTTCTTCTTGCCTCTCCTACAAAAGATAAAGAGCTATACTCTTTGCCATAAGAAACAATGGGCCAACCGTAGTTTTTGCCTTTGTATATTATATTGATTTCATCTCCACCTCTTGGGCCATGTTCATTTGAAAATAAAAGTTTTCTTTTTTTATCATAAAAAAGTCCTTGGGGGTTTCTGTGTCCATAGGAATAGATCTCATCCAAGGCAAACTTATTGTTTACAAAAGGATTATCTGGAGGAATACTTCCATCTAGGTTCAAGCGAATTATACTTCCTGCATGGGTAGATAAATCTTGTGCATTTTTTCTTTCTCCGCGATCTCCTAAGCTAATAAAAATATGATTGTTTTCATCAAAAGTAATGCGGGAACCAAAATGCCTAGCAGTCGAACTTTTGGTATTGCTTTTAAAAATATTTTTGAATACGAGTGCTTGGTTTTTTCGATATTTTGCTTTTGCAAGGACTAGTGAAGAAGTATCTTTTTCTACATAAGTAAGGTAAAGATAAGAATCTTTTTTAAAAAAAGGAGATTTTTTCAAATCCAATAAACCTCCTTGTCCCTTAACGTGAATATCTAAGTTATGAAGAATGTTTTTTTGTTCTTTTGTTTCTAAATCATAAAGAATTATTTTTCCATTTTTTTGATTAATTAATATTTGTTTGGGAGCTAGAAAAACAAAAGCCCACGGCTGGTTTAAAGAGCTAATAATCTTTTCAAGAGAATATTGCGTATTTTTTACGGCCATAGTGTTTGTGCTAAATAATAATGCTATAAGTATTAAAAATATATTTTTCATAATAAAAGCCTTTGCTACAGTTTATTACAAAATGTTTTAATTTAAAACTAATTAAAAAAACACTCTTCTTTCTTTAAGAATATTTGTTAAAGTAAGGTATGAATGAAAGGATATATTATGAAATATCTTTCTAATATAACATTGGCATTTGTTTTTGTACTTGCCTTGATGTTGCCCGTAATTGTAGTCATATTTAACACCTATGGTTTCTTAGTTGCTTTGTTTTTTGTGATACTTCCTTTGTTTTGGTTTGTACTTGATTCAGATATAAACCATTATGAAGTGGACAAATATTTATTATAAAAGCTAAGTTTAAAAGAAATTTTCTTATAAGAAGGAATTCTTTTGTTTTTTTATGGCGGTATTTTAAAATAAATACTAATACTTAAGACTATGCCAAGTATTTATTTTTCTTTATTTTTTTCAAAACAAACATATGAACTTTTTGATATAATGCAGAAAATACATACAAGGATAGAATATGAAAGACTGCATTTTTGTGGGTGTTGCTGGTGGAAGTGGCTCTGGAAAGACTACTGTTGCCCACAATTTAGTAAAAGCATTTAGAGGTGGAGATGCGGCTTTAGTAGAGCAGGATGCATATTATCAAGAACTTAAAAATACAACAATAGAAGAAAGAGCAAAGGTTAATTTTGATCATCCTGATTCTATTGAGTTTTCTTTATTAGTGAAACATTTAAAAGCCTTAAAAAAAGGAAAGTCTATAAAAAGACCTATATATGATTTTACGACACATTTAAGAAAAGAAGAAAGTGTTACGATTTCTCCTAAAAAAATCATTATTATTGAGGGAATTTTGATTTTATCAATTCCTGAAGTAAGAGAACTTTTAGATGTAAAAATATTTGTTGATACCGATGCGGATGAGATGCTTTTAAGAAGAATTGAACGTGATATCAATGAGAGAGATAGAACCTTTGAATGTGTAAAAAACCAGTACTTAACTACGGTTAAACCAATGTATCTAGAATTCTGTGAACCTTCTAAACGTTATGCAGATATTATTATTCCACGAGGTGGTGAGAATAAAATAGCTGTTAATATGATTATTGCTAAATTAAAACGTTATATAAAAAAAGGGACCCTAAACAAATAGTTAAATAAATAAATCTTTTAAAGATTTATTTATTCTCTAACCAGCTGTTTTTTACAGCTTCGTTTACTTCATCTTGAACATAAGCCCACAATTTAGGTGAACTTTCTTTTAAATAAAGATTTCTTTTTAACACTTGACTTTTTGAAATACTGTGTTTAACCCATGAGCCTCCATCATTTCTCATATTAATAAATAATGGCAAGATTCTATCAATGGCTTTTGCAAAACACGCATCCTTGCTAATGCAGTCTTCAAATTCGAACCATAAATCTTTAAATTCTTTTGCTTGCTTTTCTGGTAATAATGAAAATAAACGCTTGGCTGCTTTTTTTTCTTTTATTTCTTGTTCTTCTTGATTTTTTTGATCTTCAAAAGCGAATAAATCTCCCGCATCTATTTCTATAACATCATGAATTAATAACATTTTAATAACACGTGAGATAGATATTTTTTGTCCTGCATATTCTTGAAGAATTATGGCTGCAAGTGCTATATGCCAAGAATGTTCTGCTGAGTTTTCTTGTCTGTTATTGTCTTCTTTTACCGTAGTTTGTCTGTAAACTGCTTTTAATTTATCTATTTCCATTATAAAATTAATTTGTTGCTTTAAAGCCTTCATATTTGTCCTATACTTAAGTTCATTATTCTATAATTATAACCAAAGAAGCTGTGTTAAACTAAGACTTTATCCATAGTTTAGAATAAATTTTCAAAAAGTGAATATTATATGAACATACTTGAAACTCTATTAAAAAAACAAAAAATTATAGTGCTGGATGGCGCATCTGGAACAGAACTTCAACGTAAGGGCTATGATGTAAATGATGAACTTTGGTCTGCAAAATTTTTAATCTCTAATCCAAAAGCTATTAAAGAAGTGCATAAAGATTATTTACAAGCAGGAGCTAATTGTATAACAAGCTTAAGTTATCAAGCAACATATGAGGCTTTTTATAAAAAAGGGCTTAGTGAAGCTGAAGCTAAAAAAATGCTTTTATTATCCGTATCTTTGGCTAAAGATGCAAGAGATGAATACTTCACTAAAGAGACTAAAAACACAAATAAAGCTCTTGTAGCTGCATCTATTGGTCCTTATGGTGCATACTTAGCAGATGGTTCAGAGTTTAGTGGTAATTATTCTTTAAATCAAAAAGAACTGGAAGAATTTCATAAAAAAAGACTAAATACCTTACTTGAAGCCAAGCCTGATATCCTTGCTTTTGAAACAGTTCCTTGTTTAAAAGAAGCAAAAGCCTATGTTAATTTATTAAAAACCAAAAAGAATATAAACGCTTGGATTAGTTTTAGTGCAAAAGATTCCTTGCATATTAACAGTGGAGAGACAATAAAAGAGTGTGCGCAATATCTAGAAGCGTATTCTTTTATTACTGCTATTGGAATTAATTGCACTTCCCCACAATATGCCCACACACTTATAAAAGAAATCAAAAAAGTCTCAAGTAAAATAATCATAGTATATGCAAACAGTGGAGATTCTTATGATGCCAATGATAAATCATGGAAAGCATCTAAAAACAATATCTCTTATGCCAAAATGTCAGAAGCGTGGTATAAAGCTGGGGCTAGAATTATTGGGGGATGTTGTCAAACAACACCAAAAGATATAAAAGAAATAGTTTCTATGTATAAATAATTATTTGTAATCAAGGGAAGTAATAAGCAGTTTTTTATTTTTAAAAGGATCGATAATCGCTTCTATTTCCTTAAATGTATACTTAAAACGAAAGCCTATTTTAGAATTTGTTGCAGTGCTTTCTAGAATATAAAAAGGCCTTTTATTAATATAAAGTGCTTTTTTATTCTTAAGTTTGTTTTTTAAATGCACAATAACAAAGATATGTTTGGGAACTAAAACAAAATACGCCTCATAGTTTTTTGCTTTTAAAAGTGAGATTAAAAGATTGCTTTTATCATCACAATCCCCATAATTTTGTTTAATTACATGTTTTGAACTTCTTGCAATACTTTCATTGATTTTATAAGGAATATTAGTAACCAAATCAAGAAGGCTTTGAACTTCGCATATTTGATTGTTTTCACAGTCCTTAGTGAGATGTAAACTTAATCTTTTTGTATAATCATCCATTCGTACTTGATTTATATAAGTAGAATCTCCTAAATCAAGAAATTGATTTTTTACAATAAAAAAAGACAGATAAATCATATACAGCAAATAAGAAATAAAGATAAAACAAAAAAGAATTGAAAGGTATTTTAAGAATTTGTTTTGTATTAACATGGTATTTCTTCTTTATTATAATTTAAACTATTATTGCATAAAAGTATTAATAGAGTAACTTTTATATGCTAAACGAAAGGGGTATTTTCTCATTTAGCATAGAGATTGTTTGTAGAATAAAAAATCCCAATAAATTAAAGCTCCTAAATAATTAGCTCCAAAGAAAAAGTGCTTACCTTGTTTTAAATCAATTTATTATATTAAATATAACTTTAAAATATTATATAATATAATAAATTAAAATTTTCAAAAGGATAGGCAATGAATAAAAAAGTAGGAATAATAGGGATTGGGAATGTAGGTGCTACTTTGGCTTTTATTTTAGCGAGTAAAAATATTTGTGATGAGATTGTGTTAAAAGACATTAGAGAAAATATTCTTGAAGCAATGAGCCTAGATATCTCACAAGCAAGTGCTGCTAGTAATTCAAAAACAAAGGTTTCATCAGTAAAAGAAGCACAAGACTTAAATGCTTGTGATATTGTAGTCATAACAGCTGGAATTCCTAGAAAACCTGGTATGAGTAGAGATGATTTACTTTTAACCAATGCAAATATAATGATAAGTGTCATAAAAGAAACAATAGAATTTAATCCCAATGCTATAATTATTATTGTTTCTAATCCTTTAGATGCCATGGTTTATACTGCTTTAAAAGCTTCTTCTTTTGCAAGAGAGAAAATAATAGGAATGGCTGGAATTTTAGATTCTTCACGAATGGCACATTTTATTTCAAAAAAACTCAATATTCCTTGCTCTCAAATTGAAACATCTGTTATGGGAGGACATGGAGATGCTATGGTTCCTTTATCAAACTATACAAGAGTACAAGGCAAAGGCTTAAGTGAATTTTTAAAGGAAGATGAAATTTTAGAAATCATGGACAAAACAAGAAAAGGCGGGGCTCAAATTGTAGCTGCTTTAGGAAATGGGAGCGCGTATTATGCACCTGCTTATTCTACGTATCTTATGCTTAATGCCATTTTAAATGATACAAAAGAAATCTTTCCTTGTGCTGTGCAATTAGAAGGTGAATACGATTACACTGATATTGTTGCAGGTGTTCCTATTGTTTTAGGAAAAAAAGGAGTAGAAGAGATAGTTGAGTTACATTTAAATAAGGAACAAAAAGAACAATTCAAAAATTCTGTTTCAGGGGTAAAAGAATTAACAAGTATTTTAGATAAAAATATTTTTAGGAATTACCTGTAATAACAACTAAAAAAGTAAAAATTAGACCTGTAAAAAGAATAATCGCTAAGCCTATAAATAATCCAAGTTTCATAAAAGACTGCCTTTAATTTTTTAGAATTATACACAAAAATCTTAAAGGTTTTCTTTTTTATAAAGCGTAATAATATTTTCTACTACAGAAGAATCTGCAAGGGTAGAAATATCTCCTAAGTTTTCAAAGTTTTTATTGGCAATTTCTCTTAAAATCCTTCTCATTATTTTACCAGAGCGTGTTTTTGGAAGAGCAGGGCTAAATTGTATTATTTCTGGTTTTGCATGGCTTCCTATTTGCTCTTTTACCCAAGACTTTAACGCTTCTTTTAAATCTTTTTTTATTGTAATATTCTTCATTAGACTAACATAGGCAAAAATAGCTTCGCCTTTTATAGCATGAGAATAAGAAACAACAGCAGCTTCTGCTACATCTTCATGAGCAACGAGAGCTGATTCTAATTCAGCTGTTGATATTCTATGGCCTGAGATATTCATAACATCATCAACTCTTCCTCTAATCCAATAAAAACCATCCTTATCTCTATAGGCACGGTCCCCTGAAAAGTATTTGTTTGTATGTGTTTTAAAATAGGTTTCATAAAATCTTTTTTTATTTCCAAAAATACCTCTCATTTGCCCAGGCCATGAATCGTTTATACATAAATCACCTTCTTCATTGTCGCTTAAAACTTTGGAATGTTCATCTAATAATAAAGGTTTTATTCCAAAAAAAGGCACGCTTGCACAACCTGCTTTTAATTTAGTAGCATAAGCTTGTGGACTAATTAAGATGCCACCTGTTTCTGTTTGCCACCACGTATCAACAATGGGACAATTTTCTTTTCCTATGTATTTATAATACCAAAGCCAGGTTTTTGGATTAATAGGTTCTCCCACGCTTCCAAGTACCCTTAGTGAGGATAAGTTATACGGTTTAACATATTCATCGCCTTCTTTCATTAAGGTTCTAAGAACCGTAGGAGCAGTATATAAAATATTTACCTTATGTTCTTCAACTATTTTCCAAAATCTAGCAGGACTAGGGTAGGTAGGCATACCTGCAAAAATTAAGCTTGTAGCCCCATTTGCAAGAGGGCCATATACAATATAAGAATGTCCCGTAATCCAACCCACATCAGCGCTGCACCAGTAAATATCATTTTCTTTATAATCAAAAATCATTTCATGGGTAAAAGAAGCATATACCATATAACCGCCTGTTGTATGTAAAATACCTTTGGGTTTTCCAGTTGAACCTGAGGTATATAAAATAAATAAAGGATCTTCT